>QWCK01001523.1_pt1 | contig 33325 bp, 29 predicted proteins | sample 1972571 | NCBI WGS metagenome assembly QWCK01 (sample SAMN09866710, study PRJNA288562) | Human gut metagenome isolate term2_stool, whole genome shotgun sequencing... | isolation source: gut | host: Homo sapiens | place: USA: California | reverse complement strand
CCTCTCCGTCTTCTACAAATACATAATGTTTGTAAAACTGCTTAAAATGCAGGATTTTCACGATTTCACTCTTTGTATCAACGCTATGCACTCCACATGAACTGTTCCGGGGAACTGGTCAAAGGCGCAGAGTTTTTCCACTCGGTAGCCATTTTCCACAAATTGGTCCAGGTTGTCTTTTTGGGTCTTGGGGTTGCAGGAGATGTAGACGATCTTTTGAGCCTGGGCCTTGAGGATGTTTTTCATGGCCTGGGGCAAAAGGCCCACTCTCGGTGGGTCTACCAGGATGGTGTCCACCTGGCCTTGGTAGTCTTCCAGGGCTTTGCCCACATCATCACAGACAAAGGTGATGTTGTCCAACTTATTTTTCTTGGCCATTTCCCTGGCATTGTCTACGGCATCTTGGACGATTTCTACGGCATAGACGCTTTGGGCTTGGCTGGCCAGGATTTGGGCCAGGGTTCCTGTGCCGGAATAGAGGTCAAAGATGGATTTTCCCTGGGTTTGGCCAGCATAGTCCAGGGCTTTTTGGTAGATTTTTTCCACTCCCAGGGGGTTGGGTTGGAAGAAGGAAAAGGGGGTGATTTTAAAGTCCAGGCCCAGGAGTTTTTCATGGATGCCGTCGTCTCCCTTGACATGGATGAGCTGGTCGCAGATGACGGCATCTCCAGCCTGGTCGTTGATGGTGTGGTAGATGGAGGAGATGGTGCAGTCCAGGTCTAGATTCTCCAAGCCTTGGATATAGTCTTCCAGGTAGATTTCTCCCTGGGACCGGGTGACCAGGTTGACCATGATCTTTTTTTCTCGGAAGCTTTTTCTCAAGACCAGGTGGCGGAGGGTGCCTTCCTTGGCCATGCGGTGGTAGTAGGGGACTTTTCTATCCCGGTAAAAGTCTTGAGTATAGGCTCGGATTGTTTCGAAGTCTTCCGGAGCAATCCGGCAGCCTGTGGTGTCGACGATTTCGTGCATATGGAAGCGGCGGTGGAGGCCTAAAACCAGGGGACCTCCCTTGACTTGGTCGCCAAAGGTGTATTCCATTTTATTGCGGTAGTGCTTGTGGTCTACGGCTTCTTCCAAGTGGCTGTCTTGGGTCCAATAGTCTTGGTAGAGGTCTTTTAGCTGGGCTTCCTTGATGGTATGTTGGATTTCATAGGGGGTTTTTTGGTAGATGCAGCCACCACAGCGCCCATGGGCCGGGCAGCCGGGGTCGGTCTCATAGGGGGCATCTTCCAGGATTTGCCGGATTTTGGCCCGGGTGTAGTTGGGCCGTCTTTTCATGGGGATGATCTCCACTTTTTGGCCGGGAAGGCCTCCCTTGAAGCGGAAGTTTTGGTCTTGGTCTTTGGCCAGGGAGAGGTTGGGATATTGGGTTCTTTCTATGATTACTTCTTTTAATTTTTTAGCCAAGGGCTTGCTCCTTTATTGATTGGATTCCGGGTCTGTGGTCCGGTAACTTATTGTATCTTATTGCTTATTTTACTATGAAGAGGGCTAAAGGTCCACTAAAAAAGCGACTTCTGAAGGTTCATTCAAAAGTCGCTTGGGTCCTATAGGCAATAGGCTTATTTTTTTAAGCCGATGTATTCTTTGATGTCAATGATGTCGCCATTGTCCATATAGATTTTAATGTTGTAACTGGTAATGACGGTAGCTCCCAGGCCAATGATGCCGATGAGGGGTTCGATGACAAAGGCAATGGCAGATACGTTTAGGCTGACGCTCAAAACGGTGTCGCCCTTGCTGTTTTCTACCACTAGTCGGCTGGCATTTCCCTTGTGCCAAATGTCTTTAATGGCTTGGACTACTTGGTCTACAAAGTCTTGAACATTGTCCCGGCTTGTATTTTCTTGCTTTTCTTCTCTATCTTCTTGGTTAAAGATGTCTTGGTCTTTGAAAGTTTCTTGACCTGCCTTGAGGTTTTCAATGGCTTGGTCTGCATCTCCGTCTACATCTAAAAGAGCTTGGCGGACTTCTTCATAGCTTTTTCCTGTAGCTGCCATAACATAGTCAATTTTTTCCATTGTAATCATAAGCTTCCTCCTTATTTTACAGGTTTGTCTTACAAGCTTATTTTACCCCAATCTTCATGGCCTGAAAAGGGATTTTGACATTCTTTGACTTTTCTTTATCTTGTCTTAAAAATCGGCGTTGTTGTAGATGGTATAGCCCCCTGGGAAGATTTCTTCCAGGGCCTTAAGGTCGTCCGGGTCTGCTTGGGCCAGGCCTAGGTCTAGGAATTGTCGGAAGGAGATTTCTTTAAAAAGTAAGGGGGCCAGGCAGGCTTGGGGCAGGTAGAAGCTATATTTAGGGTTGGTTCCTGTCCGGTAGACCTTGTCCTCTGTTCGAATTTCAATGGCCCCCTGGTCTTGGTAGTGGGCCTGGTAAAAGGCACAGGGGTCTAAGATCTTGGCCATAAGTCCAATGGCTTGGATGTTGGTCTGGATATAGCCGTTGGCAAAGTAGTGGTGGGACTGGTCGGTGGGGTTATTGAGGATTTGTTCCAGGTTTTTTTGATGGCTGAAAAAGTCCACATAACGGGCTTGGTCGGATTGGGCCCTTAGATGGCTCAAGACTCCCTGGATTCCCAGGGGATGGATGGACAAGAGGTCGGAAAGGACAATGGCATTTTGGGTATAGTTTTCTTCATTGAGGGATTTCCAGTGGTATTTTCCATAGGCAATAAGTTTTTTGTCCAGGAAGGCCCCGATATAGATGTTTTTCAAGTCGTCTTGGAAGTCCTCTTCTTCAATGGCCAGAACCTGGGTCATGCCATGGAGGACTCCTGTGGCATTTTTCCGGAAGGTCAGGGCTTCTTGGGCCTTGATCTCTCTCACGGTGACTTGGTCGGGCTTTTGGGGCAGGTAGCTGGTTTGGACTTGGTATTGGTTCATCTTGCCCAAAAAGCCATAGCCAAACTTGTGGTAAAAGTCCGGCCTAAAGGGCAGGAGGATGGCGGTATGGTTGCCTCTTTCCAGGGCTGTCTTTTCAAAATAGGCCAGGAGTTGTCCTGCAATGCCTCGTCTTTTGTAGAAGGGGTCTACTCCCAGATAGCCAAAGCCCCCGACTTCTTCCATCTTGCCGAAGATGTTCATTTGAAAGAGGATGTGGCGCATGATGCCCACGACTTTTCCATCTTCTATGGCTCCGAAAAAAAGTTCTTCATTTTGGCCTTCCATCAAGGCTTGGACAGACTGGTCGTAGTCTTGATAGCCTTGGGGCGAAAAGTCTCGGATGCTGGGGTAGGACCGGTAAGAAATCTCCCGGTACTTGTCAAAGTCTTTCAGGGTTAGTTGACGAATTTCCATTTTTCTCTCCTTTTTATTTTTCAGACAGTTTTTCCTTCTCCATCCTGGTTTGGAGTCTTAAGCCTTTCTTTTTCCCAGGCAATTCCATAAGGATGACACTGGCCAGCATTAGGAAGGCTCCAAAATAGGCCCTAGGCAGGAGGACTTCCCCCAAGAGGATATAGGCAAAAATACTGGCAAAGACTGGCTCCAGGGAAAAGATAACCCCTACATGGCTGGCTGGGGTATCTCTTTGGGCCAGGGTTTGGAGGATAAAGGCCAATCCTGTACAGAAAACCGATAGGAAGATCAGGGCAAACCAGTTCATTCCACTAGAAGGTAGGCCAGGTTTTTCAAAGATGGCCATCAGGACCAGGTTAATCAGTCCTACAAAGAGGAATTGGTAAGCACTGAGGCTGAAGGCATCTTGGGGGGATTTTCGCACGGTCCTTTCTGTATAGAGGAGGTGGTTGGCATAGGCCACAGCGGCCAAGATGGATACCAGGTCTCCCTTTAGGGTGGACATCTGGATCTTAAAGTCCTCTCCCAGGGTCAAAAAGGCGATCCCGATAAAGGAGACAATAACGCAAAAAATTGTCTTTTTACTGGGGGCCTTGCCATAGTAGAGGGTGGCAAAAAGAGGGGTAAAGATCACCATCAAGCTGCACAAAAAGGCTGTATTGGACAGGCTGGTGTACTTAACCCCCATGGTAGAGCCAAAGTAGACGCAAGATAGGATGGCCCCCATGATAAAACTATGTTTTAAAATATCTCCCTTTAAGGGTGCCAGCCGGCCCCGTCCCAAGACCAGGGCAAATCCAAAGGCTATGAAAAACCGGTAGGCATTCTGCCCGTAAACTCCCAGGTCCTCCATGACGATATCCACTAGGTAGTAGGAAAGTCCCCAGGTCAAGGCAACAAAAAGAAGGCTTAGGTCTGCCTTCAACATTTTACTCATAAAATCTCCCCCTATTGACTAATATTTTACTCGATATAGGGGGGATTTTCTAGGCCTTTGTCAAATTCTCTTAGATCTTATAAACATAAAAAAGGAGGGGTTTCCCCCTCCCTTAAGACTAGCTTAGGCTGCTTTCTTGTCAGCGACCTTTTTGTCTTCTTGTTTTTCTACTTTTTCTTTGGCATCTTTTGGCTTTTCTTGATCTTTTTTGGTCCAGGTGAAGTTTTCACTTAAGTTGTAAAGGATGCTGGCCAATTCTCCTCGAGTAGCTCCTTGTTTTGGTAGGAAGTTTCCTTCAGGAGTTCCAAAGATTAAACGGCCGGCTACGGCATTGTAAATGGCTTCTCTAGCCCAAGATCCAATTTCCTTGTCGTCCTTGAAGTTTTCAGGTAAAAGAAGGACAAGGGGTTGTTTTTTCAGGTTAAAGACATAGCGAGAAATCATGGATGCCATTTCTTGACGGGTGATTTCTTGGTCTGGTTTGAAGGTTCCGTCTTCAAATCCACTAACAACCTTGTTGGCAGCTGCCCAGTTGACATATTTTGTATACCAAGTGTCGCCTTGGACGTCTTTAAAGACATTTTTGTCAGTTCCTGTTAAGGGAGCTAATTTTTCTTCAAAACGGCCCAGGGTTGTTACAAACATGGCCCGGGTTACCTTACCATTGGGATCAAAGGTTGTCTTAGAAGTTCCTGCAAAGAGGCCTTTTTCTACTGTATAGTTGATTTTGTCCTTGGCCCAGTGCTTGTCAATATCTGTAAATCCAGTGCTTACTGCTTGTTTTTCTTCCTTGGCTGCTTCTACAACTCTACCTTCTACTTTTGCCTTGATGGGAGAGTGTTTTTGGATATATTTTGCTAAAACTTCAGAAAGAAGTGGGTAGGCACCAACTTCTTTGCTGCCCTTAAACATTTCGTATCCGTCGCCACCAACAGCCATAAAGTCGTTGGTTACTAGGCTGTAGGTCTTGTTGAGGTCAAGAGCTTGGCCCTTTACCTTGACATCGAAAACTCTTTGGCCTGGAGCTTGCTTGCTGTCATATTTAAAGGTCATTCCACCAACATGGGGGAATTTACCGACAACTTCAGGAGCCTTGTCTACTCCATATTCCAGGGCCTTGAGGATGGTTTCTCCTGTTACATTAATTTTTACAGGATAGTTGGCAAAGGGGAAGGAAGTAATGACTTGTTCCATGGTAATGTCTCCAGTTGGAATGGACGCACGAATTCCTCCACCATTGGTAATGGCTACATCTGCTCCGGATACATCCAACATGGCGTCTGTTAAGAGGTTGCCCAGGTTGGTTTCTCCTGTACGAACTTTTTCTCTTTCTCCTACTAGGTCTAGGTCTGTCCGGCCCACAATTTTTTCTAGGATGGGTTTGTTGGACTCTTCTACTTTTTTAATCAGGTCTAGGACTTTTTCATCTGGAGTCAAAGTCTTTAGAGTGCTGTAGGGAACTAGGCTGGCATTTTTATCTACCAGTTTATTGTCTTTAAAGGTCAAAGTTACCTTACCTACATTGTGGAAGTGTTCTCCTGTTTGAGCAATTAGGGTATCCCCAACCAGTTTTCCTTGGTCTAATTTTGTATGGGAGTGACCATCGATAATGAGGTTAATTCCTTCAACATTTTTTGCTAAAAGATCAGACCGTTGGCTACTGGATTCATCTAAACCTAAGTGGCTTACACAAACAATGGCGTCTACATTTTTTGCCTTCAGGGCTTGGACTTGTTGTTTGGCTACGGTGATATAGTCTAGGAAGTCTACCCCAACAGTATTTAAGGGGTTGGATTTAGTCTTTGTTTCTGGAGTGGCTAGGCCGAAGAAGCCGATTTTCAAACCGTTGATTTCTTTGACATAGTTGTCTCCCAACAAGAGCTTGCTTCCCTTCATGACATTGGCTGCAAGAGTTTGGAATTTACCAGCTTTGGCCAACTCTACCAGGCGGTCAGCCCCGTAGTTGAAGTCATGGTTACCAGGTGCGAAGACATCTGTGCCTGTTTCATTCATTAAGTCTACAATGGATTGTCCCTTGGAAATGGTTGCAAAGGTTGTTCCGTGTAGGGTGTCCCCTGCATCTACCAGGATGGCATTATCAAGGGTAGACTTGAAGGTCTTTAGCTTGGCATAGCCCAGCTCTTCTTTCTTTTGGTCTTCTACCCCACGACCATGGGTGTCGTTGGTGTGAAGAATTGTCACAGTTTTTAATCCAGTGCTTTCTGCTGCTTGGATTGGTCCCAGGTTGATGAGAGATCCCATCAGGACCACAGCAGCTAGAGTCATGGACAATAACTTCTTGTGTTTCATTTTTTCCTCCTTAAGATAAAAAAACTATTTATTACTAAAAAACCCTCTTGGTTTTCTAGGCAGGTTGTTAAGGGGACCCTGTAAAAGAGCTTGAAAAGCTTGCTCCTTTTCCGGGGTCAGAGCATCTTTTGGTAGGTAAAAACCTGAATTCTTCCCCATTTGGAAAATATAGAGATTTTGGCTTGTAAAGATGCGTTCAATATTTTTATAGTCAATCCTCATATGGCTTTGACCCTGGTGGATTTCCAGATAGTCTTCATAAAAGCGAACCAGAACCTTGTCTTCTTCTCCTGCTGAGGCCTTGACCTGGCTCTTGTATTCCTTTAGGGTCAAGGGTAGAACGAAAAAAGCCACGGCCAGGGACATCAGCCCTGCTGCCAAAAGACTCCCGGCAGTGAAGGTGCTTCCATCCCGGTAGGAGAAATAGGAAAAGGCCAGGCCTGCCAGGCCAACCAGGTAGGCCCATTGGATGAGACGTTTTAAGAGGGCCTTTAAAAATTCCTTGGGGTAGGCCTCTTGGTCTTGGTAAAATACACTTAGTTTCATAAGTCCTCCTTGACTCTAGTATACAGGATAAAGGAGTGTAAAAAAAGTTAAATTTTCTTAAAGGAAAGATGTCAAATTCATGTCAACTTCTTTACACTGCTTGTCAAAGACTTGTCTAAATTACTTGTTTTTCCTGCTTCTTTTTATTAAGATAGGAAAAAGGAGGTTGGTCATGAATTGTTTGGGCAATATTATCTGGCTCATTGTTGCGGGTTTTTGGCAGGCCCTGTCCTGGTTTTTTGTGGGGATTTTGTGGTCGATTACAATTGTGGGGATTCCCATTGGTCGTCAATGTTTTAAGTTGGCCCGACTCTCTCTTTGCCCCTTTGGCAAAGAAGTAGCTCACGGACCCAAGGACCATGTCATCTTGAACCTGCTTTGGTTGATTTTCGGCGGCCTAGAACTGGCCCTGGCCTTTCTAGTCCACGGCCTGGCCCTCTGTGTCACCATTATCGGCATCCCCTTTGGCCTCCAATGCTTTAAACAGGCTCGCCTGGCCCTTTTCCCCTTTGGGGCTTCTGTCCGGTAAAAGTCTTGTTGACTTTTCTAAAATAAGCATAAGAAAACTCCAGCCTAGGCTGGAGTTTTTTATTGGTATTGTCTTTTTTCTCCCTGAAAATAGGCTTCATCAATGAGGCCACCTCCCAGGCACTCTTGGCCTTGGTAGAAGACCACGGCCTGGCCCGGTGTGACACCCCGAACCTTGTCTTTAAAATGAACCAGGGCCTTATCTCCCCTTAGGTCCACATGGGCGGGAACATCTTTTTGCCGGTAGCGGACCTTGACGGTACAGTCAAAGCTGTCTCCCGGGGCCTGGCCTTGGATAAAGTTCAGGTCACTGGCCAGGCAGGAATCGGAAAAGAGGTTGGGATGGTTTTTCCCTTGGCCCACATAGAGGGTCTTGGTCTTTAGGTCCTTGCCAATGACAAACCAGGGTTCTCCACTTTCTCCTCCACCACCAATGCCCAGGCCTTGGCGTTGGCCTATGGTATAGTACATGAGGCCATTGTGCTTGCCCATGACCTTGCCATCCAGGGTCACCATCTGACCCGGTTGGTTGGGAAGGTAGTTGGCCAAAAATTCGTTAAAATTTCTCTCTCCGATAAAGCAAACTCCTGTGGAGTCTTTTTTATCTGCCGTTGCCAGGTCCAGGTCCTTGGCTATGGCTCGAACCTGGGCCTTGGTCAGGTCTCCAATGGGGAAGATGGCCTTTTGTAATTGGTCCTGGGAGAGTTGGGAGAGGAAGTAGGTTTGGTCTTTGTTGTCATCTGCCCCTCTTAAGAGGTGGACCTTGCCCTCTGAGTCCCGGCTGGTTTGGGCATAGTGGCCCATGGCAATGTAGTCGGCTCCCAGGTTCATGGCCGAGTCTAAAAAGGACTTAAACTTGATTTCCTTGTTGCACATGACATCAGGATTAGGGGTCCTGTCTTTTTTGTATTCATTTAAAAAGTAGCTAAAGACCCGGTCCCAATATTCCTTTTCAAAATTAATGGAGTAGTAGGGTATGTCCAGTTGGTCAGCAACCCGGGCCACATCTTCATAGTCTCTTTCTGCGGTACAGACCCCAGATTCATCGGTGTCGTCCCAATTTTTCATAAAAAGGCCTATGACGTCATAGCCTTTTTCCTTCAATATATAGGCGGCAACAGATGAGTCTACGCCGCCGCTCATTCCTAGTATTACACGCATCTTTATCTCCTTTAAGCTTTAACCAGGGCTTGGACCAGCTGGTCTATTTCTTCTAGGGTATTTTCTCTTCCAAAGGACAGACGGATACTTTCCAAGCCCCTGTTGGGGTCTTGGGGGTAGATGCTTTCAATGACCCGACTGGGGCCCAGGGCTCCTGCAGAGCAGGCAGACCCTGCTGATACATAGATATCCTCCATGTCCAATTTCATCAATAATTCTTGGGCCGGGACGCCCTTGATCCAGAGGTTTAGGATCTTTGGAGATTCCTGGGCCAGGTGGTTGACTGCAAAGTCCAAACCTCCTTGGCTTAAGCCCTGGATACAGGCTTCTTTTAGGGCCTGGCAGTGGGCCTGGTCTTCTTGGCTTCTTCTATAGGCCATCTCCAGGGCCTTGGCCAGGGCTTGGGCTCCCGGCACATCTACTGTTCCTGCCCTTAGGTTAAATTCTTGGCTCCCTCCCCGGTGGTAGGCCATGAGGGGGGCCTTGAGGTTTTTTGTGGCTAAAAAGCCCATGCCCTTGGGGCCATAGACCTTGTGGCCTGAGCAGGTTAGGCTGGTATAGTAGGTGGACTTTAGGTCCACTTCCTCCAGGGCCATGGCTTGGACTCCATCGATGTGGAAGTAAATATTCCGATCCTTGGCTTCTTGGCCCAGTTGGGTCACAGGCAGGATGGACCCAGTTTCATTGTTAACGGCCATACAAATCCAACCACAGGTCTTTTGGTTTGTGGCTTCCAGGAAGTCTTGGACTTGAATGTTTCCATCCCTGGGGGCTACTTCTATTATCTTAAAACCCAGGGTCTTGAGGTAGTCCAGGGTCTTTACCACAGCAGGGTGCTCCAGGCTAGTGGTGACAATTTCGTCCTGGCCAAAGGCCTTTCTATGGGCCAAGGACTGGCTCCATAGGGCCCAGTTGTTGGATTCCGTAGCTCCGGAAGTAAAGTAGATATTCCGGTCCTCCAGGCCAAAAATTTCGGCAATATCTTCCCGGGCCTGGCGGAGTTTTCGACTGGCCTTTTTCCCCAGCCGGTAGAGGCTGGAGGGATTGCCGTAGTCTTCTTTTAGTTCTTGGATATAAAGCCTTAAAACTTCCTCATCAAGAGGAGTTGTGGCTGCATGGTCTAAATAAATCATTCTATCACCTTTTTAGTATTATACCACAGCCAGCTTCTTGTCGTTAGCCTTCCTAGGGGCTATTTTTTTCACCACCAGGTCGGGTCTGTGGTACAATAAAGGGGAAAGGACTGATTGAATTGGCATATTTCTTAGCCCTAGATGCTGGCACCACCAGCAACCGGGCCCTTATCTTCGACGAAAGCGGCCAGGTCGTCTCCATGGCTCAAAAGGAGTTCCCCCAATACTTTCCCCAACCAGGTTGGGTGGAGCAAAATCCCATTGACATCTACTCCACCATGTCGGGAGTGGCTGCAGAGGCCTTGGCCAAGGCTTCTCTTGGAGCTGAAGACCTGGAGTCTATCGGGATCACCAACCAAAGAGAAACCACTATTTTGTGGGACCGAAAAACGGGTCTTCCTGTCCACAATGCTATTGTTTGGCAGTGCCGCCGGACGGCTCCCTTAGCCGATGCCTTAAAAGAGGCTGGCTATGTGGATATGATTTTAGAAAAAACCGGTCTGGTTGTGGATGCTTATTTTTCCGCAACAAAAATTAAATACCTCCTGGATAAGATTCCCGACCTGAGAGACCGGGCCAAAAAAGGAGAAATCGCCTTTGGAACGGTGGACTCCTACCTCATGTACCAATTAAGTGAGGGGCAAATCCATAAGACCGATGTATCCAATGCCTGCCGGACCATGCTCTTTAATATTCACAGTAAGACCTGGGACCAAGAACTTTTAGACCTCTTGGATATTCCCAGGGAAATCCTGCCGGAAGTCTGCCCTTCCGCCGGCTATTTCGGATCGACTTCCTCCTCCTTCCTGGGCCATTCCCTTCCCATTACCGGGGTCTTGGGGGACCAGCAGGCGGCCCTTTTTGGCCAATCCTGCCTGGAAGCTGGAGAGGCCAAGGCCACCTATGGCACCGGGGCCTTTGTCTTGATGAATACGGGCCCAGATCCCATTATCTCTAAGAATGGCCTCTTAACCTCCATTGCCTGGGACATCAAGGGTCAAACTTCCTATGCCCTGGAGGGGTCCATCTTTGTGGCAGGATCTGCTGTCCAATGGCTCCGAGACCAAATGGGCTTTATGGCCCATTCCGAGGAATCGGAAGAAATGGCTCTTTCTGTCCCAGACACCAATGGGGCCATCGTGGTTCCCGCCTTTACCGGCCTGGGAGCCCCCTATTGGAACCCCTATTGTCGGGGAAGTATTTTCGGCCTTAGCCGGGGGGTCAACAAAAACCACCTGGTTCGGGCTACCTTGGAGTCCATTGCCTACCTAACCCATGATGTGGTCCAAGCCATGCAGGAGGACAGCGGCTTAAAGAGAAAGCTCTTAAAGGTAGATGGAGGCGCTTCCAACAACAACTTCCTCATGCAGACCCAGGCAGACCTCTTGCAGATTCCTGTCCTAAGACCCCAGTGTACGGAAACAACAGCCCTGGGAGCCTTTCTCATGGCAGGCCTGGGGTCTGGCTATTTTAAAAACTTGGCCGACACGAAAAAAATTTGGCAAAAAGACCGAGAATTTCTCCCTGGTCTGTCTCCAGAACAGAGACACTTGGGCCTAAACCGTTGGCACAAGGCTGTCAACCACTGCTTGAATTTCAACCTGTAAATCCTTGTCACAAGAGGGATTCAATGGTATATTTTAAAGGAGGTTACAATGGATTTTAACCCACATGTCTACCCCTATCCCTCCCGGCGTCCTGTGGTCTACGGCCGGGCCATGACCGCTTCTTCCAACCCCTTGACCTCCCAAGTGGGCCTGGATATTTTAAGGGCCGGAGGAAATGCTGTAGATGCTGCCCTGGCCATGGCTGTGGCCATGACGGTTTTGGAGCCTACTTGCAATGGCTTGGGGTCAGACCTTTTTGCCTTGGTCTACAAGGATGGAAGGCTCCATGGCCTCAATGCCTCAGGTTATGCTCCTGGAAGGGCAAGCTGGCAAACTTACCAGGACCTAGGCTATGACCAGGTCCCAAGTTTTGGGCCTTTGTCCATTAATATTGGCGGGGCGGTAGATGGGTGGATTGCCCTATCCCAGCGTTTTGGTAGGCTTCCCTTCCAAGAAGTCTTTCAACCGGCTATCTCCTATGCCCGAGAGGGCTATCCGGTATCAGAAACCATCTCCGTCCTTTGGGAGAAGGAATTTGAAAAATACCGGGGTTTGGATATGGACCTAGCCCCTCTTTTTGACCTTTACGGGTCTAAGCAAGAGGCCCCCAAGGCCGGTGAAATTTATAAAAATACTGGCTTGGCCCAGACCTTGGACCTCATTTCCAAGACCCAAAGAGGGGAATTTTACGAGGGAAGCCTGGCCCGTGGTTCTGCCCAATACATACAGGACCAGGGGGGCCTGGTGGATTTTGAGGACTACAAAAACTACCACTGCTTTTGGACAGACCCCCTCTCCACCAACTATCGGGGATATCAGATCCACGAGCTTCCTCCCAACGGCCATGGCATTAGTGTCCTTATGGCCTTGGGGGTTTTAAACCAAGCCCCAGTGGGCCAGGAAGAGGACTTTTTACACCGGCAAATTGAAGCCACCAAGTTGGCCATGTCCCTAGCAAGAGACTATGTCTGTGATCCGGACTTTTTGCCCCGGCCCTGCCAGGACCTCTTAAGTCCCAGCTATCTCAAGGACTTGTCTACAATGCTCACAGACCAGGCCCAGGACTTTTCCTGTCTTCCTTCCAGTCCCTCTACCGTTTATTTAACGGCTGCTGACCAGGAAGGCACCATGGTAAGCCTAATCCAATCCAACTACGATGGCTTTGGCTCGGGCCTAGTCCATCCAGATTTTAGTATCAGCTACAACAACCGGGCGGCAAATTTCGTCCTGAACCCCAACCACCCCAATTGCCTGGGGCCCAGAAAGAGGTCCTACCACACCATTATTCCAGGATTTATTACAAAAGATGGACAAGCAGTGGCTAGCTTTGGCGTTATGGGGGCCTTTATGCAGCCCCAAGGCCACGTCCAAGTCCTGTCCAATCTAATCGACAAGGGCCTCAACCCCCAAGCAGCCTTGGACTGTCCTCGTTGGCAGTGGCTAGGGGGAAAGACCTTGGAAGTTGAAAGTGACTTCCCTCCCCAACTTATGAAAAATCTCATAGACCGGGGCCATGACCTGAGCCTAGCCAAGGACTCCTATGCCATGGGTCGGGGGCAAATTATTTTACGTTTAGAAAACGGCATCTACTGCGGAGGTACAGAAAAACGAACCGATGGCCACATCGCTGTCTTCTGACTTGCTTAAGAACTTGCCGTTTGGGTATATAAGAAAAAAATGTGAACAAAGAAAGGATGTATTCATGAACCAAGAAATGAAGGACCAAATAAAAAATGGTAGGGGCTTTATCGCCGCTTTAGACCAAAGTGGAGGAAGCACCCCCACTGCCTTGAAACGCTATGGCGTTTTGGAAGATGCCTATTCCAATGAAGAGGAAATGTTTGACCTGGTCCACCAAATGCGGACCCGGATTATTACCAACCCCGCCTTTACCAAGGATCATATTCTAGGAGCCATTCTCTTTGAACGGACCATGGATTCTGAAATCCAAGGCAAGCCAACAGCTGACTACTTGTGGGAAGAAAAACACATTGTTCCTTTCTTGAAAATAGACAAGGGCCTTGCCGACCTTGAAAATGGCGTCCAAAGAATGAAGCCCAACCCAGGTCTGGATGCCCTTTTAGACAAGGCTATTGAAAAACACATCTTCGGAACCAAGATGCGCAGCGTTATCCAATCCTACAACGAAGAAGCCATTGTAGGCATTGTAGACCAACAATTTGATCTAGCCCGTCAAATCATTAAAAAGGGTCTTGTTCCCATTGTAGAGCCAGAAGTTTCCATTGACTCTCCAGAAAAAGAAAAATGTGAAGCCCTCTTGGTCAAGGAACTGAAAAAACACCTAGACCAATTGGAAGAAGGACAAGATGTCCTCTTAAAATTAACCCTTCCCAACATTCCAAACCTATACCAAGAACTAACCAAGCATCCTAGAGTTTTAAGAGTTGTTGCCCTATCCGGTGGCTATAGCCGGGAAGAAGCCAATGACAAGCTGGCTAAAAATGAAAATGTCATTGCCTCCTTCTCCAGAGGTCTAACCGAAGGCCTATCCAAGCAACAAAGCGATGAAGAATTTACCAAGACCTTGGAAGCATCCATCCAAGATATTTACGAAGCCTCAATGAAATAAAAGGCAAAGACCCTTGGCCTAGGCCAGGGGTCTTTTTTTAGGAGAAATTATGAAGAGAAAACAAGCAAGCCATGAAGTTTTAATGGTGGAGCCCTCTTGCTTTGCCTTTAACCAGGAAACTGCCGTCAACAACCTCTACCAACACCAGGACCAAAAGCCCCTAGACCAGGTCCAAAAACAAGCCCTGGAAGAATTTAAGACCTATGTCCAGGCCCTGAGAGACCGGGGAGTCCAGGTCCATGTTTTTAAGGATTCCCCCAACCCAAGGACCCCGGACTCTATCTTCCCCAACAATTGGTTTTCTACCCATGCTGGAGGCCACCTGGCCATCTATCCCATGTTTGCCAAAAACCGTCAGGCGGAAGTGGATAAGTTTTTGCCCCAGCTGGAGGACCTCCTCTTAAGGGACCTCCCCCAAGGCTCCATCTACCGAAAGACCGACTACCGGGAAAATGGAAAAAAATCAGCCTATCTTGAAGGAACCGGATCCATGGTCCTGGACCGGGTCCATAAGATAGCCTATTGTGCCCTATCCCCCCGGAGTGACCGGGCCCTTTTTGAAAGTTTCTGTCAGGACTTTGCCTATGAAGCCGTCCCCTTCCAGGCCTACCAAGCCGGAGCCCCCATCTACCACACTAATATTTTAATGTCCATTACTTCCACCAAGGCCCTGGTCTGTTTGGATGCCCTGGTCCCAGAAGATAGGGACAGAGTTGAGGATCGAATCCTGGCCAGTGGCTTGGACCTGGTGGACCTGACCCTGGACCAAATTAGCCAGTGTGCTGGAAATACCTTGGAAGTGGAAGGCCAAAATGGCAAAAGATTTTTAGTCTGCTCCCAAAGAGCCTACCAAAGCCTAAGACCCGACCAGGTCCAGACCCTGGAGGAGGACCTGGAACTTTTAATTGTTGATATATCCACTATTGAATACTACGGCGGCGGGTCTGCCCGGTGCATGTTGGGGGAAATTTTTAGATAGCTTTTAAAAAATCCTAGAGAAAAATCTCTAGGATCTTTTTATTCTTGGGCAAATTGTGAAGTATAGAGGTCCTTGTAGATCCCATTTTGGTCTAGGAGGCTTTGGTGGTCTCCCTTTTCTACAATATCTCCATCCTGTAAGACTAGGATGGTATCGGCTCCCACAATGGTGGACAGACGATGGGCAATGACAAAGTTGGTTCGCCCTTCCAAGAGCCGGTTCATGGCTTTTTGAATCAAGCGCTCTGTCCGAGTATCTACCGAGGAGGTGGCCTCGTCTAAAATTAGGATTTCCGGATCGCTTAAAAGGGCTCGGGCTATGGTGAGAAGTTGTTGTTGGCCTTGGGAAATATTGGATGCCTCTTCATTAAGCTCTGTATCATAGCCCTGGGGCAGGGTTTGGATGAAATTATGGCAATAGGCCTGTTTGGCTGCCTGGATAATTTCTTCTTCTGTGGCTTGGGGCTTACCGTAGGCTATATTTTCCCGGATGGTCCCCTTAAATAGCCAGGTATCCTGGAGGACCATGCCAAAAAAGTCTCGGAGTTGGTCCCGGTGGACCCGGCGGATATCCACCCCATTTAGGGAGATGGACCCTTGGTCCACATCATAAAAGCGCATAAGGAGGTTGACCAGGGTGGTCTTCCCAGCTCCTGTAGGACCAACAATGGCAATGGATTGGCCTCTTTCAACATTTAAGGAGAAGTTCTGAATAACTGGGGTCTTCTTGTCATAGGAAAAGAAGACATCCTTAAAGTCTACCCTTTCAATGGGCCGGTCTAAACTTTCTTCTTGGCATTCAACTTCTTCTTCTACATCTAAAAAGTTAAAAATTCGCTCTCCAGCTGCAATGGAGGCTTGGAAGATATTGGCCATTTCTGCAATTTCTTCAATGGGCCGACCAATTTTCCTTACATATTGGATAACGGCCTGGATATCTCCAATAAAGAGTCTGGCTTTTAGAACTTCCAGTCCCCCCACAATACAAATGGCCACATAGCCCAGGTTACTGATAAAGGTCATCACCGGCAGCATGATTCCTGTCATAAAGCTGGCCTTGTAGGAAACTTTATAGAGCTGGTCATTATGGGCAATAAATTCTTTTTCCGACTCTTCTTCATAGCCATAGGCCTTGATAAGGTCTGTTGCCGAAAAACTTTCTTCAATAAAGCCCACCATGGTTCCTAGGCCTTGGGATTTTTGCCGGAAGAATTCTTGAGACCTTTTGGCGATAAACTTGGTGGACATATAGCTCAGTGGCAGGGTCACAATGAAAACCACGGTTAGGGTGGGGCTGGTCTTTACCATCATATAGAGGATACCAATGATCAAAAGTCCCCCAGATAGGGCCCGGTTAATGGATTGTTGGAGGTTTTTCCCTAGAGTTTCCACATCATTGGTCATCCGGGATAGGAGGTCTCCTGTGGAATGGCTGTCGTAAAAGGAAATGGGCAGGTGGCGGACTTTTTCTGAAATTTCCTTCCTTAGCTTAAAGATCAAGTCTTGGCTGACATCTACCAGGATCCGGCCACAGATAAAGTCAAAGAGGCCTTGAAGGCAGTAGAGAACTACCAAGAAAAGACAGGTTTTCAGGATAAAGTCAAAATCAACAGCCAGACCTTCTTTCACGTCCTGAAAGAGTCTGGTGGTGATTTTCCCCATGTACTTGGGGCTTTGGACCTGGGCATAGACGCTAAGCAGGGTAAAGAAAATAGCCAGGGCCAGCTTGGCCTTGTAAACTCCCAGGTAGGCCAGGAGGCGTTTTACGGTTTGAGGGTTCTTTTTCTTCTTTTTATTTTCCTTCATCCTCTGCCTCCTCTCCTTGACTTAGGGCAATTTCCCTATAGACGGGGTTGTCTCTTAAAAGGTCCTGGTGGCTTCCATAGCCCACCATTTCACCATCTTCTAGAACCAAAATCTTGTCTGCCGACCGGATGGTAGCCACTCTTTGGGCCACAATAATCACCATGGCATCCTTGGTTTTTTCCAAGAGCCCTTGGCGGACCTTGCGGTCTGTTAGATAGTCCAGGGCTGAAAAGGAATCATCAAAAAGATAGAGCTGGGCCTTGCGGTTCAGGGCCCGGGCAATGGACAGACGTTGCCTTTGCCCTCCAGAAAAGTTGGTCCCTCCTCGACTCATTTCTTGGTCCAGGGGGTCTTGGCCTAAAAATTCCAGGGCTTGGGCCTGGCCCAGGGCCTCTCTTAGGTCTTCCTCTAGGGCATTTTGGTTGCTATAGAGGAGGTTTTCTCCCACTGTCTTAGAAAAGAAAAAGTTCTTTTGGGGGACATAGGACATCTGACTTCGGACGTCTTGACTGTTCAGGTCTTGAATATCCTTGCCATTTAAAAGCAATTGGCCCCCTGTGGGATTATAAAATTGCAAAAAAAGCCGCAAGAGGGTGGACTTTCCAGATCCTGTCCCGCCGATAACCCCCAAAGTTTCTCCCTGGTCTAGGGAAAAGGACAGGTTTTGGAGGACGGGGCGCTTGGCCTGGGGGTAGGCAAAGGTCAGGTTTTTTGCCTCGATATGGACCAGGTCTTCTTTTAGATCCTGGCTCCCTCCCGTTTCATGGGTGGGGTAGTCCAAAACTTCATTAATCCTTACAATGGATGCCCAGGTTCTGGGAATCATGGTAATTAAAAAACTCAGCATAATCAGGGCCATTAAAACCTGGGTAATGTATTGGATAAAGGCCATGAGTTCCCCTACAGCCAGTTGGTCCAAGCTAATGAGCTGGGCTCCAAAATACATGACCAGGACCAGGGCCACATTGAGGAAGATCCCCAAGACTGGGATGACATTGATGATGATTTTATTGACTTTTACGGCCATTTCATAATAGTCCTGGTTGGCCTCTTTAAAAATTTCTTCCTCCAAATCGTCCCTGGAAAAGGCTCGGGTTACCCGAATTCCCGTCAACCTCCGACGGAAGAGTTGGTTGAGCCGGTCCAGTCTCTTTTGTAGGATAGGAAAATAGGGTACTGCTGACCGGATGACCAGGTAAATTCCCAAAGAAATAAAGGGAATAGAGATGGGAAAAACCAGGGAGAGTTTGAGGTTGGTTGTCAGGGCCATAATCAGCCCCCCCACAAACATTAAGGGCCCCCGAACCAGGGGCCTTAGGCCCATAAGGACCATTTGTTCTACTTGGTTTACATCATCTGTAGACCGGGTAATCAGGGAAGAAATTCCAAAATATTCTGTTTCATTGACTGTCAGTCGGTTGATTTTTGAAAACAAATCATAACGAACGTCGGCTGAGTAGGCCATGGCCACCTTGGATGAATGGTAGGCTGCAGCTCCCCGACAGAGGACTGTGGCCAAAACCACCAAGAGCATAACCAGCCCCATCCTCAAGATATAGTCCGTTTCTCCCTGGGCTACACCAAAATCCACCACCAGACTCATGAGTCTGGGTAGAAAAAGTTCCCCCAAGGCATTGCCAAAAGTCAGTAAAATGACCAAGGCAATTCGATATTTAAACTTGCCTAAACGGCGAAAGATTTCCATATATTCCTCCTTAGCTAATAGGACTATTTTACACTATTTAGGCCATCAATTCAAAAAAGTCAAAATTCAAGGAATTTTATTTTTTTATTTGGTCATCTTGTGCTATAATATATGTATTATGGACCTGTAGCTCAGCGGATAGAGCGCAGCCCTCCGGAGGCTGAAGCGGGAGTTCGATTCTTCTCAGGTCCACCAAAATAAATCGTGCCTGGCATTAGACCAATGTCAGACACGATTTTTTTATTTTAAGCTTGGCTTTGGGCCCTAAAGGCCTTGTCCAAGCAACCTTCAAGTATTTATTCAATCTCTTCCTATTAAAAAACCTACAGGGACTCCCTGTAGGTTTTCTCTATTATTGAATATGTTTTAAGGGGTCTTCTAAATTCCCTTGATTGCAAACTTCAAAATGTAGGTGGGGTCCTGTACTTCGCCCTGTATTTCCACTTTTAGCTATGGGGTCTCCCTGGCTGACCTTTTGTCCCACTTGAACCTGTAATTGGCTTAGGTGGGCATAGCGGGTAGTGTAGCCATTACCATGGTCAATGTCGATGTAGTTGCCATAGCTTCCCGCATTGGTTCTGGCCCGGGTCACAACTCCGCCGTCTGCTGCCACAACCTGGGTCCCTATAGGACAGGCCAAGTCAATTCCCCGGTGAAAACTGCCCCAACGAGGGCCAAAGGGAGAACTTAAGCGACCATTGGTGGGTTTGATAAAGGATCCTGTAGCCCCTTCCTTGGTCCCAATCCGGATGATTTCATCTACAGGTGCTTGGACCAATTCTACTTTTTGGACCAGGTGGTCAACCTTTTCTCCATTGACCCGGACAACCTTGGCATCAACCCGTTCCAGACCTTTTTTCCCAGCTTGGACCAAGACCTCTTTTCCCTTGGCCAGGGTGTGGTCTTCAATCTTCTGGGTCTTGTAGGAAACGTCCAGGTCATATTGGACCTCTTCTTTGGCCTCAATAGATAGGTTTAACTGGGAGGCTGGTAAGTAAATTTTTTCCGGCACAGGATCTGTAAGTTTCTTTTTATTGGCAGTTAAAAGGTCTTGAAGGTCTAGACCATACTTTTCTGCTTCTTCCTGCCAAGTCCCTTGGCTCTTTACAAGGTAATCTTTCGACAGGTTCCTCAAACGAAGGACCAGGTCTTCCTGGCTCATAACGGCTGGAGCTTTTTCTTCCAGGTCCTTGACCTCAATTTTATTGTTAAAGCGAATAATTTCTTTTTGAACTCTTGCATCTAATTTTGGAAAAACAGCCAGCTCCTTTAAGGCTCGGTGGGCTGCTTCTTTTGATTCCACAAGTCCAAGACTTTCTTGGTCAATAAAAAGCTCTACGGCTTTTGGACTTGTTGCGTGAATGGTTTGACTTCCTAGACTGATGAGACATGTAAGGGCTAGGGCTCCTAGGGTAAATTGCTTTTTCAAATAACTTCCTCTTTCTAAATGTTACAAGTTTGTTTTATTTGTTACTTTTTTGTAACTTTTTAACAACGCATACTATTGTAACATATTTTCAGAGGATTACTATTACAAAATCATTACAATCTCTTTACATACTATAAGCCCCATACAGCTGGATCTTTTCTTGGGGTTTTTCCACAATAATCTTCCCCTTTAGAGGCAAAAGCTCTCCATCGATGTTGAAGATTTTTTCTGTTTCTGTTGTAATTTCTTGCCGGTTTTTTTCTTCCAGCTGGACAGCAGGGTCTGTCAGGTGGTTTTTTAAAAAGACCTTGACCAGGAGTCGAAGAATATCCTTGGTCTTATAAACATGACCTTGAATGTAGTCTAGATCTGGCTTAAATGGACTGGCTTGGTAGGCTACGGGCAGTCCTCCACCAAAGTAGGATCCATTGGCCAAAACACTAATAAAGGGCCAGTCCTTATTGTCTTTGGAAAATTTGGAAAAATCTTGCCGGATGGTCTTGAAGATGGCCCTAATATAGGCCAATTTTTTATGGGCTCCTTTTGCCATTTGGTTGTAGTTTTCGATAACACAGACGTCAAAGCCGTAAGAAACGATATTTAAAAAATAATAGTCTTGGATTTTTCCTATATAGATGTCCTTTTTTTCTGCCTTTTGATAGGCTTCCACTTGACTGGAAATGGATTTTTTCAAACCCAGGGCATGGGCAAAGTCATTTCCCGTCCCTAGGGGAATAAGGCCAAGATTTCTTTGCCGGGTCTTCATAAGAGCATTGAGGGTCCAAAAATTACTACCATCTCCCCCCACGGACACCACCAGGTCCACCTGGTCTGCTTGGGCCTGGATGGCCTCCATAGCTTGAGCAGGATCTTCCTTCTCTATATAAAAATCATGTAGGTTATAGAACTTACATGATTCTTGAATTTCTTTTTTTATTTTTTCAGTCCTACCAGTCCCGGCTTGGGCGTTGAGGACAAATAGAATCTTTTCGATTTTATTTTTATTCGTCATTGTTTAATTCTTTTTTTAATTCATATCCTTCCTTTAAGATTGCCTCCAGACTTTTTTTATAGGTCTTTTGGGCTTCTTGCCCCAAGCCCGGCAGGTTGGTTTCCACCATAAAGCTGGCTCCTTCCATGGCCCCATAGGCCAGACTGGCTGCCACCTTAAGATCAGAAAGGGCATACTTATGGGCCTTGTCCTTCATGGTTTTTCCTATCCTTAATAGGTCCAAGAGGGTCCGACAGATGTCTAGGGGGACCTCAATGGCTTCCTGGTAGCCCTTTTCCAATTCCTCTTGGTAGTGGGCTTCTTCCTCCTGGCTCTCTCGGGGAAGCTTGTAGGCCCTAAGAACCCGTCCAAAGGCCTGGGCGTCTTTTTGCATCAGGACTTGGAGCCTTTGACAAAGGCCTTGGACCTGGCTGGGGTCTTCCAGGGCCTCTTGCTTGGATAGGTTGTCTACCATCAGGGTCAGGGAGGCAGCCAAGGCTCCTACCAGGCCACAAATGGCTCCTCCTCCAGGATTGGATGTCTTGTCCTGAGTCTTGATAATAAAGTCATCTAGTTTGTACTTACTTAATTCAGACATGTAAAACTCCTTCAACCACCAAGCAGGCCCTGCCTCCCACGGTGATTTTTTCTTTTCCTGGCTCTCCTTGGTAGCTGGCGACAATTTCAGAGGGCCGGTTCATTTCCAGGCCCTGGATGGCCCGAAGGCTCTTTTTGCCTTGGTGCTTGTTGAGATAGTGTAAAAGGGCCCCTGTAGAGGTCCCTGTTGCAGCTTCTTCCGGAATCCCCAAAATAGGGCAGAAGTTTCTTTGGTAGATTTTGCCCCCTTCTTGGCAAAAGGCATGGACAGAATAGTAGTCATATTTTTTGGACAGGTCCACCAGGGCGTCCATATCTGCCTGGATGCCTGCCAGGGCTTGCCGGCTCTTTAGAGGTACCATGAGGTCCCGGATGCCGGTAGAAATCTTTTCCATGGGCAGGTCTTCCGGGGCATAGAAATCTTCTTGCCTTAAGCCCAGAGCCTTGGCCATGGCCCCTACATCTTTGACTTGACCAAACTCTTGGGGGTCTGACTGGGTCATGGTGACTTCTTCCAGGGCTCCATTTTTATAAGTTAAATAAATGGGCAGGTTCCCGGCCTTAGACCGCAAAAGAACCTCCTTGACTCCATTTTCCAAACCTTCAATATAGTCGTATTGGGCCAGCATATAGAAAGAAGCAATACTTGCGTGTCCACAGAGGTCTACTTCCTCCACCGGCGTAAAATAGCGGATCCGATAGTCGTTGATATCCAGCCGTTCAATAAAGGCAGTCTCAGACATCTTTAATTCCCCTGCCAGGGCAAGTCTTTCTTGGTCACTGAGCCGACCCTGGTCTATCACCACACCGGCAGGATTTCCTTGAAAGGCCTTGCGGGCAAAGGCATCAAGAATAAAAAACTTATAGTCCCTCATGACCCTCTCCCATCATTTGCTCCATAATTCTTTCCAGGTCATCATTGTTGTAGTAGTCAATTTGGATCTTTTTAACCCGGCCCTGGGTCTTTAAGCGAACCTTGGTACCTAGACAACGGGTCAATTGTTCTTCCACATCCCGGATGAAAATATCTTTTTTCTCCTGGCTCTTGGGCTTTTTGCCTTCCAGATTTTCCTCTGTTTCCAGGATGGTTTGGCCCTTTTTGATGATGTCTCGGGCCTTGGCCACTTGTTTTTTAGGGTCCTTGATCTTTAAAAGAAGCTTGCCATGGCTAAAGGTCAGGTCTCCCTGGGCCAGGTAGTCCTGGACTTCTTCTTCTAAGTTTAAAAGTCGCAAGAGGTTGGCTATGGAGGACCGGCTCTTTCCAATGAGGTCAGCCAGGTCTTGCTGGGTCAACTTGTGGGTTCCCATCATGGTCTTTAGGGCTTGGGCTTCTTCTATGGGGTTTAAGTCCTCTCTTTGGAGGTTTTCAATTAAGCTGATGGCATCGGCTTGTTGGTCGCTGATGTCCTTAATTAGGACCGGGACCTTGTCCAAGCCTGCCAATTTAGCCGCCCGGTAGCGTCTTTCCCCGGCGATGATTTGGTAGCCATCCTGGGTCTTTCTCAAAATCAGGGGCTGGAGGACTCCATGTTCCTTAATGGATGCTGCCAGTCCCTCTAGCTCTTCCTGGTCAAAGACCTTTCTGGGTTGGTTTTTATTGGGAAAGATTTCTTTGAGGCTAACTAGGTTTGTTTCTTGATCCTTGGTCTCTAGGATGGTTTTTACTTCTTTTGCATCTTTGAAAAAACTATCCAGACCCCGTCCCATACTCATTTCTTAGCTTCTCCTTTCACCATTTCTCGAGCTAGACTTTCATAGGCCTTGGCCCCTGCACTCTTGGGAGCATAGGTAAAGATATCTTGCCCATAAGAGGGGGCTTCAGCCAACTTAATATTCCTGGGAATGGTGGTTTGGTAGACCATGGTGGAAAAATAATCCTTTACATTCTCTACCACCTGGGTGGAAAGATTGGTCCTTCCATCATACATGGTCATGACAACCCCATTTAGGTCTAGGTCCTTGTTGTAGTTCTCCTTAACCAACTGGATGGTATTAAAGAGTTGCCCAACCCCTTCCAGGGCATAGTATTCGCATTGGATTGGAAGTAGAATTTCCTTGGAGGCAATCAGGCCCATTAGGGAAAGAATCCCCAGAGAAGGGGGAGAATCTATTAAGATATAGTCGTAGCCCGGACATTGTTCTAGGGCATCTTTCAAACGGTACTGCCAGTTTCCCTCAATGGCCAGGTCCATTTCCAGGCCTGCCACATCCCCATGAGAACTTATAATATCCAGGTTTTCTATTTTTGTATGTTGGATCACCTCTTGAGGCTTTTTGCTTCCCTTGATGACTCCGTAGATAGACTTTTCCGGTATCTTATCCAAACCTAAACCACTTGTGGTATTGGCTTGTGGGTCGATGTCTATCACAAGAACCTTCTTCCCCAGTAAGGCTAAAGCCGCACTTAAATTTACAACCGTAGTTGTCTTGCCAACGCCGCCCTTCTGATTAAAAACAGTCATTATGTGGTTCATATTCTACCTCACTTCCTATATTCTAATGATAACAGATTTTGGCCATTTTTTGTAGCTTGAGTCTGGACTTTACCCCTGGATTTTCCCAAAATATTCCCCTATCTTTCCAGATTATTTTCATAAAAAAACCTGCCGGTCTTTTTTCCGGCAGGTTCTTTTTATTTTACCATTCCAAAAGCTGTGCAAAAAGCATCATAGGGGCTGTAGCAAATGGGTTCTTGGTCCAGACCCTTTAGGTAGTCCGGGTCTAGGTAGTCCTTGTGGACAATGAGTTCATAGACATAGGCATCAAACCAGGCATCGGTCATAGAGAAGATGCCCTTTTTCCCATTTTTCTCTCCCCAGGAGTTTTCTACCTTCCAAAAACGACTTTGGCCGTCTTGGATGTTGACTCCAGTGATGTTCATGGCATGGGTGGCCATGGATTGCCGAGAGTCAATCCGGTCAGCCTTGGAAAAGTCTCCCGGGTCCACCAGGCTTTCTCGGTAGTTGTAGAGCTTTTCATCCAGGATTCCAGCCTTGCGGTCGCTCATTTTCCCCACATCACAGGCAAACCAGGCTGTCCGACCATCTTCCAGAGACCGGATCATGGCTTTTTTCATTTGGTCTATGGGGACGTTGAGGCCCCTGAGTCCATCAATTTCCAAGAGGTTTTTAATTTCTGGATTGATGTAGACCCGGCCATAGGGGTTCCTAGGCCTGGGGTCATGGATGAGGCGGATGAGGTTGTCATAAAAGCCATCCAGGTACTTGTGGTAAAAGTCTTGGGGGGTCATGTTTTTTTCAATATGGTAGTTTTTGTCCTTGTCCAGGTATTCAAAGTCAAACTTTTGGACGGGACGACCAATACACTTTGCCAGGATAGTATAGACCTTGGCCAGGCATTCTTCCTTGAGTCGGTCCATATCTGCTTCCGGGGCCCGACGGATGTCCATAGCGTATTTCTTAATGACTTCTTCAATCCGGGCAAACATGTCGGCGGAATTTTGGCTGTTAAAGCTTTCTTTCATGGCTGATTTTGGCACCAGGCCGTATTTTTCAACCAAGGCCTTAAAGTATTCAAAGTAGCCCCCATCATCGGTTTTGAAGTTCAGGGCGTGGATAACTTCCCGGCTATTAATATCCAGGTCCTTGGTCTTGCAGACCATGTCGAGAAAGACATTGGTTTTTTCCAGGTTGTCATAAAAGTAGAGGTAGCTTTCAGAGAGTTCAAATTCTTCCAGGTCCAGGTCCTTCATAATCTTTGGCCGGGCCATATTCAGGGCGGCAAACATCCAACAGCGGCCTGTTTGCTTTTGATCGGTGATGTGTTTATGGTCTATTTCATGGTTAAAGACAAAGGAATGCTTGTTAATTTGCCTTTGGTTTTTGCTGGCTTCCCGAATGCCTACATTGGAAATGGCTCCTTCAATGATTGCATTGGTCTTGTCTTCCAGGTAGGCTTGGTCAAATTTTTCCAGGAGGTCTTGGGTCAATTCTTTCATTGGTCCTCCTTCATTAAAAGGTCGAAAATCGTCTTTGTATAGTCGCTGGGGTTTTGAAGGCCTAGGCCTTCAATTAAGCGGGCTTGGTTGTATAGGAGCTTGGTGTATTTTTTCAACATGTCTCCATTATCTTTTAGGCTTAGAAGTTTTTGGTAGATGGGGTGGTTCTTGTTAATTTCCAAAACTTTTTCCGCTTGGATGTCTTGGCCCTGAGCTTGGAAGATTTTTTCCATTTCAATGGAAACTTCTCCCCGACTTAGGAGGCAAACCGGGTGGTCAGCCAGGTCTTCAGAAGCCTTGATTTCAACCACTTCTCCATCCAAAATCTCTTTCATTTCCTTAAAGAGGCCCTCTTCTTCTTGGGTCTTTTCTACTTTTTCTTCTTTTTCCCTATTGATGGAAACAAAGGCCTTGCCCTTGTAGTCCGTCATGGCCTTTAAGACAAATTCGTCAATGGGGTCCGTTAAATAAAGGATTTCTAGGCCTTTTTCTGCCAGGGCTTCTTTTTGGGGCAGCTGGTCCATCTTGTCCAGGCTGTCTCCTGTTGCATAGTAGATGGCTTCTTGGTCTTCCTGCATCCGGTCCAGGTAGTCGTCCAGGCTGGTGTAGGCTTGGTCCTTGGAGGAAACAAAGAGAAGTAGGTCTGAATACTTGTCTTTTTCCATGCCAAAGGACTCGTAGATGGCTGCCTTAAAGGTCAGGCCAAAGGTCTTATAGAAGTTGACATAGTCTTCCCGGCGATTTTTCATCAGGTCCAGGAGCTTGTCCTTGATCTTTCTTTCAATATTTTTGGAAATAATCCTCAGCTCCCGGTCTTCTTGCAAAATTTCTCGGGAAATGTTGAGGTTTAAGTCTTCTGAATCGATGACCCCGGTTACAAAGGAAAAGGCATCCGGTAGGAGTTGTTGGCACTTGTCCATAATCAAAACTCCATTGGAATAGAGTTTTAATCCCTTTTCAAAGTCCTTGGACCGCCAATTAAAGGGTTCAGAAGAGGGAATATATAGAATACCCCGGTAGTTTACCAGGCCTTCTACCTTGATGTGGATATGGTCCAAGGGCTTGTCAAAGCCAAAACCTTCGTCATGGTAGAAGTTTTCATAGTCTTCCTGGGTCAGGTCCTTCTTATTTTTCTTCCAAATAGGGACCATGGAATTTAGGGTTTCTATTTCTTGGTAGGATTCATATTTTGGCTCTTGGTCTTCTTGGTCCGGATTTTCAATGGGTCTAGACTTGGTTACTTCCATTTGAATGGGGTAGCGGATGTAGTTTGAATACCGGGCTACCATCTCTTGGATCTTGTAGCTGTCCAGGAATTGGTCGTAGTTTTCGTCTTCTAGATTTTCCTTTAAATGGAGGGTAATGGAAGTCCCCAGGTCCTCTTTTTGGGCCTTTTCGATGGTGAAACCATCCACTCCTGAAGAAGTCCAGAGATAGGCCTGGTCTTGGCCAAACTTTTTAGTCAAGACTTCCACCTTATCAGCCACCAAAAAGGCAGAATAAAAGCCAACCCCAAACTGGCCAATGAGCTCAGCAGCATCTTCTTGGTCTTCTAAGTTTTTCTTAAAATCCAAAGACCCACTTTGGGCAATGGTCCCTAGGTTGTCTACCAGGTCTTCTTGGTCCATCCCAATGCCGTGGTCCTTGATGGTTAGGGTTCTCTTGTCCTTGTCCGGCAAGATCTCAATGACATAGTCATCCTTGTTAAAGGTCAGATCTTGGTTGGTCAAGGATTCATAATACATCTTGTCCGTTGCATCCGAGGCATTGGAAATCAATTCACGTAAAAAAACTTCTTTATTTGTATAAATGGAGTGAATCATCAACTCCATCAAACGTTTTGATTGGGCTTTAAATTCATAATTCATACTAATCCTCCTTTAGCACTCTCAATGTGTATCTGCTAATATTTTAGTCTAAAGCTTTCTTTTTGTCAAACCAGACTCCTTCCGCCTTTTATTTAACTATGTTCATTTTTCTTTTTTCCCTTATTTTTTACAGAAACTTTTTTCTTTCTTAAGTTTCCATAGATTTCCCTATGCTATGATTTTGATGTTGGACTCCCAACAGACTCTCTATTTGAAAGGATGAAATAAACCCATGAAAAAACTTGCAGTACTTTTATCAATTCTTATCTTATCTCTTAGTCTTTTTGCCTGTGGCCAGGCTCCAGAATCTTCTCCTGCCAAGGACGGCAAGGACGGTAAGATCAAAATCGAATACTACCATGTCAATGCCGAAACCCAAGGTGGGATTAGTGTCAAAGAACTGGTTGACAACTTTAATAAAAACAACGACCACATTGAAGTAGTGGCCACCTATAATCCTGATATGTACAAGGGCTTGATGCAAAACCTCCAAGCCAAACAAGCCGCTAAGGAATCTCCAGCTATTGCCCAAATCGGCTGGGCCTTCTTAGACTATTTTTCCAATAACTTTGACTATGTATCTCCCCAAGAGGCCATTGATGAATTTGACAAGGAAGATCCTGATTTCTTAAAAGAAAACTTCCTCCCCAACATCCTAGACCTGGCAAAAAATTCCAAGGGTGACCAAGTTGGGATTCCCTACTCTCTATCCACTCCAGTCCTCTACATTAACCGGGACATCTTAAAAGAATGTGGCCTGCCAGAAGCTGGACCTCAAACCTGGCAAGAAGTTAGCCAATTCGCCAAAACCATCAAGGAAAAAACCGGTAAATTCGGTCTTTACATTCAAGAACCCCAAGATTTTTGGGCCCAACAGGCCTTGGTAGAATCCAATGGTGGCAAGATGATCCAAGACCATAAGGCAAGTTTTGCCGATCCTCAAGGAATCGAAGCCATGGAACTCTACCAAGCCATGGTTCAAGACGGATCAGCCATCCATATTTCCTGGGACGAAGGAGTTCAATCTTTCGTAGACGGAAACATTGCCATGTGTTACACAACGATTGCCCGTCGTGAACAAATCCAAAAGGGTGCTCAATTCGATGTTGCTGCTGTAAAATCTCCTACCTTTGCAGGAAAAGACCGGTGTGTCCCAGCTGGCGGTTGCTTTTTAGCCATTACAGCTACAGATAAAGACCAAATTAAAGCCGCTTGGGAATTTGAGAAATACCTTTACGGAGTTGAACAAATGGCCACTTGGACCAAGGGAACAGGCTACACTCCTCCACGAAAAGGTGTTGCTGAAGCTGAAAATGGTCTCAAGGCCTTCTTGGAAGAAAATCAAATGATGAAGCCAGCCATTGAACAATCTAAAGACGTCGTGTCTTGGGCCTCCTTCCCTGGAAATGCCGGTCTACAAGCTGAACAACTTCTTTTAGACATGCGGGATGAAATTTTGGCTGGAGCCAATGTTCAAGAATCCATGACCACAACCCAAGAAAAGATTAACAGTTTGTTAGAAAAGTAGTGGTTTGTCCATGAAAGATAAGCTTAAAGCCTACCTCATGCTTTTGCCGGCAGGCTTTTTCTTTCTGGTCTTTGTTCTTATTCCCTTGTTTTATACTTTTTACTTGAGCTTCTTTGACTGGAATATGATCAAGGTCCACAAGAAATTTGTCGGTTTGCAAAACTATCTGGACCTCGTCCAAAGCCCTATTTTTAAAACTGTTTTAGTCAATACCTTCATCTACATTCTTTTACTTTTGATTTTAAACTTTGTTGCCCCCTATATTTTGGCCTATGTCTTGAGTATTGTGGTAAAAAAGCACAAGAACTTTTACCGGGCAGCCTTCTTTTTGCCCTCTTTAATTTCCCTGGTCATTGGGTCTGTTCTTTATACCTGGATCTTAAATCCAGTTTCAGGCCCTATCGCCATTATCCTAAGGCACTTTGACCTGGCCCTTCCTATTTGGTCTAAGACCCAGGGATTGGTTCTAGTGGTTATTTCTATCATCACCTCCTGGAAGGCCTTTGGCTACAACTTTATTGTCATCCTGGGTGGTCTATCGGGGATTGACGAAAGCATTATTGAGGCAGCCCGCTTGGATGGGGCCAACTCCTTACAACTCTTTCGAGACATTGCCCTGCCAGCTTCCTCGGCAACTGGACTTTACATTTTTATTATGACCATTGTCCAAGGCCTACAATTCGTCTTTACCCCCATCAAGGTTATTACCCAAGGGGGCCCAAGCTACGCTTCTTCTTCCCTAATCTATCATGCCTACCACGAGGCCTTTATCCTCTACCGTACTGGCCTTTCCTCTGCCTTATCCATCTTGACCATGCTTATTTTCGTTTTTCTTTTAATTTTAGAATTCAAGTTTGTAGAAAGAGGTATTTACTATGAAAACTAAAGATCGCCAAGTCCTTCTCCACCTAGTCCTAGTTCTTCTTGTCGTAATTAGCCTCTTTCCCATTGTCTTTGCCCTATCCAACTCTTTTAAAAGCTTGGAAGAATCCTTTAACAACGTCCTATCCTTAATCCCTAAGAGCCCTACCCTCTCCAACTATCTCTATGTTTTTTCCAGGCTTCCCCTCTTTAAAATTATTTTCAACACCTTTACCATTGCCTTTATTGTCACAACAGTAAAAATCATCACTTCTGTCTTAGCCAGCTACAGCCTAGTCTACTATGATTTTAAGGGAAAAAACTTCATCTACCTGGTTTTTTTAACCACCATGTTCATTCCCTTTACAGTCACCATGATTCCCAACTATTTGATTGTATCCAAATTAGGGCTCACTGACAGTATTTGGGGAGTTATGCTACCTCAATTTGCAGACGTCCTGGGTATTTTTCTATTACGACAATCCATGCGGACCATTCCAAAATCCATCATTGAGGTTGCAAAAATCGATGGTGTAGGAGAAGGGCATATCCTGCTAGATATTATCCTCCCCATCCTTCGTCCGTCTATGATTTCAACAGCCATTATTTTCTTCATTAATTCTTGGAACGAATACGTTTGGCCAGTTTTAATTATTTCCAGCCAAGACCACTACACCCTGTCTTTGGCCCTCCAGATGTTTATATCTTCTGAGGGAGGCACAGAATTTCCCATTGCCATGGCTGTTTCCGTCATTACCATGATTATCCCCTTGGTCTTATTTTTACTCTTCCAAAGGCATATTATATCCACCTTCATCAGTTCCGGTGTCAAATAAAGGTAAAAACAAGCGATAAAAAAGGTAAAAACAAGCGATAAAAAGACAACTTGTGGCCAAGACCTCCGGCCACGAAAGGAGAAAAGTTTGAAAGATATTGTATTTAAAAATGTTTGTAAGTCCTACCCAGGCAATAAAAATATGGTTCTTGACCACCTAAATCTCACCATTAAAAGTGGGGAACGCCTAGTCCTTTTAGGCCCTTCCGGCTGTGGAAAATCCACAACTCTTCGAATTATTGCTGGACTTTCTGATATCACAAGTGGTCAATTAATCCTAAACCAACAAGTGGCCAATAACCTGGAAGCCAAGGACCGAAACATCTCCATGGTCTTTCAAAATTATGCTCTCTACCCCCATATGACTGTTGCTGAAAACATAAGTTATGGACTTAAAATCAACAAGGTCCCCAAGGAGGAAATTCAGGCCAGGCTCCAAGATGCCTTAACAACCCTCCAACTTGAAGGTCTGGAAGACCGAAAGCCCAAAGACTTGTCTGGTGGTCAAAGACAAAGGGTTGCCCTGGCTCGAGCCCTGGTGAAAAAAACAGACTACTTCCTCCTGGATGAGCCCTTGTCCAACTTGGATGCCCAACTCCGTCTCCATGCCCGAAAAGAGTTGGTTAAAATTCATGAAAAATATCATATGACCCTGATTTATGTCACCCATGACCAAGTGGAAGCCATGACCATTGGCCAAAGAATCGTCCTTTTAAACCAAGGAAAAGTTCAAATGGCAGACACCCCCTATAATATTTATAACCATCCTAAAAATGTCTTTACAGCTAAATTTATCGGATCTCCCTCCATGAATATCATTCCAGCCCAGGTAAAAAACCAAGACCTCTACCTAGGAGACCAAAAAATAGACCTAAGTCCCCAACTGGCCCAAAGATTAAAGACCTACCCCAAAAAGCAAGTCTACCTAGGAATTCGGCCCGAACACATTCAAATAAAGAAAAACAAGGGCTTGCCTGTAGAAATTAACTATCTGGAAGACTACGGAAACCACCTGGGCCTTTATTTTAAGCTTGGGGGCCAAGAATATGTTGCCATGACAAGAGACCAAGACTACTCCCGTTTTAAGGAAAAGGAAGAAATTCACCTGACCTTTGACACTGAAAAAATTTCCCTCTTTGATATTGATACAGAAGAAAACTTGGAGGCCTAAATGATCTATATCTCAACAAATATGTTCCAACCCCTAAATCTAGAAAAAGTCTATGAAATTGTAGACTCTGTAGATTTTGACTTGGGGATAGAAATTTTTCCCATGTTCCACATCCCTGGTTACCAAGATCTCTTGGATAAAAATAGGCAAAGACTGAAAAATTATCCCCTAACCTTCCATGAACCCTACTACCAAGCAGACCATAGCTATCTGGATGGAGATGTTTTTTTAACCACCCGCCACTACTATGAAAAACTCCTATCCTTTCAAGACCTTAATCCCAAATACATTGTCTACCACTATAATAACCGGAAAATTCAAGATCGAGACCTTATGCTTGAAGCTGCCCGTAAAAATTTAGACGACCTGGGCCAAGAATCCCCCATCCCTTTCTTAATCGAAAATGTCGGAGTTAAGCCCTGGGAAAATGTCCTCTTGGAAGAAGAAGAATTCATAGAAGAATGCCTGGAAAGAAAAGAAAATGTCCTCATTGATATAGGCCATGCCAATGCCAATGCTTGGGACATAGACCATCTTCTTTCTAAGTTAAAAAATAGGATTCGGTCCTACCACCTCCATAGCAATGACTCCTACCACGACCTCCACCAGTCCATCTTCCACCCCGACATGGCCCCTGACATTCAATTCATTATTCAGCTCATAAAAAAACACACCCCCCAGGCAGATCTAGTTCTGGAATATGGCAAGGACTATGACCAGCAAGTCCAACAAGTCATTCAGGATGCTAAAAAGCTCCATCAACTATGGATAGAATAAGATTCCTTCTTAAAGAAGGAATCTTTTCTTCTTTAAAAACTTAACCCAATAAAAATAAACTTCTTTGATTTGTGGATAAGTTGTTGATATGTTGATAACTTCCTGGAAATTTGCTAAATAGTGCCCTTTCTCCTCAAACTTTTTAGAAATTTTGTGGATATCTATGTGGGTATGGGTATAAGTTAAAAGTTTTCTAAGCTAAAAGTACCCTTAGATGTGAGATCCTATTTTTCTTCCTAGACAAGGCTTTTAGTACCTTAACTCCCTCTTGTCTTTTTCCCACTTTATGCTAGGATATAGATAAGAAGATATTTAATTTTAGGAGGTCCTATATGGGTTTATTTGATGATATGATGGCAGGCAAGGAGATTTTTAAGTCCACAGTAAAAACCTGTAAGACAGGCTATAAATTTATAAAAGATAATGGTCCCAAGGCCATGGACTTAGCCAAAAAATCTGGAGAATCTCTTTCCAATAAGGTTGAAGACTTAAAGAAAGATGAAAGAGTTGGAGACCTTATGAACCGGGTCGACGACCTTTTGAAAAAGTAAGATTTAAAAGTCAGAAAAATAAATAAGAGCTTTAAAAAAGAACCCTAGCCAAAATGATATGTACCCTCTTTACTGGACAAACCAGTAAGGAGGGTATTTTTGTGAAATATAGCTATGAGTTCAAAAAAGAGTGCATACAGTTGTATAGGCAAG
>QWCK01001522.1_pt1 | contig 33335 bp, 29 predicted proteins | sample 1972571 | NCBI WGS metagenome assembly QWCK01 (sample SAMN09866710, study PRJNA288562) | Human gut metagenome isolate term2_stool, whole genome shotgun sequencing... | isolation source: gut | host: Homo sapiens | place: USA: California | reverse complement strand
TTGCCAGATTCTCTTGGAATTTTAGCGAGTTCTTTGAAGTATTTTAAAACTTGATCAGAGTAATTCATCTTTATTTTCTCTCCTTAATTCTTTTATCATTTCATTCTTGGCAGATAAGTTTTCCTCAAAATCCTGGTAATAATCTCTTAGATTTCTAGGATTTCTAAATTTTTTACCAGAAATTAATTTGGAATTGGCATTCATGCCCAGGCCAAGAATTGAACCGATTTCTTCATTTATAATTATATTATACCTCTGAGCCGTAGATTTTCTTTGATAGCCTACGTTTTCTAGGTTTGATATTATATTTTTTTGCCTGTAGAGGTAGTAGGGACTGTAAGCATATTTTTTTGTAAAATCCTCTATCATTTGCGATATTTTAAGAGCATCAGACCTCTCGCCTGTCTTTTTCTTTTCATTATATTTTGACCCAGATTTTATAGCCAGAGCGTGGAAGGTGATATTATCGGGGAGGAGTTTTTTTAAGATATCAAAGTTTTTAGAAAAATCATCCGCACTTTCGCCAACAAGACCAACTATAAAGTCCATATTTACAATAAAACCAAGGTCTTTCGCATACTTATAAATATTAAAGAAGTGATCCATATCTATATCCCTATTAAGATTTTTTAAAATATCCCTGTTAAAGGTCTGAGGATTTAGGGAAATCCTTGATACACCACCGTCTTTGAGAATTTTTAATTTATCATAGTCTAGGGTATCTTCCCTGCCTGCTTCAAAAGTAAATTCCTTGTAGGTGAATTTCTTATTTATACTTGTTAGGATTTTTTCAATTTCAGATGGTGTTAGATAGGAAGGAGTGCCGCCTCCAATATAGATAGCATCAAGGTCAGCTGGCAAGTCTATCCCATTTATTTCTTTTAATAGATAATCTACATAGGCACCCTTGTCGTGGCGACTTCCCACAAGAGTCGGATAGGAACAATAATCGCACCTAGTCGGGCAAAAGGGAATATTTATATAAAGACTAAAAGATTTCTCGTCAAAGTTAAGCTCAGCTTGCTCCTTATTTACATCTTCTAATAGCTTTATCTTTTGATCTGAAACCCTGTATTTTTCTTTAATCTCTCCCAGACTTTTGTTTTTAAGGAGCTTACTAGGTTTAGATCCTGTGAGCGTTCCCCAGGGAGACCTATAACCTGTTTCATCTTCCAAAAAATCATAGAGAATTGTCTTTAAATCTTGATTTGTGTTAAAATAAAAATCCTCACCAAAAATATTTACCAGACCATCTTTAATTTTTATTCCAGCCTCTTTTTCATCTGCAAAGATAATTTCATCGTGGTCTATGAAAATATTTAAAATATCATAGACTATCTTTCTTTTGTTTTTATCCTCAAGATATACTTTCATGTTTCCCTCTCAAAATTCCCATAAAAAAAGGGCGCTAGCCCCTTTTTTACTTTAATTTTAAAAATTTTTCTACCCAGGCCCTATCTACTAAAAGGTCCATGTCTTTTTTGATCATTTCTCCGTAATTTTCAACAATGGTATTATAAAGTATGTCGGAAAATTCTAATTTAAGTCCCACATTTAGGACTGTTTCTAGATAAAATTCCTTATCGCTTGTAAAGATAAAGTCCTTAATTTCATCAGGCTTATAGGCGAAGTTTTCGCTATTAATTAGAAAATATTTCATAAGCTCAACAACCTTGTCATCAAGGCCTAATTCTAAAATTGCAATCTTCTCCCTTAAAGCCTTATAATCGTAAGTTATCCTTAGAGTGTGCTTAATTAGCTCATTCTTACGATCTGCTCCAATAAGGCCTAGACCTGTTGAAAAAGCTAGTCTTGCCTTTTTATCCACAAAGGCTGGGTCATTTACAACCATAAAAAGATTTATCTCGTCTGTGTAGGCAAAACGATAATTTAGCACAAAGACATTGCCACAAGAAGGGCATGTGATTTGTCCAAATTCTCCAGAGAGAAGTTTATCTTTTTCTTCCCCTAGCGAAAATAACGCTGTCGGAAGGCTTTTTTCAAATTTATGGCCACACTTAGGGCAAGTTATTTCAAATATTTTTTCTCTTTTTTCCATATCAAACCTTTCTCTTTCTTAAGCTTACTTTATATTTACCCAAAAATACTTTTAATCTTCAAATTTTACAGCTTTAAGAAGGGGAGCGGCGATTATTGTTGCCATTATTACAGAAATTACAGCATTGGTAAAAGATACTGTTGCCTTTTGAGTTATCTCTACCATATTAGCTTCCATGGTAAAACCTAGGATGTACTTGTTTTTGATAAAGGTCTTGCCTAGGTAAAGGATTATGTAGGTAAGTTGGCCAAGGACACCTGCTAGGGCAAGTCTTGGAGTATCTACGAGTTTCTTCCTCTTTTTATAAATAAGACCTGCTACAAAAGCCATAGCAAATTTTGTGATAAAAGTTATAGGCGCACTGGTAAAATATACCGGATCAAAAAGGTCAAATAGCGCAGAGCCAAGGCCTGCAGAAACGCCACCGTAAATAGGTCCTAAAAGTAGTCCAGCTAGTAGGCAAAAGGCATTACCTAAGTGGAACATAGTTTGACCTAGAGGGGTCACTATTGGAATTTTGAAAAACCTGGTAAATATGTATACGAGTGCTGTGAAAAGTGCCATATATACAAGTTTTTGTGTACTTAATTTTTTCATTTTAAATCCTTTCTTCTTTTGACAAGCTGCCAAATAAAATTTCAAACAACATTCCTAATAATTATACCATATATGGATAAGATGCTAATAATTTTAATTAGTCATTTGAATTTTTAATAGAAGGAATTTCCCTTTCTTTTATCCTAAAATCTATATAATTTACAAAAAACGCTACGAGGACTCCAATCAGGGTGTCTATTATCCTATTTAGGGCAAAGTCAAAGGGCACTAGGTCACCTGCGTGGTTTATTGTTACAGATAGAAAAACAATGCCAGCTATTGATACGGCGTCTTTTTTATTTACCATAGCCATAATCCAGATAATTATAGTAACAATTATAGCAATTATAACCAGTCTTGCCATGTCGGGTAGGCTCCCATCTGGGAAGGCCAGAAGGTAGATAAGACCCATGGTTCCACCAAAAATAGTTCCTATTATCCTTCCCAGACCCTTATGGTAGGTTTGGTGGACTGATTGTTGCATACAGATTATAGCTGCGATTGCCGAATAAAAGTAAAGTCCCTCGCCCGGTCTAAAGTTTGATATTATCATAGATATTAAGACGGCAAGACCTGTTTTTCTTATCCTTGGTCCTGGAAAACTTACTTGCATAGGATGGCTCTTAGGTAATCGTAAAAGCTTTCTTCGTTTACCTTATTTACCAGATAGGCCTTTGGTCTTGATTTTGATCTGTCCAGGCTTTTTTCATCGAAATTAACCTTAAGTCCCGTGTCTTCAAAGATGAAAGCTTCTGGTCTTTGAGATAGGTAGAGAAGGAGAGCTGCTAATAAAGGCTCTTTGTCATAGGCTTTTAAAAGCTTTTCTAGATTTGGATTTGATTTTTTAATATTTTCCAGATCTTTTTCCTCAAGCACAAAGTTATTTGCAAACTTTTCTTCGATAACAAATAATTTTATTCCTGAACTTAAAATTAAATCTAGGTCCTTAAGGTATTCTTTTGATAAATTTTTAATATCAGGAATGGTTAAAAATATGTGGTCGATATAGTCGACAAAGTCTTCATAACTTCTAACAGCCTTGGCGATATTTGATAAATCGCCGCTTGCAATTATATCAAGTCTACCACAGTCAGACGCTATGTCATAGAGATTTTCAAAGGCATCCATATCTTCTAAATAATCATTTTTCGCTAGGAAAATTTCCTCATCGTGTTTGGAAGCTAGGTCGTCGTAATTTTTTGCCACAGATAAAAATAAGTCTTCGCTATTAACAAGCCCCAAGATGTTTTCGCCTGCAGCGGCGCTTGACATATAGGTCTTATTTGAAGATAGGCCCACAAGTTCAAAGTCAAAAGAATCGAGGGCCATTTTTATAAATAGTCCGTCTGCCGGACTAAAATTTGTATCTATATAAATAAAGGGTTTTTGATATTCCATAATTCTTCCTTTCTGATAACTTACTATACTAAAAAAACCCAGCTTTTAAAGCTGGGAAATTTTTATACGTCCATAAAGCCTCTGGTGTATTTTTTGAGAGTTGCCCTATATACTACAAATGTAATAATTAAAACTAATAGCAAGGCCGCTCCGGCTCCTAAGATTATATTATCAGTAGCTTCTGTAATCATAAAGGCCATAAAGCCCAAAAGCCCCATTATAACCAGAGAACCTAGATAAAGTAAAACTGCCTTTAGACCTCCCCCACGCTGAATTTCTTGGGGTTTTTTCCACTCAGTATAGACCATAAAGGTGCCGAAGTATAGGCTAATCATGGTCGCAAAGGCTCCTGTTAGAGATAGTCCCAAAAATATTACCAAACATCCTAGAATTGTAAGTCTTAGAATGAAGGTAAAGACTAGGGCAAGGATTAGGTTTATCCCACAAGAAACGATGTAAGCTGCGGCAAACCTCGCCTTCATGTGACTTTTTGGGTCAATAGGAAGGGTCTGAATCAAATAAAAACTCTTACCTTCCCTGGATAGGGAAGTATTGGCAAGACCACCATTTATCCAGATAAAAAGCCCAACTCCAAGAGAAATCAGAAAGGCAAATAGTAAAAATTCTGAGCTAGCTGGATCGACCCCCGATTCGCTAAGAGCAGTTTTCGCTTGGACATAACCCATAGTTGTAATAATGATTGCCATAGTAATTGGACCTGACAAAAAAACTATATTTGAAAATAGGGTCTTGAGGTCTTTTTTAAAAATCGCCTTAAATTGGCTTCCTGCTTCGATTTTTATATCCTTACTTTGGTCTGCTTCTCTCTTTGATGTGTCAAGGTGTTCATCAAATACTGCCTCGTAGTAGAATTTATCGGCAAGCTTGTAAGAGATAAAGGCTAAAACAATGCATATTCCTAGAAGCACTCCAGTATATATTAACCTTTGGCTCATAGTTCCCGCAATAGCGTAGCCAAAAATCTTAGCATTAAAAAATACATTTGAAACTGTGGATATGAGGTTTTTTATCTGACCAATGTCCACATTCATCTTTCCCATATCAGTAGAGTTTGATGTTGAAAAAGAAAAATAGTAAATAAGACCCATAAAGGCAAACATTATTAAATATCCGATTGTCTTAAAAAGCTTGGCGTGCCTATTTACATTGGTAAACTTTTTTATTATCAAAAGGAAAAGTGATAATATTCCGTAAGGAAGGTAAATCATTGGGAAATACAAGATTAGGCTCATAATTAAAACCCAAGGATCAAAGCCTGCTTCATTAAAATATATTACAAGACCTATTACTAAATAAAGTATAAAGTCTACAAAACTTAAAACTCCACCAAAGGTCTTGCCCACAAAAAGTTCTCCCTCGCTAATCGGCATAGTCTGATAGTTGGCTATGGCAGATTTGGTATAGAGGTTTGAAATAATCTGTGGTAGGTAAAAGATAAAGACCATAAGAGTAATTGTCATGGCAAAGCTTACAAAATACATATAGGCCATGTCATTTGCCACATAAATCTTAGCTGAGGCCATAAAAATTCCTGTGAAGACAGCACCAAAAAATATATAGGTCCAAATTAAGATTAAAATCCTCGCTAAAAAAGATTTTGGCATATTCGGAACGGTTTTTCTTCGCATATAAGGGAAAAACGACTCTTTTAAGCTGTATTTTGAAAGGGTTAGGATATTAGATTTATTCATCTGTAAGCTCCAAGAAGATTGATTCTAGAGTGCCGTCGTTATTGGCTAAGTGCTTGATTTCTTCAAGGGTTCCCATAGCGATAATCTTACCCTTGGCAATAATTGCAATCCTATCGCAAAGTTCCTGGGCAATTTCCATAACGTGGGTTGAAAACATGACACACTTGCCTGCTTCTGCCCTTTCTCTTAGAATCTTTTTGAGGTTATAGGCAGACTTGGCATCAAGACCAACCATAGGTTCATCAAGGATTAAAACCTGTGGATCATGAAGAAGGGCACCAATAATAGCAAGCCTTTGAGCCATACCGTGAGAATAGGTTGATATTTGATCTTTCATGGCATCTCTTATATCAAAAAATCCTAGATAATAATCAAGTCTTTCTTTCCTAGTCTCGGTTTCAATGCCGTATATATCTGCTATAAAATTTATATATTCATTTCCTGAATAATTTTCGAATAACTCCGGATTGTCTGGCACATAGGAAAACTGCTTTTTGTAGGCCATTGGGTCATCTTCTAGACGGATGCCGTTAATTAGAATCTCGCCCTTAGTCTTTGAATTTATCCCTACAATGGACTTAATTGTAGTAGATTTTCCAGCACCATTTGGACCTAGAAAGCCAAAGATTTCCCCATCTTTTGCCACAAAAGAAATATCATCAACAGCCTTTTTCTCTATTGTATATTCCTTGGTAAAATTTTTTACTTCTATCATATTTCACTTCCTTTTCTATTTTTAAAATTTAATAATCATTTATTTATATATTATTACGAACATATTATATCAATTTTCTATTTAACATTTTACCCGTCTCGATAAATTTTACACAATATTTATTAAGAAACCCGATAATCTTTCACTTATCTCTGCTCTAAATACTTGATGGACGATGAAGGAAAAATAAATAAAAAACGCCAAGTCCTTTCATATTGAAAGGAATTGACGTTTGCCTTATCCAATTGAATCTGAATAATCTTTTAGCTTGCCTAAGGCCTGGTTTTCTATCTGACGGATTCTCTCACGAGAGAGGTCGTAAATTGAACCTATTTGCTCTAGGGTTTTTGGTTTTTCGTTGTCTAGGCCGTACCTGTAGATTATGATTTGCTTTTCCCTATCTGTTAATTGATCTAAGGCTTGCATTAAAAAGTTTTCCATATCCTTTTCTAGGATTAGCATATCTACTGGGGTTGACTCATCGCCTACCATGTCCATTAGCTCATCACCTGTAGAATCCTCACTATCTAGGTTGATGTTTAGGGATGTGGAGTTTACTTGGTTTCTATTTATAAGGAACAAATCATCTGCTTGTTTTTTGTTTATTCCTTCATTTTCTAAAATCCTATATATCTCATCATCACTTGCTTCTGGGTTTGCCTTTAGAATTTGTTTTAATTTATTAAGTTTTAAGTATTTACCCGCAGGTATCCTTATTGTATGTCCTTCTTTATTGATGGCCTTTCTGATTGCCTTGTCTATCCACTTGTAGGCATAGGTTGTAAATTTATAGCCTAGGGTAAGGTCAAATTTCTCAGCTGCCCTTATCATTCCTAGCATGCCTGATTGAACCAAATCTTCTAAGTCTAGATCGTTGCCGTGAGACCTAAAAAAGTATGAGGCCCTAGATCTAACAAGTCCTTGATTTTTTTCTACAAGGGCTGAGAGTGCATTCTGGTTGCCTAGTTGGAATTGTTCCACTATCTCTTCGTTATTTAGGTCAGATAATTTCATCATGTCTTTGCGTCTGATAGGGGCAAGAGAGGTGTTTACTCCCTTTTTGGCAGATCCTATTAGCTCATCATCAAAGTCTTCATCATCTTCTTCAGAAATGATATCTAGAATCTCTTCCTTTTGCTCATCTGTCATCGCATCTACAATTTCAATGAGCTCTTCTTCTGATAAATCACTTGTATCTAGATAATCTCTGAGCTTTTCTAAAGTTTCCTTATCTTTTAAATTTATTTTATCCATCTTATCACCCGTTTGAATTTATTTACCTGCCTAGTCGTCGTCTAGGTCTATTTTAAGCTCATCTAATTTGGCTTTTAAGGCTTTAGATATGGGATAGGCATCGTAGTTTTGATTAAAATTTGTCTTCTTTTGCTTTTTAATCTTACTTCTTAGGCTATCAAGGTCTGTCTTTAGCTCCAAGGCTGTCATCCTACTAGCTCCTTTAACTAGAGCCATATTTTGGACTTGACCGTCATCTGTAACTACCTTGACATTGTGCCTTCTAGCTATTCTTGCTAGCTCCGCCTCTATATAGGTATCAGCAGTTTGAAATCTCTTGGTATAAACTATTTTCATCCCATACTTAACTAGGCTAGTTTCCTTAAGCCTATCAAGATTGTAGGCGTCAAAAACTATTACCAAGATTTCACCAGATAGAAAGCTATATTCAGCCAAATCTTCTATGAGATTATCCCTGGCTACCTGTAGACTTTCCTTTGATGCTTCCCTTAAGTTTGGCCACTTGTTTATAACATTGTAGCCATCTACATAGGTTATATTTTTCTTAACTAAAGCCATTTTGTCTTAAAACCTCATACATGGCAATGGCTGAGGCTACTGATGCGTTTAAGCTATTTACAAAACCCTTCATCGGTATATTAATAAGTATATCACAATTTTTTCTTACAAGTCTAGATAGACCCCTACCTTCATTTCCCACTATCAAGCAAACCTTGCCCTTAAGGTCGGTCTGATCGATTGGAGATGAGGCCTCGCCAGCTAGTCCATAAACCCAAAAGCCGGCTTCTTTAATCTCTTCTATGGCCCTGTTAATATTTTTAACCATGATAATATTTATATTGTTGATAGCACCAGCACTTGTCTTATAGACAATAGGGCTTACAGATGCACTCCTTCTTTCAGGAATAATAACCCCATCAAAGCCAAAGCTTTCTGCACTTCTAATTATAGCACCAAGGTTGTGGGGATCTTCGATTTGATCTAAGATAATTAACCTCTCGTAATTATCAAGGCCACTTAGGTCCTTATACTGAAAAGATTCCGCCTCTACCATCACACCCTGGTGGTTCATATCTATTTTATCAAAAAATCTCTTATCTACAAAATTTATCTCAATATTTGCCTTGTTAAGCTTCGCTATAATCTCATCAACAATCTTAGAATCCTGCTTTATGACATAGGCTTTATAGATTTTAACCCCAGAATCAATGGCATCTATTACTGGTTTTCTACCGTAAATCTTATCCATCAGCCTATCTCCCACTTGGTACCTTCTCTGGTATCCTTAAGGATGATGCCCATTTCTTTTAGGTCATCTCTGATTTTATCAGCTGTGACAAAGTCTCTCGCTTTTTTGGCTGCATTTCTTTCAGCGATTTTTTCTTCTATAAAAGCTTCGTCAACTTCTGCTTCTTTTTTCTTAGCAGATAGTCCCAAAACTTGGTAAAGTCTAGCGTAAGTTTCAAAAGTCTTTTCTACAAATTCTTTTGATGAATCGCTATTAAGATTAGTATTTATAAATTTAGCAAGGTCAAATAAAACTGTAATGGCATCTGCTGTGTTTAGGTCATCTTCCATTACACTTACAAATTCATTTTCCTTATCAGTTAAAATTTGAAGTAAATCTCTTTCTTTATCTGAGATTTCTTTTTCACTTACATTTGTAACTAGATCTTCTGCCTTAAAATAGGCATTATTTAGCCTATCTAAAGAGGCTTGAGCCTGGTCGATTATTTCCTTGGTAAAGTTAATTGGCTGTCTATAAGAAGTTGTTAAAAGCCAAAATCTAATAGTCATCAGGTCGTATTCTTTCTTGATATCATCAAGGGTAAAGAAATTTCCAACCGACTTACTCATCTTTGAGCCGTTTACCTGGATCATTCCGTTGTGCATCCAATAGTTTGCAAATTTCACGTCATTTAGAGCTTCAGATTGGGCTATCTCATTTTCATGGTGAGGAAATTCCAAATCTTCGCCACCAGCGTGGATATCTATAGTATCTCCAAGGATTTTCTTGTTCATAGTCGAACACTCTATATGCCAACCTGGTCTACCCTTACCCCATGGGCTATCCCATGCGACTTCGCCTTCAAGCTTAGTTGCCTTCCAAAGGGTAAAGTCTGCAGGATTCTTTTTCTTTCCTGCGTCCTTATCATCAAGTCTTTGGCTGGCTCCATGAACTAGGTCTTCAAGATTTTTTCTTGATAATTTTCCGTAGTCGGATTTTTTACTTACGTCAAAGTAAACATCGCCGTCTGAAACGTATGCCATGCCCTTATCAATTAGGCCCTTCACAAAAGCTATAATATCATCCATAACCTCGGTTGCCCTTGGGTGGATGGTATCTTCTTCATCTAGGTTTAGTGCCTTGGCGTCTGTCATATATTGGGCAATGTAACGGTCTGTAACTTCCTTTGTGGTGATGCCTTCTTCGATAGATTTTTTTATAATCTTATCGTCAACATCTGTAAAGTTTACAACGTAGGTCACATCGTAGCCCCTGTACTGGGCAAAACGCCTAAAAGTGTCAAAGACTACTAGGGGTCTGGCATTTCCTATATGCATATAATCGTAGACTGTAGGTCCACAGACGTACATCTTGATTTTGCCTTCTTCAATTGGTTTAAATACTTCCTTCGTTCTGGAAAGGGTATTATAAATCTTCATTAAAAGTTGTCCCTAACGTATTCTAATCTATCCTTAACTAGGTCCTTGCCCATGATTAAAAAGGCATTTGATAGGTCTGGTCCGTGAACTGATCCTGTTACGGCAGCTCTTACTGGGAACCATAGGTTTTTGCCCTTGATGCCTGTTTCTTTTTGGATAGTTTTCATAACTGATTTTGCAAAATCAGCGTCAATTTCATCTATTTCTTCTAGTTTGTTTAAAAATGCATTGAATAATGTCTTGGCATCTTCTGTTGAAACTGCTTCTTTTGCGTCATCGTCATATTCTATTTCGTCGCTCTTTATATAGTAATTTTTAGCAAGCTCTGGTGCATCAGAGAACTTATCGATGGCTGATTGCCAAGTTTCTGCAAGGAGAACTAGTTTATCGTGGTCATAAGACTCATCAATTAGACCTGCTTTTTCCATGTATGGCTTGATGTCTTCTGCAAGCTCTTCTGGGCTTAAGTCTCTTACATAGTGGCCGTTAACCCAGTCAAGTTTTTTCTTATCAAAAACAGCACCGGTCTTGTTTACCCTGTCAAAGTCAAATTGTTTTGCAAGCTCTTCTATAGTGAAGATTTCTTCTTCGCTATCTGGTGACCAACCTAGTAGAGAAAGGAAGTTTATTAGTCCTTCTGGCATATAACCTTCTTCAATAAAGTCTTCTACCATGCCGTCGCCGTTTCTCTTAGAATATTTTTTGTGGTCTTTGTTTAAAACTGTAGGTAGGTGGATATATTCTGGTGCATCCCAACCAAAAGCTTCATATAGGTATACGTGTTTTGGTGTTGATGAAATCCACTCATCTCCACGAACTACGTGGGTTATTCCCATTAAATGGTCATCTACAACTACCGCAAAGTGGTAGGTTGGGAAACCATCTCTTTTTATAAGAACTTGGTCATCTTGATCGTCAGTATTGAAAGTAATCTTGCCCTTAATTCTATCTTCAAAAGAAATATCGTAGTCTTTAGGTAGTTTTAGTCTAACTGTGTGCTCTTCTCCATTTGCTACTCTTTGTTTTGCTTCTTCTAGAGGGATAGAGCGGCAAAGACCGTCGTATTTTGGTGTAAGGCCGTCAGCTCTCATTTGATCTCTAACCTTATCAACTCTTTCTTGAGAGCAGAAGCAATAGTAAGCCTTGCCTTCTTCGATTAATTGGTCAATGTATTTATCATAAATACCTTCTTTAACTCTTTCAGATTGGATATATGGACCAAAATCGCCTTTTTCTGTAACATGACCTTCTTCATCAAGCATGACACCTTCGTCAATTTCAACGCCTGACCATTTTAGAGCCTTTAATAAATTCTCTAAAGCTCCTTCTACAAATCTAGTCCTATCTGTATCTTCTATTCTTAAAATCATCTTGCCGCCAGTGTGTCTTGCGTATAGGTAGTTAAATAGGGCTGTCCTAAGGCCACCTATATGCAAATATCCTGTTGGAGATGGTGCAAATCTTACTCTAACTTCGCTCATTTATAACTCCTTTAATTTTTCTTCAATATAAAATCGTCTTTAGATAGCTAAGTAAATAAGGGAAGTAAAACTTCCCCACAAACTTAACCTTAACTCATCTAATTATAACATCTATTACTACAAAAATCAACCTTGTCAAGGTCATATTAATAATTTTTTATAAATATTCGCTCTAAAATTCAACTTTAGAATCTATATCTTCCGGCAATCTCTTTACAGAAATTTTTGCCCCTTGTTTTTCTAATTTTCTAAAAATCCTCATATCTTCATCATCTACAGCAACCATCTCCGTAAGAGATTTTTTGCCAATTGATAAATGAATTATGCCGACATTTACTTCATCAATTTGAATATTTTGATCAATGATTTTTTCGAGATCCTCGCTATTTTCAACTATTAGGAAAAAATCTCCCTCGTTTTTATCAAGATAAGCTTTTACATCTTGAACTTTTAGATAGACAGACTTAATCCTATCTGGAATAGTAAGGTCCATTACCTCTACTCTAATAGGGTCAATGGCAGTCCTATCATTTGCAATTATCACATTTTTTATCTCGTAGGCCTCACACCAGATTTCTACCATCTTGCCGTGGGCGAGCCTTGAATCAATCCTCGCAAGTTTTATCCTTCCCATCAGGCTCTCCTAATAACCATTTCGGATGGGTCATCTATGATAAGGTTAGGCTTTTCCTCTTCCAAAACTTTCCTATCTCTGAAGCCCCAAGATACCCCAACAGTAAAAATACCAGCGTTTTTTCCGCACTTCATATCAACTTCACTATCTCCAAAATAAATAATATCAGCAAAATCCACGCCAAACTTTTCCTTTAGAATCATAATTCCTGCTGGCGAAGGTTTTCTCTCATAATCTCCCCTAAAACCTAGGATGTAATCAAAATAGCCTTCTCCAAAAACAGCAGGAATTACTTTTTTACAAGTCCCATCCGGTTTGTTTGAGAAGCAAATAAGAGGTTTACCAGTTTTTTTAAGCTCATCAAGAGCTTCTTTTACCCCGTCATAGGCCTTGGTTAAATAGGATGGGTTATCATCGTAGGCCTTATTATAGGAATCTAGGAAATCTTTTCTAAACTTTTTATCTTTAGAAGCTCCAATATAATTAAGGACCTTTTCACAAAGAACAACTGGACCATTGCCAACAAGGGCCTCAACTGTGCCCTTTGGGCAAGGGTCTAGACCAAATTTTTTCAAAGTTTCATTTATAAAATAAGTTATGGTATCTATTGTGTATAACAAGGTACCGTCTATGTCAAATATATACATCTAATCCTCGCTTTTTTCTATCATTGTACTTTTCTTTAAAAAATTGTGTATAGGCAAAATATTAAGGATTTTTAAAACATTTAGGGTATAAATATAGGTAAGTAAAAATAAAAACAGTCACAAAATAAGAAGGAGTTTATGAAAGAAATTAGAAATCTAACCATGCTTAGTGATTTTTATGAATTCACTATGGCCAATGGTTATTATGAAAACGGAATGAAAGAAACCACCGCAGTCTTTGATGCCTTTTATAGGAAAAATCCAGATGGCGGCGGTTATGCAATCTTTGCAGGTTTAAATGATATAATTTCTTATATCAAAAACCTAAGTTTTTCAGATGAAGATATAGAATATTTCAAATCCCAGGGAGATTTTTCTGAAGGATTTTTAGAATATTTAAGAAACTTCAAATTTACAGGCGATGTTTATGCCTTTCCTGAAGGATCTGTTATGTTTCCAGGAGAGCCAATTGTAACAGTTAAGGCCCCTATCATAGAATGTTCTATCCTAGAAACATATTTGCTCTTGTCAATGAATTTTAATTCACTAATAGCAACTAAGACCAACAGGATAGTAAGGTCTGCCGGAGACAGGCTCGTAATGGAATTTGGTGCTAGACGTGCCCAGGGAGCTGACGCTTCTATAACAGGTGCGAGAGCCGCCTATATATCTGGAGCTCCTATTACATCAAACACCTATTCAGCCAAAAAATACGGCTTTAAGGCATCAGGAACTATGGCCCACTCTTGGATTCAAGCCTTTGACAGCGAGTATGAAGCCTTTAAAGCCTATGCAAAAATGTATCCAGATAATTGTATATTGTTAATCGACACCTACGACACTTTGGAATCAGGTCTTGTAAATGCCATGAAAGTTTTTAAGGAAGAACTTCTTCCAAAGGGACTTACAGGTGGAGTTAGGATTGACTCAGGCGATTTAGCTTACTTATCAAAAGAGGTCAGAAAAAGACTTGATGAAAATGGCTTTGAAGATTTTAAAATCGTCGCATCAAATTCCCTAGATGAATTTAAAATCGAATCCCTCCTTTCACAAGGAGCAAAAATAGACTCATTTGGCATAGGAGAAAGGCTAATTACAGCCAAATCCGACCCAGTCTTTGGTGGAGTATATAAGCTTGTAGCCATAGAAAAAGAAGGAGAGCTTGAAGCAAAAATCAAGGTCTCAGAAAATGTAGAAAAAATAACAACACCAGGTTTCAAGAAAGTTTATAGACTTTATGACGAGGAAACTGGCAAGGCAGAAGCTGACTATATCGCCCTAAAAGATGAAGAAATAGACGATAGCGAGCCACTAGTAATCTTTGACCCATTATTTACATGGAAGATGAAGAAAATGAAAAATTACAAGGCTAGGGAAATGCAAGTTAAAATCTTTGAAAAAGGAGAACTTGTCTATGAGGAACCAAGCCTTGATGAAATAGCAGCCTACAGAAAAGAAGAAGTCGAATCCTTGTGGGATGAGGTAAAAAGATACGACACTCCACACAACTACTACGTCGACCTTTCTCAAAAACTTTGGAATCTAAAACAAAAACTAATTTTAGAAGCAAAATCTAAGTGAAAAAAATTAACCACCGGCCCTTTCACAGGCTGGTGGTCTTAATTTTTTTATAATTAAGTAAGGGTACTATTCTACTTAACTTTTTATATTTTCTAGACCTTCATAGTAAATTTTATAAAAAATTTTTTTATTAAATTATCCGTCTAAAATCCGTTATTTTCAGTTAGAGTTTTAAACCAAAGTCCAGATTTTTTTATAATCCTCTCTCCAGTATCAAGCTTGTATTCTACAAGGCCGTACCTATTTTTATAAGCATTTAGCCAGGACCAATTATCTATAAAGGTCCATAGGTGGTAGCCCTTACAATTTGCCCCTTCTTCTATGGCCTTGTGGAGGTAGGTTAGGTGATTTTTTATAAAGTCAATCCTGTAATCATCTTCTATTCTGCCGTCTTTCCTAAACCTATCTTCATCTTCTACTCCCATACCATTTTCTGAAATAAACCAATCTATATTTTTGTAATTATCTCTGATGTTTATGGCGATATCGTAGATGGCCTCTGGATAAATCTCCCAGCCCCTATATGGATTCATCTTCTTGCCTGGCATATCGTAGTTTAGATAGTATTTACTTGGCATAAAAATCGCATCTTTTTTATAGACATAAGGATTTTCCATGACTCTAAGAGGCTGGTAGTAGTTTACTCCCAAAAAATCAACAGTGTTTTCCCTAATAATTTCAAGCTCACTTTCAGTATAATCTGGCATTAGATTTTCTTTTTTTATAATATCTACAAGCTCTTTCGGATATACTCCTAAAACCGATGGGTCTAGGAAAGATTTTTGGGCAAATAAATCTGCGATCCTTGCCGCATCAAGGTCATTTGGATGATTACTTCTAGGATAGGCTGGGGTTAGATTTAGAATAATTCCTATTTTCTTATCCTTGTCTATCTTTCTTAGGCTTTTTATAGCCTTAGCTGAGGCAAGTTGGGTATTGTAGGCTACTTGCACTGCCTTTTTAGGATCAACCTCACATGGATAATGGTATTGGTAAAGATATCCACATTCTACATGGACAATTGGTTCATTGAAGGTGAAAAAAGAGTCTACATAGTCTCCAAAAAACTTAAAGCAAGTTTCGGCATAGGAAACATATTTTTCAACCACTTCCTTATTAGTCCAACCACCAATTTCCTGTAGATACATAGGCATATCAAAATGAAAGAGGTTTACGAATAATTTTATCCCCTTGTCTTTGATATCCTTAAAATAAGCTTTATAAAAGTCTACCGCCTTAGGATTTACCTTGCCATCGATATTTGGAATCAACCTTGCCCAAGAAATGGAAGTTCTATAAGAATTTTGTCCAGTTTCTTCTAAAAGCTTTACATTTTCTTCATAGTCATAGTAGAAATTGCTGGTCGTATCTGGTCCAATATTCGCGTGGAATTTATAAGGTTCTTCTTTATACCAATAGTCCCATATATTATAAGCTTTCCCGTCGACATTGCCTCCTTCTGTTTGGGGAGCAGATGTGGCAGTCCCAAAGAGAAAACCTTCCGGAAATTTAATCATGGTATCCTCCCTCTTTTTCTATAAGCATTTTTAAGTTGGCATAGGCCCCATAAAGGTTATTATCATTAAAGAAGGACACTGATCTGAGCTTTAGGCTAACTCCGGCAAAAATATCTTCTTTTAATTTTTCCTCCAAGGCCCTCACAAAATTCTTATCTTCAGATATAGCCCCTCCTATATAGATGACTTCTGGGTTTAAAGAATAGGCAATATTGTATAGACCCATGGCAAGGTAGGTAAACATCTTATCTACCTCCTTATAAAAAGGCTCTTCTTTTTTAAGATACTTATCAAATATATAATAGGTATCATAGTCTTTGCCATACTTCTCTTTGATAGTCGTCCTCACATTTGGTAGGGTTCCTAGTCTTGAAAGGTTTTTAATTTCTCCATAATCATTAAAAAGCATATAGCCAAATTCGCCTGATTCAAGGCTAAGACCTCTTAAAATCTCTCCGTCTTTAACAACAGCTCCCCCTATACCTGATCCAATTATCACAAAGGCAAGCAAGTTTTCTGTTGGATTATTATAGTATATTTCGCCAAGAGCTGCACAGTTAGCGTCATTTTCTATGGCAACAGGAAGCTTGTAGGTTTCTTTTATAATCTTTGCAAAATCTTTCTCCCCAAGATACCCTAGAGCTGTAAGGCCACCTACATGGTAGGTCTTGCTGTCAACTGTACCTGGAGAAGAAAAACCTATTCCTTCTATATCATAATCTTTTATAAATTCTTCAGTCTTAGCCTTTAGGAAGGACAGAAATTCTTCCATGCTAGAAAGGCTTTTTTCAGAATATTTCTTTATTATTTTATCGTTTTCTATAAGTGCATACTTGGTGGACGAACCACCTATATCAAATACTAAATACATTATTTCCCTCTTGTGTTATAATTATCTAAGGAGTGATTACATGACAAATACTACTTACAACTTCTTTATGGATATAATAAGCCTTAAAAACCTTAACCTATCCAAGTCAGAAACTATAATAATGGAAAAATTTAAATCAAATCCTATAGACCTTGAGGCAGTAAATATAGGAGATCTTGCCAAAGATTTTGAGGTCTCAAATTCTACCATTACCAGGTTTGCCCAAAAATTGGGTTTTGATGGTTTTGCTGAACTTAAATATGAGTTTTCCAAAAAATCTCTATCCAAAGATAGCCTAAGCCAAGAAATCTATAAAAAAATTATAAATGACCTCGCTGGTTTCGATGAAAAAACCATTTCCTTTATAAAGTCCTTTTCATCTTTTGGCAAAATCGCTGTTATTGGCATAGGTTCATCTGGCCTTTGTGCCAACGAATTTGTCTTTAAGTTTGGAGAAATTGGACTAAATAATACCGACTACGCCAAAGAGCCCTATAGTATAGACCTGCTTACAAAAAGCCTAGGAAGTGAGGATTTGCTGATTGCTATTTCCCTTTCTGGAGAAAACCACAACCTCCTTGAAGGAGTAAAGATAGGCCAGAAAAGAAAAGCCACTATCCTTGCTATTACTAGTAATGATGGTTCAACTCTCACAAAGCTTGCTGATAAGACAATCCTTACGCCAAGCTACCCTACCTATTCTTATAAGATTTCCAAACTTTTCCCTGTGACTTTAATCTTAGATATGATTTGCGAATCCTATCTCAGTTAGCCTTCACTAAATCCATGCCAATATAATTTAGAACGGCTTCTACAAACATGGAATTGGACCATGAAAACCAATCTCTAGTGTATTTGCTAGGATCGTCCTTGTGAAATCCTTCATGGCAAAGATAGGTTAAGGCGTGGGTGGTTTCAAATAAGGACATAATCCTATCTTTTTCATCTTCCTCTGTCGCTGTCATAAGCTCTATAGCTAGAGCTATGTGCCAGATGTAGTCTTCTGGTGTGTGGTCAGAGCCTATGCCCTTAGCAGCCTTACCTTCAAAATAATTCTTATTTTTATTTGAAAGGATAAAGGCTCTGGTAGCTTTATAAAGCGGGTCATCCTTTTTTATATATTCCAAGTAAGGAAGGGATAAGAGGCTTGGCACATTTGCATCATCCATCAGATTATAAGAGCCGAGACCATCTGTCTCATAGGCAAAAATCTTACCATAATCAGAATCTTCAACTAGGCCATATTTTTTTATTCCCTGGTCAATTTCTTCTGCCAAATCACACATCTTACGGGCTAAGTCATGAGCCTTGTTAGCGTGGATTAAACAAGCGGCAAGCCTATTTAAACTTACTACCGCAAAGCAATTTGCAGGTATTAAATATTGGTATATGCAAGAATCATCGCTTGGTCTAAAACCTGACCAAGTCATGCCTGTAAAGCCGACATCAGTTCCTCTTTTTCCTCCCCTTAAGGAATCGCTAGGTGCCCAAGGGTCTGGTCTTTCAAATTCATACTTCGAATTTTCATGGTTTTGCTCGATTTTCATAAGCTTTACTATGTTTTCAAATATTCTTATAGTCTCTTCGTCAAAAATACTTGCATCGTGAGTCTTTTCATAATACATAAAAGCTGTTTGCATCACATAGCAAAGCGAATCTAATTCGTATTTTCTCTCCCAAACCCAAGGAGAATCAAAATCTGTTAGGTCCTTATCAGTCCAACATCTGCCATTTGCTTCGATATTAAAGGCGTTGGCATAATAATCTTTATCTAGGGAGAAAAGTTGCCTTTTTAAAACTTTCTTTATTAAATCATCTGCATCCTTATCATCTATATAAAACAAGGGTCTAATTTGTCCACTAGAATCTCTTAGCCACATAGCTTCAATATCGCCTGTGATAACAAAGACATCTCCCCTACTAGTTTCTCTCATAGTTGTTGTAAAGGTGTTGTTTATTGATTTTTTAAAGATCTTTTTAATCTCTGACGAAATCTTTTCAGATTTTTCTACCTCTTCTGTAAGATCTTTCACAATTTCTTTCATCATATCTCCAATTTATAGGTCTTTATTTCGTAGGCCTTAACAAGGTCTGGATTTTCATCTGAAACTTTCCTTTCACCTAGAATATCATAGCTTGTCCCATTTTTAATACTTATCTTCTTATCTTTTTGATCAGGATTATAAATCCTAAAAATGGCATCACCCCTAGAATTTCTATAAAGAAGAGAATATAGATTATCTCCAAGGTCAATTTCAGGAAGACTTGGAATAAAGCCTTTTGTATCCATTCCGTCAAGACTTAGGGCGAAAAATGGGACTCTTGCTCCAAGGATTTCTCTTTTGTTTTCGTCTTGATTTTCATTAAAGGCTGCAAAATAAAAATCAAACTCCATTTCAGAAAGTTCATCTTTTACAAGTTGGGCATCTGGTGTAGGAAAGTATCCCCAATCTCCAAGTTCCCCAACAGATCTAAAGAGAGTCATGTAAAGTCCTTCGCCTTTTATCATCTCATATTCTGCAGGACCTAAGGCTGAGACACCAAAACCTTTATTATCTAATCCCCTAACTTGAACATACCTATTGAAATTTTGAGAATAATCTGGGTTCTCCCAAGTTACTGGTGGGTAGGCCCTTCTTTTAACACATTCAAAAATTGATTCTGCATATATAACATCAGTTTCTAGGTCATTACCAAAAAGGACACGCATCCTGTGGTCTTTGGCAAGGTTTTTTAGCCTTATTTTAATCTCAATCGGCTGGCCAGCATCAAAAACCTTAATTTCTTTTTCTATTACCATATCTACAAATTTTTCTGACCTATCCGCCTTCCTTACTGTTATGTCGTTTAAGCGGATTTGCTCAGCCTTTAATTTCCCACTTGCGGCTTGAGGAAGGCTAAATTTCTCTTTTAATTTAATAATAGTCTTATCATTTTCTCTGGTAATTTTTTTATCAATAAGCTTGCCGCCTAGGATCCTTAGACCATCGGTCGACTGTCTATAGATATACTCATTTCCTATATCGCCAGTATCTTCGATTAGGAGGACGTCCTTGTATGTTACATCGCTTCTTTTATCATAGATATCAATGCTTGCCTTATCCTTTATCTTTATTTTGTAATAGGCATTTTCAACAAAATCTTGGTCAAGATTTTGAGCTTTAAAAGAAGATTTACCCTTAACTATCCTTAGAATTTTCTTTTCAAAAGGCTTTAAAGTTAGGCTAAAACGGACTTTTACCTTCCTAGCAAAATATGGCTTCCTAAAGGCATCCTTAGGCAAAAGATAAGAAAAACTTGTATCTAAGTTTATGATTTCAGCTGGAATTTCCCTGTCGTCTTCATCGACTAATTTCAAATCTTCATAAGTTTTTTGCCTTAATCTATCATAGACTTCTGGAAAATCACTCCCAAAATATTCCTTATCAATTTCAACTACCCTTTCTACTTCCTTATTTCTCTCATAAGGGAGGGTGTTTATCACACATAGACTTAAATCGTCTGGATTTGTTGGTGTAGATTCGTTGATTTTTTCTCTAGCGAGACCTTCTAAGTAAGATATACCGTCTTCTACATCTTTAAAACGTCTGAGGTTGCCGTCGTGAACCTCATCTATCGAGCAACCACAAATGCTGTCGTGTGGGTGGTTTGTAATAAGTTTTTCATATAGGTAGTCAATTTTTTCTCTAGGATAATCTTTCTTATCTACATAGAGGGTAAAAAGCGGTTGGATTAGCTCTTCTAGTTTCATTTCGAGCTTTTTGTTGTATCTTTTTAGGTAATACCTAGAAGACGATGTCGACTGGAGAGTCCACCAACCGTCAGTGGTTTGGCTCCTTAACTCACCCTTGATGGTATCTAGGTCCCCTACTTCTTTTGCCACGCTTTCAAAATAAAAATCAAGGTTGGAGTGGATAAACTCATAATCTTCGTAAAGGTCGTTGGCCTTTTTTATTACCTGGCCTATATTTTTTTGAACAGGCGAGTGATCACAACCATTCATTAGTAAAAGCTGGTTGGTTGATGCGTATTTTTCCATATCGGAAAGTCTCTTATCCATGTAAGCCTTAAGATCGGAGGTCTCTTCCGGTATATCTAAACCATTTGCGTACCAATTAGCAAAAAGTATGCCCAAAACCTCATCTCCGTTAGGAGCCTTCCAGAAAATCTCTGAATTTCTTGATGTGAAGTCTTCAAAAACCTTGTTATCAAAACCTGTTGCCTTGACACCCCTGCCAAAAAAAGCCACATCAATACCTGCTTTCTTAAGGATTTGGCTGGCCTGACCGATATTTCCGAAGGTATCTGGGAAATAACCAATCATGGAAGGTTCTCCCCATTTAAGGGAATTTTTAATACCTAGGCTAAGGTTTTTGATATTTGACTCCCCACTTGTTAGAAAAGCATCTTGGAGGATATACCAAGGTCCTATCCTAAGCTTGCCAGTTTCAATAAGCTTTCTTAAAATAGGCTCATTTTCTGGTTTTACTTCTAAATAATCTTTTATAGGAAGAAAGTGGCCATCTAATTGAAAATATTTAAATTCCGGGTCTTTGAAAGCTTCTATTAACCCATCTATCAGATCAACCAACCTCATATGGTGGTTTTCATAGGGCATGTACCATTCCCTGTCCCAATGGGTATGGCTTACCACGTGAACTGTTTTTTTCATAGTTTAGCTTGCTCCATTAATTCTTCGTAGATTTTCTCTAGGACTCTCGATGTTTTAACCGTTCTTTCTTCTACCTTGTCATTTGTGTATTCTGTATAGATTTTGACCTTACAATCTTTTGTTTTTTCATAAGATTCTTTGGCCTTGTCATAGTCTTTTTCTAGAGAATAGCTAATAGCTTCTAGGAGGTATTTTAAGGAAGTGAAAAATGGCCTTACTTCTTTGTATAATTTTTCATTGGAGAAGTTCTTAAAATAAGAATCTATAGCTTTTTTCTTTTCTTCAATGAGGTCTTTTAATTTTTCATAGTTTTCATTTTCATAGGCTTTTGAAATATTGCCATCTTCTAGGTATTTTTTATCCACGAACCTATCGTAGACTCCTGATCCAAAAAAGGAATCAGCTATGATAAGAAGGTCACAATCAACCTTTGGGTCAACATAGGCTAAAGCTTTTTTAAAAGAATCTAGGGAGTCATAAGAAGCTGGGTCTTTTAGGAAGTCTTCAATTTGGTAAATAGAAATCTTGCTTAACTCTGCCTGGTTCATTGGGTTTGACAAAATAGACTTATAGTTAATATCTCTTGAGTCAAAAAATTCAAAAATTTCCATAAAAATCTGATCTCTTAGATAATCATTTACCGGCCAGTTAAACCAAATATCCGCACTCTTATGAGAAAGTTCTGTAAATCTATTGTTTGCAGCCTTTGTTATAGGCACTACTACATCATAGCCTGTCCACATTATAGAGAGGTTTTCTAAATCTCTAAAAAGCTTAAAGTATTCCTCGCCTTTTTCATCAATCCAAGCGCTATTATACCAAGGATGAACAAAGAGGAGTTCTTTATTTTCATAATTTTCTAGATGCTTTAGTATATCTTTGACAAGCCTTAGGTGAAAATCTCTTTTCTCATAAGCCTTGTCCCTATCAATATCGTCCATACAAAGGGCAAAAGATTTTATGCCAATTTCATGAAGGCTATCGTATTTGGCAAAAAGTTTTGCTATCTCTTCATCATATAAATTAAAATCAATTAGGTTTTGACCAGGGTGGATGGCCCAAACAAAGTCAACACCCTTTTCTTCGGCTCTTGCAGCAAGATCTTTAAGCTCGTTTATTTTATCATCTGGGTAAGCTTCTCTCCATCTTATGTTGTGGTAAGGGTCGTCTTTGGGAGCGTAGACATACCTATTCATGCCTATATCAGAAAGAAAATCAACCATGCCAATCCTTTCTTCAAAGCTCCAAGGTATCCCATAAAATCCTTCAATTACTCCTCTTTTTTCTATCATAATAACTCCTAGTATTTTCAATAATTTTAAAATAAATCCTAATAAATGAAAATATTTTCAATTTTTTCTATAAAAGTAAAGACTTATGCCTAAACATAAGTCTTTACCATAATAAATTTTACTTGTTTTCCCAACCATCTAATTGTTTTTGAACTTCTTCTATTACCTTTTCAATTCCTGCTGTGTTTAATTTTTCTAGGAATTCATCGTAATAAGATTCGTCAAAAGCACCAGTTTTTAGGTTAACTTTATATTCTTCTTGAGTTTGTTGAATATTTGCGATTTCTGTTGCAATGTTAGATTCATCTAAAGTAAAGCCTAGAACTGGAGATGCTATTAGCTTATCTTCAAATTCTTTTGCTTCTTTATCAAATTCTTCATCGCCAACTCCAGGAGCTCCTTCTAGAGGTGTTCTGTTGAAAGCGCATAGGAAGGTGAATGATGGAACGTCGTAGTCATTTTCTACACCATCGCCATCGATGTTGTGTTTTTTAACCTTACCATCAACATATTCAAAGTTTTTACCTTCGATACCATAAGATAACATATCTTGAAGTTTTTTATCTGTGAACATTCTGTTGATGAAGTCCATAGCAAGCTCTGGATTTTCAGATTGAGAGTTGATTGAAATCATCTTGCCTGTAGCCTTATCGTTTGAAATAACTACGTTTTCTCCGATGATGTTTGATACAACTTCGTTACGTGGAGCTACTGACCAAATTGGTGCAGAACCTGGTTCGCCTTCACCTTCTGTTACTAGAACTTCTTCTTCTGGCATTACTGTACCTGCTTCAACTTGTGGAGCTGATGGTGAGATATAACCCTTGTCCATGTAATCTTTCATAGTCATGATTTGTTCTTTGAATAAATCATCTGCATATAGGTTATAAGCTTTAAGTTTGCCGTCTTCTTCTCTAACTGCAACACCGTCTGTTACTTGATAAACTGGTTTTGGCATAGCAAATAAGAAGTCTTTAGATACGCCAAATGGATATTCCATTCCTTCTTTTTCTTTGATATCTTTTAGGATTGGTTCAAGCTCTTTGATATCTTGAATGTTTTTATAATCTATATTATATTTGTCTACCCAGCTTTTTGTCCATACAAATTGGTTAGCTGCAACAACGCCTGGATAAGCTGCAGGGATTCCGTAAACTTTACCGTCTACGCTAGCACCCTTTATCATGTCAGGATTTATTAGGTCAACAAATTCTTTGCCTTTCATAAGATCTGTAAGATCCATTAGAGCATTTTTAGATACTAATGTTTTATATGGGCCTGCCCAGCTTGCTGTAAAGGCTAGATCCCAATCTTCACCAGTTGATGATGCAAGTTGTAGTCTTTGTTCATAGTCACCCCAATCATAGAAAACAAGGTTTAGGTGGTAACCAGCATCTTTTTCATCTAGGTATTCATTAATTTTTGCAACTGTTTCTTCTGTTCCTGCTTGAGGTGTACCTATGTTTAGGTAGGTTATTGTTGGCACGCCATCTTTGCTAGCTTCTTTTTTGCCCTCTTCTTTTTTCTCTTCCTTACCCTCTTCTTTTGTTTCCTCTGTGTTAGCAGGTTCTGTTGTTTCGGTTTTCTTTTCCTCTTCAACCTTTTCATTGTTACCACAGGCAGAAATACCTAAGGCTAGTAACAATGCCATTGATGTGTAAGCAAATTTTTTAACTAAATTCATTTTCTCCTCCTTAATAAATGAATCATTCCTTAACTGCTCCAAGTGTTAGACCACTAATAAAGTATCTTTGGAAGAATGGATATGTTATTGCAATTGGCAAGGTAGTTATAACTACTATAGCCATTCTCAAAGTCTCTTGTGGCAAAGTTTTCATTGCTTGGCTGGCGACACCTCCTATTTGGCTACCTCTAGATGCGAGGAAGGCCGTTGAATTTTGTATTCTAATTAACAGATATTGGACTGGTATTTTATTTAAGTCATCTATATATAGCATGGCATTGTACCAATCATTCCAATATCCTAATGTCAAGAATAGGCCAATTGTTGCAAGGACTGGCAAAGATAAAGGGAGAACGATTTTAAAAAATATTTGAAATTCATTAGCTCCATCTATAGTTGCCGCCTCTATTAAAGCATTTGGGATACTTGTCTGAAAAAATGTCCTCATTATTATAATATTAAAAGTGCCTAGAAGTAGTGGCAAAATAAGTGCCCAAACTGAATTTCTAAGCCCCAAAAATTGGGTCATAACAAGATAGGTTGCTACAAGTCCTCCAGAAAATAACATTGGTATGGTAGAGACTTTCGTAAAAAATCCCTTAAATTCAAAGTCGTCCCTGGATAGGGCGTAGGCATATGAGGTTGTAAGAATTAGGGCTAGAATTACGCCCACCACTGTAATAAATATTGATACCTTGTAGGCCTGGATTATTGATGATCCTGACTTAAAAACAAGTTTATAGGCATCAAAACTTAATTTTTCGGGAAAAAGGCTATAACCGTGTCTAGCAAGAGTTGCCTCATCTGTAATTGATATTACAAATACAAAGAGAAAAGGCAAGATTGCAGATATAGTTAAGATAATAAGGTAAATATTTAACCAAATATTAGCTCCCCTACTAACTTCAAGGGGATCGTAATGCTTTTTCTTTTTTATATCAGTCATATCATCCCCCTAGAATAGTGACCTTTGTGGGTCGTATTTTTTAACTAGCTTATTAGCACCTATAATTAAAACCGCACCAACAGCTGATTGCAATAAGGATACGGCAGATGATAAGCCTATATCTCCATTTTTCATAAGAGCTCTAAACACATAGGTATCAATTACGTTTGTTACAGAATAAAGTGGTCCTGAATCTCTTGGCACTTGGTAGAATAAACCAAAGTCTGCCCTAAAAATGTTTGCTAGACTCATGATAAATAAAACTGTAACAACTGGTTTAAGCATTGGAATTGTTATATATTTTATTTGTTCCCATTTAGTGGCCCCGTCCATTACAGCAGCCTCATAGTAGGTTTTATCTACACCCGATAGGGCTGATAAATAAACTACAGTATTATATCCAAGCCCCTTCCAGGCATTTATTACTACCAAGAATATCGGCCACCATTTTTTGGTGGTGTACCAATTTATAGACCTTCCCCCTATTTTTGTAAGGAGGGTATTTATCAAACCTTTGTCTGGTGATAGAAAAGCAAAAACTGCATAGGATATGACTACCCAAGATAAAAAGTAAGGTAGAAATAGAGAAGTTTGGTAAAACTTTGCAGCCTTCCTATTTAATAATTCATTTAAGGCTATAGCTGTAAACATTGCTAGTACAATGTTTACTACTATGAAACAGGCATTATATAAAATGGTATTTCTAATTATAATCCAAGCGTCACTGCTTTGAAAGAAGAACTTAAAATTATTAAAGCCAATCCAATCGCTGTGATAAAGATTATAGAAGAAATTTTTCGAAAAAACCTTATAGTTCTTAAAAGGAATTATGACTCCAAACATTGGTAGGTAGCTCATAATTGCAAACCAAATAAGACCTGGCAGGCAAAACGCCATTAAAGGCAAGCTCTTTTTAAATCTATGGCTAAATGGTTTTTTTGCTTTTTTTCTACGTTTTTCTAATTCTTTTTGGTCAATAACTTTCACTTGACCCAAGTTATCTTTTTCCATTTTAACCTTCCTCATAAGTTCTTAATCTTTATCTCGTTGATAAACGTTCCCATAAATCCCATAATTATTACAAGACCCAAGGTCCAGAAGCTATTTCTATAGACTAAATTTTGAAAAACCAGCCAAACAAAGCCTACAATTATGGATTGGATAGGAAATTTTCCTGTAAGTATGAGAGAGTTTTTAGAAGTTTTTATAAAAGTAAGATCTTCCCTATAAGCCTTTTGCAAGATTGTATAAAAAATCATATTTATAAGGGCTAAGTCTAAAAATATCCTAAATACAAAAAGGATAAAATTTTCTCCCTCTAAAATTCTTAAAGAATCATCTGCATAAAAGAATAGGCTAAATATCAAGCAATAGACTAGATATTTTTTTAAAAATCCCTTGCTAAAAACCTTAGAAAAATATGGTTTGTAGTAGGGAGTTCTTTTTATAAAGACTTCACTAACACTTATAAATTCTCTCTCAAGGCTTATCCCCAAGAGACCAATCAAAGGGATAAATAAAAAGATATAAGATATCAAGCTATCTTCTAGCATTAAATTTATTAAAATCATAGGCAATAGGATTAGACTAGTATATATTATTGAACATAATATAAAAAGTATCAACTCTCCAAGCTTAGATAAAGATTTTGAAAATCCTTCCATCAGACTATTCTCATCGAAGTATCTTTATCAAATAAATGAACCTCATCTAAGTTAATATCAAGGTTTATCTCATCTCCCTTGGCTATGCCCTTAAACTTGCCCTGAGATTTAACTGCTATCTGACTTGCAGCTTCTCTGGCATTGGCATAAAGGATTGATTCATCTCCGAGCATTTCTATATTTTCAATAATAGCTTTCATTGACTTACTGCTAGGATTTTCCATATTTACTTTGAAAGATTCAGGTCTTATTCCTACAATTATTTCCTTGTCTTGATAAGGTTTAAGAGCTGTAATTTGCTCACTAGTTAGAGGTATATTTTCATTACCAACTATAATTAGATCATCTTTTACCCTACCGTTAAAAAAGTTCATTGGTGGTGAACCAATAAAGTTTGCAACAAAGATATTAGCTGGTTTATCATAGATTTCCTCAGGTGTGCCTACTTGTTGTATATAGCCGTCTTTCATAACAACTATTCTTGATGCCATTGACATTGCTTCTGTCTGATCGTGGGTTACATAGATAGTGGTAGTATTTAGCTGGTCGTGGATTTTAGAAATCTCAGTTCTCATCTGTACCCTTAATTTAGCATCTAGGTTTGAAAGAGGTTCGTCCATCAAAAAGATGTCTGCATCCCTAACAATCGCCCTGCCTAGGGCAACTCTTTGCCTTTGTCCACCTGAAAGTGCGGCAGGTTTTCTATCTAATAAATTTGTTAGTTCAAGCATTTCTGCTGCTTTATCTACTTTTTTCTTGATTTCTTTTTTATCAACCTTTTGTAATTTTAAACCAAAGGCCATGTTGTCAAAGACTGTCATGTGCGGATAAAGAGCGTAGTTTTGAAATACCATAGCGATATTTCTGTCCTTAGGACTTACTTCGTTCATCACTTCCCCGTCTATGTATAAGGTTCCTTCAGATATCTCCTCAAGACCTGCTATCATCCTTAGGGTAGTTGACTTACCACAGCCAGATGGGCCGACAAAGACTATAAACTCTTTATCGTTTATATCTAAATTAAAATCAAAAACCGCTTGAACACCATTTGGATAAATCTTATCTATGTGTTCTAGTTTCAAATTTGCCATATTATCTCCTTTAAGGTCTACGTGAAAAGGATTTTCTAGTTAGTCTAGCTACTCCTTCATAATATAATTTTATTATATTTGTATAAAAAAAGCAAGTAAATGCTGTAATAAACACATTTTCACAGTATATACTCGCTTCTTGTTTTTTTTGAAAATATTTTCATTTTTATTTTTGGAAAATGTTTACTCCTCTAAGCTTACGGCTTCAACTAAGCTTACATCTCCCTTTACCTTATAGGATTTACAATAATTTGTAAGGATAAAAAAGTCTCCTTTTTTAATTGGGTAAGAGGAATCATCAATTATAATTTCTCCTTTTCCTTCTATAACGCATTGGAGAAGGTATGGATTTTCATTTGTGAAATCACAACTACCGTCAATATTTTTTTCAACTACCTCAAAGTATTCATTTTGGGTAAGAATCCTTCCTTTAAGACCTGGCTTGGTAAAATCTTCTACCTTGTTTTCATCATTAATAATCTTTATAGCCTCTTTGGATTTTTCCAGGTGCAAATCTCTAAGATTTCCGTCCTTATCTTTCCTATCGTAGTCGTAGAGTCTGTAGGTGATGTCTGAGGCTTGTTGAATTTCTAGGATTAGTGAACCTTTTTTGATGGCGTGGACTGTGCCTGATCTTACAAAGAAAAAATCGCCTTTTTTTGTAGGAACTTCTCTTAAGAGCTCATCCCACTTTCTTTCGTCAATTAATTTTATTGCTTCATCTTTATTTTCAACATTTAACCCATAAATAATTGAGGAAGGCTTTTCATTTAGAATATACCAACATTCAGTCTTTCCCTTTGAATTTTCATGCCTTGCTGCCATTTCATCATCTGGATGAACTTGAATTGACAAATCATCTGCCGCATCGATTATCTTTACTAATAGAGGGAAATTTTCCTCTTTAGGATTTCCAAATAAATCTCTGTGCTCTTTATAAAGATCTCTTAGGGTAGTTCCACTAAACTCTCCATTTAAAACTGTCGATGAGGCTTTTTCCATGCCTGAGATTGCCCAATATTCCCCAGTTTTATCTGATGGAATATCATAATCGTAGATAGTTTTTAACCTATCTCCACCCCATATTTTTTCTGAAAATTTGCCTTTTAAAAATAATATTTTTTCCATTATTCATCTCCTATATTCTCATAGATCCTCAATGTTTCCTCAATTTGACCGTCATTTAGGTTATTAATATCATCATAGGGCACACCCATTACAACTAAGATGTATTCCTTGTTATTTTTAACAGCAAGAGTTGCCCAACAAAGTCCTGCGTTATCTGTAGTTCCAGACTTACCACCTATGATTTCAAAACCATTTTGCTCGTATTTTCTAAGGTGGCTAAAGATAGTTGACTCAACGTAGACTCCGTCCGGATGGTCTTGGGTTTTACTTGTTACAAAGTCTTTTTTTGTAAAAATCGCCCTAAAATTTCCGTCTTCTAGGCTATCTTTTAAAAGCATGGCACAATCTTTGGCAGATTGGTAATTTCCCGGATCATCCATGCCATCAGCATTGGCATAAGAAGTGTTTTTAAGTCCCAAATCCTCCGCTTCCTTATTCATAAGGGACACAAAATTATCCCTGGAACCAGAAATATTTATAGCGAGACTATCTGCGGCCTCCCCCGCAGATCTAAGCATGGTCGCATACAAAAGATCCCTAAAAGTAGTTGACTCTCCACCAACAAAGCCTGCCATCGAAGCATTCATGTCAATCGCCCTATAGTAGGCGTCATTATCCACAGGCGCAAGACCAGCAAGGTCTGTAATATGCTTTAAAGCCACCCTCACAGTCATTATTTTTGTAAGGGACGCCATAGGCAGCCTCTTATTTTCATTTTTTGAAAGAACTTCCTTATCATCAGTCAAGTTATAAAGATAAACCGCCTCTGATATATACTTGCTGTCGTTTTTATCCTTAATATATTTATATCCCCCAAAGCCCAAAACAACCAAAAAACCAAAGAGGATTACTTTTTTCGTTGTCTTCATAAGTATATCTTACAATAACTTTCCCAATTTAACCATTACAATTTATGTAAGGACAAAAAAGAGCCCCCTAGGGGACTCTCTAAAATTTTTTACTCTTTAAGATAATCACTAATTGTTCTGCCTGCTTCATAACCTGATGTCACAGCCCATCCAAAATCTGCCCCTGGTATTGAGTCGTTTCCACGAGCACCACCAGCTACATCTCCTGATGCAAACAAGCCATCTATTACCTTTCCGTCTTTATTTATTACTCTAAGTTGATTATCTATTTTTAATCCTCCTAAAGTAGTGGCGTATCTTGGTAATTGTTCAGCAATATAATAAGGTCCATTTTCACTTATCTTAGCTTTTAGATAATCAGCATCTCTGCCAAAATCTTCGTCTACTTGCTTATCTACAAACCCATTATATCTTTCAACTGTTTTTTCTAATCCTGCTGGGTCAATATTAACTTTTTTAGCTAATTCTTCAAGGGTGTCTGCCTTTGCAAAATATGGAACTTTTTGTCCATCTGTAGCTATCCAGTCATCTAGCATTTTTTGTGTTATACCATAACCTGCAACATTATCTTCAAATGCTTTATAAGTGTCAGCATCCATTAGTAAGAATAATCTTGCGTCATCTTGTTTTTCCATCTCTTTAACTATGTTAATACCAGCTGCTCTTTCGTTTACAACTCTATTTCCTGACCTATCTACTAGAATGCCTGATACATCCCAAGCTGCCATAGAACCATTGTATGTAGACTTAGCAATACCTGGTTTCCACTCAACACCATTTTCAAAAAGTTCAACATAGCCTTGGTTTACAACATCTGCCCCAAGTTCTTGTGCCATTTTTTGACCTTCACCTTGGGCTAGTTGTGCTCCATAAAATACAAATTTATCTAATCTTTCTGGGAGCATTTCTTTATTAGCTCCATATGATCCTGTAGCAAGTAGCACAGCTTTGGCCTTAACTTCTACTGGAGTACCATCAGACATAGTTGCTTTTGCTCCTACAACCTTATCCCCTTCATAGATTAATTCATTAACTTTTGTATCGGTTCTTAAATCTATGCCAGTATCTTTGATTTTTTCTAGTAATGATTTTACAAATCCAGCTCCTGCGCCCTCATAAATCATTGCCCTGTCAATACTGTTTTCACCAAGTGGAGTTAATTCATCAGGAATTTCTGAACCAACATAATCTACTGTCCAATCAGTTGCTTCTCCCATTTTTTCTGCATATAGTTTTAAATCTTCTGGAATAGATTCTCCACCACCATTTTTCATGTTATCATCGTATACTGATTCTATACTGTCGTTTGTAACTCCATAAACTTCTTTTTGAGTTCTTGAACCTGTTATTAAAGCAAATCCACCAGATAAGGCAGTATGTCCACCTGGCATAGCATTTTTCTCTAAAACTGTAACTTTATTTCCCTCTTCATCAGCTGATAAAGCCGCTGTAAGTCCTGCTCCACCAGCTCCTACAACAAGTAAGTCAGTTTCGATATTAATTGCTTCCTTTGCTTCTTCTTTAACTTCTTTCTTAAAATCTTCACTCGCATTTGCTTTATCAAGAGCTTTTCCTACAGCTGATTTTACTGCTCCAGATGTTACTGTTGCTCCTGTAATATTATCAACATTACAAGTTTGATGTTTAATAATTCTATCTATAATTTGGCCATAGGCTACGTCTGTAATAGCTTCTGTTTCTGAAGATTCCAAAATATCGATAGATTCTATTTTGCTGTCTTTAATGTTTACAGCTAATTTTATATCTCCATTATGTCCTGTTGCTTGCTCTTCAAATTTACCATCATCAATCGTTCCGCTAGTCTTTTCTTCTTTACTTTCCTCCTTAACTTCATTATCTACCTTTTCTTCACTTTCTTTGGAAACGTTTTCTTTATTGGTATCATTTTTCTTCGCATTTTCACTTCCGCAGGAAGATAATGATATAACCAAAGCAAGTAATGCCGCTGCTTTTTTGTATTTGTTCATAATTACCTCCTATCTATATAATTAATTATATTATTTTGAAATTATTTTGTCAATTTCGTTTATTATTATAATTTTCTACCTAAAAAACGAGATAAACTCAAATTTTATCAAGTTTATCTCGTCTATAAGCTATTTAACTCATTTTACAAGTCAAATATTCCTATTTAGTTATATATTCTTCTGCGTTTTTAGCAGCATTTCTACCGAATACTACTATGTCTACTATAGCGTTGCCGCCAAGTCTATTGGCTCCGTGGATGCCTCCTGCTTTATTGAAAATCTAATCATGTTCTATAATAACAATTTATTTATCTATTGACAGTCAATTATTATGAATGTATGCTTTAACCAGATTAAACAAATTTTATTTAAATACACGAATAATTTATATATGTTATTTTTTATATTATAAATGATAGCAAAAGTAAGTATAAAGGTAAAATTTACTACAGCGGTATAAGTGGCCGATATTGGAAAATTTCAAGATTGGCTAATATGGTAATATAATCCGTTTTCAGGAGAAACCACATAAATGATTACGCATAAAAATTCAAATAAAAAGATAATTTTATATTTCATTATAATTACACTTATCTTTTTATTCACGTTAAATGAAAATAAAATATATACTATAAAATATGATGATTTAGAATCCAAAAACTCCCAAATACTAAAATCAGAAAATATTAACAACTATATTTTAGACGATAAAAAAGAATCCAACTACAGTGTCGTATACGCTTATAGATTAAATGATAATAAAGAATACGTATTTATTTATAGTAAATCATTAATATTTAATTTGTATCAATTAGATAATAAATTTATTTCTAACGAAGATGAAATAAATACCTTGGCAAGCAACTTT
>QWCK01001558.1_pt1 | contig 33449 bp, 27 predicted proteins | sample 1972571 | NCBI WGS metagenome assembly QWCK01 (sample SAMN09866710, study PRJNA288562) | Human gut metagenome isolate term2_stool, whole genome shotgun sequencing... | isolation source: gut | host: Homo sapiens | place: USA: California | reverse complement strand
AAGATATGCAAGATATGGAATTTACCATCCAAGAAGGTAAATTATTCCTACTTCAAACTAGAAATGGTAAGAGAACTGCCCAAGCTGCCGTTCAAGTTGCAGTTGATTTAGTAAACGAAGGTCTAATTGACGAAAAAGAAGCCATCCAAAGAGTAAATCCAAAAGACTTAGACGGACTTCTCCACCCTACATTTACACAAAAAGCACTTGAAGAAAATAAACCTATTACAAAAGGTCTTGCAGCATCACCAGGAGCAGCTGTTGGTAAAATCGCATTTTCTGCAAAAGAAGCTTCTAATAGAGCAAAAGAAGGCGAAGCAGTTATCCTTGTTCGTGAAGAAACAAGCCCAGAAGACCTTGAAGGTATGGTAACAGCAAAAGGTATCCTAACAGCTCGTGGTGGTATGACATCTCACGCCGCAGTAGTAGCTAGAGGTATGGGTAAATGCTGTGTCGCTGGTGCTGGAGAACTTCACGTAGATGAAAATGAAAAAACTGTAAGAGTTAACGGTGAAGTTTATAATGCAGATGATGTAATCTCAATAGATGGTACAACAGGTGCAATCTACGCAGGTAACCTAGAAACTCAACCACCACAATTGCACGGTGCTTTCGGTCAATTCATGCAATGGGTTGATAAATATAGAGATATGAAAGTTAGAACAAATGCTGATACACCAAGAGACGCTAAACAAGCCCTAGAATTTGGTGCTGAAGGTATTGGTCTATGTAGAACAGAACATATGTTCTTCGCAGAAGATAGAATCTTCCAAGTTAGAAAGATGATCCTAGCAAGTGATCTTGAAACAAGAGAAGCTGCGCTTGAAAAAATCCTTCCAATGCAAGAAGAAGACTTCTATCAAATCTATAAATTAATGGAAGAAAGACCAGTAACTGTAAGACTACTTGACCCACCTCTACACGAATTCCTACCAAAGGGAGAAAAAGAAATCGCAGACCTTGCTCTAGAACTAAAAATAGAACCAGCTAGAGTTAAAGAAAGAATAGCAGAACTTCAAGAAGTTAACCCAATGCTTGGTTTCAGAGGTCTAAGACTTGGCGTTATCTACCCAGAAATCTCAAGAATGCAAGCAAGAGCAATCATTCAAGCTGCTATTAGACTAAATAAAGAGGGCGTAAAAGTAGTTCCAGAAATCATGATTCCTCTATCATCAGATGTTAAGGAACTTGGTACAGTTAAAGAAGTAGTAAAAGAAGAAATCGAAAAAGTATTCGAAGAACAAGGCATGGAAATTGACTACCTACTAGGTACAATGATTGAAATTCCAAGAGCTGCAATAACAGCAGACGAAATAGCTGAAATCACTGACTTCTTCAGCTTCGGAACAAACGACTTAACACAAATGACCTTCGGTCTATCAAGAGATGACGCAGGTAAATTCCTACCAGCTTATATCGAAAAAGATATCCTAGAAAAGGATCCATTCCAAGTACTAGATCAAAAAGGTGTTGGTTTCTTAGTAGAAACAGCTGTAGAAAAAGGTAAAGAAGCAAATCCAGCTCTTCACCTAGGTATCTGTGGTGAACACGGTGGTGAACCAAACACAGTTAAATATCTATACAATGTAGGTCTTGACTATGTATCTTGCTCACCATTTAGAGTTCCTATAGCAAAACTTGCAGCAGCCCAAGCAGCTATAGAAAAAAACAAATAAGATTTAATAAAATTCCCGGTTAGAAATCCTAATCGGGATTTTTTTGTACAAAATTTGCAAACTTAGCTAAAATAGGATAAAATCCTCTAAAAGAAATAGGAGACCTCATGGAAAAATTTAAAAATTTACAGAAAATAAATGGAGCGCAGCTTAAGTATATAGCCTTTGCCTCAATGTTTATAGACCATTTCAATAAGGCAATCATCACTCCCTTTCTAACAGGTTCTGGCGTGCTTAATATAATAACAACAATCTTTGACATCCTAGGCAGGATTGCCTTTCCTATCTTTTGCTTCTGTATTGTAGAAGGATTTTTCAAAACAAAATCACGCTGGAAATACTTAAGAAATTTACTTATTTTTGCTCTAATTTCCGAAATCCCCTACGATATGTTCCAGTCGGATGAATTTGTAAACACCTGGTCGCAAAATATTCTCTGGGGTCTTGCCTTAGGCTTATTTACCATCATGGTCATTGATAAACTAAAAGAAAAAAACAAAAAAAGACCCTTATGGATCTTTGTTTCTATCTTAATAGTGGCCCTTTCAAGCCTCGGCTCAATGCTCATCTCATCCGACTATGAATACTACGCCATTATAATAATTTACCTATATTATATTTTTTATGACAAAAGACTAGTGGCATCAGGACTTTCATACCTTGTGATAATCAAGGAAATCTATGCTATACTTGGTTTTGCGACTGTTTTATTATATAACGGTGAAAAGGGGAAGCAAAATAAAATATTTAACTACTTCTTTTATCCAGCCCATTTATTGATTTTTGGCATAATAAGAATGGTCTTTAAAATCTAAAAGACAGCTTAATTTATTTAAGCTGCCTTTTTATTGGGTGTTTTTTCTTTTATAAGACTTTATTAGGGAAATAGAATTTATAAGAATTGAAAGAGCCACGCATATCCAAAGTGCCTTAGCTTGTGTAGGCATGGTATCCAGTAGACCTGCCCAATCTTCTCTTATTACTCTTCCTGCCCCATCAGCGTAAAAGGCGCAGGCGGTAAGGCTTGTAAAAGCGAGACTTAAAAATCTAAAAAGATAAGCACTGTTTTTGAAATTCATTATATTTAAAATGGCGGTGATTATTGCACCCGCCCCAAGGATAAGCCACATTAATAAGCTTCCTTTTTTATATATTTCTTAACTATGATTCCAAAATATATTGACATAAAAATAGCTAAGACTCCTGCTATTACCCTCTTATTTTCACCCATTTCTGTTGCAAAAATCGTATAGGCAAAAAGTGTTAAAATCGCTATTGTATAGATAAATAAAACAATACCCCTGGTTGTCATTTTCACTGTGGTTGAATTTTCTCTCTCAAAAGATTTTCTTAATACAAAATAGAAAAATCTCGTAAAAACTATCATTAAAATTAAATAAAGTGCTTTTCCTAAAATTTCCATATTTTATACTTCTTATAAAAACTATACTTTCCCAAATATTAAAATCCCAGACAATTAAAATCAAAATATTTAAGAAAAAACAGTGGATATAACCACTGCTATTTCTTAGTACCTTCTAGTTTTATGTCTAAAACTAGAGCGGATAAATCTTTTTTATTCCTTAATTCAGAGTAAAAATCTGGATTTTCTAGCCCCACTGTAGAAAAATCATTTGAATCAGCAAGGAAAGCTGCAAGCAATGGAAAAGGCTCATCTTCCATAAGACTGCCACCCTCGGCCCATTCCCAAACCCTAAATTCGCTATCTGAAAAGATTTGATCATCAAAGTCAAATTTTGTAACTTGGGAAATTTTTTTATCCGAAATCTCATAGACATTAACCTGGTTTGAAGAAAGCTCAAAACCAAGTTTTTCCCCTTCTTCTAAACTTCCTAGGCCAATATCAAAAATCGCATCCTCATTGCCATTGTCAAAGCTTCTTAGTTTTAATCTAAGACTTGTGTCCTTATCACCCTTAAGAGAATAAACATTAGATCCAAAATTAACGGTATTACCGCCATCATATTTATCCATTATATCTAGGTCAAAATCTTCTTTTATAAATTTAACCTCTCCCGGCTTTTGAATTTCAATTTTATAAGCTGCTATTACTATAATAATCAAAACAGCTATTAAAATATTTTTCTTTTTCATTTGTGTATCCTTACAAAATTAGAATTAAATCAGCCTTTATAATCATTCTGCTTTTTTATCTAGGATAAGTTCATAGGCCAAGATTTTAAGGTCCTTATCTTCTTCAGTCATTTTTTTAAGGTCTTCTTTTGTGATATTTTTAATATCAATATCCTTATCATCCTTGGACATACCGACAAAGAGGATAGTTGAGTCCTTATCCTTGATATCAGCTTGATCTAGCCAATAAGTTTTGTTAAAATAGTCCTTGTCCATAGAAGAATCTGACTTATAACTTGCATTATAATTTACTTTATCTCCTTCTATCCTAAAGTCGGTATAGGAATTTTCATTAAAACCAATACCAAGCAAAGAATTATCTTTGACATCAATTAAAGGTCCATCTACAAAGTTAGAAACTTCCCCGTCTTTTATTGTAAATAAGTTCATTTCTAGCTTTTCTGTATCAAGTCCTTTTAGGGAATAAGTATTATAGGCAAGGTCTAAATTCTTTTCTTCGTCAAAATACTCTTCCACATCTACATCAGTCTTTTCCTCGCTTATTTTTACACCTTCTTCTAAAGAAGCTTCCTTATTACAGCCAGTAATGGCAAGGGCTAAAGCACAAATTAGTAAAAACTTTTTCATCTTATCCTCCTTTATCTTGTTACTTATATAATACCCCAAAAAAGGATTTCCTAAATAATGTTTTAAAAAAAGCGGCCGAAGCCGCTCATAAATTTTAGAGAACTATTAATAAGAAGATAAGCAAAACAACCATCAATACCTTGGCACCTAAGGGTAAGATTTTAATTTCTTTTTCCCAATCCGTACTCTTATACATTTTTTGATCGTCTATATATGAACTCGTAAAAGACAAAGATTTTAAATAATAAGTTAAATTTTCCTTAAATTTAATGATTCTATCTTTCAACTTGCTTTCCTTCTTCTATTTTTTAGTATAGGTTGATTATATTTTCGTTCTCGTCTATGTCTATTTCTAGTGCATTTGGATGTTTTGGTAGGCCTGGCATGGTTAAGACTTTGTTTAAGAAGGCTACTATAAATCTTGCTCCTGTGTTGATTTTTATATCAGAAACTGTGATTTCAAAGCCTTCTGGTCTACCTTTGATTTTACCATCATCTGTTAGAGAAGCTGGAGTTTTTGCCATACAAACCGGATAATCTCTGTAGCCTAAAGAGTCTATTTTTTCTAGGACTGCTTTTGCTTCATCTGTGAAATTAACCTTGCCTGCACCGTAGATTTCCTTGGCAATAGTGTTAATTTTCTCTTCTGTAGATAGGCCGTCTTCGTAAAGAAGTTTCATTTCTTCCTTATTATTTTCTACTAATTTTACAAGTTTTTGAGCGAGATCTATCGCACCTTCGCCACCTTTGGCCCATACTTGAGTTAGAGAAAATTCTACTCCCATTTCCTTTGCCCAATCTTCCATGAATTTAATCTCAGCTTCAGTATCTGTCACAAATTCATTGAGGGCAACTATAACAGGCAAGTTGTATTTTCTCATATTTTCTACGTGCTTTTCAAGGTTTTTAACACCTTCTTTTAGGGCATCTAAGTTTTCTTCTGTAAGATTTGCCTCATCTACTCCACCGTGAAGTTTTAAAGCCTTGATTGTAGCAACTACAACTGCAGCCTTTGGACGTAGACCAGAAACTCTACATTTAATATCTAAAAACTTCTCAGCACCTAGGTCTGCCCCAAAACCTGCTTCTGTTATTACATAGTCAGAATATTTGAGGGCTGTTTTTGTTGCAATAACTGAGTTACAGCCGTGGGCAATATTGGCAAACGGACCACCATGGATGATAGCTGGATTATTTTCTAAGGTTTGAACGATATTAGGATTCATGGCATCTTTAAGAATAGCCACAATAACCCCTTCAATCTTTAAGTCTTTTACAAAGATAGGCTCATCATCTTGGTTGTAACCTACCATAATATCGCCAATTCTCTCTCTTAAATCCTCTAAGTCTTCTGCAAGGCATAAAATCGCCATAATTTCACTTGCAACAGTGATATCAAAGGAAGAATCTCTCTCGTCTTTTTTATTTGCGTTAATTTTTATCCTTCTAAGAGCCCTTTCGTTCATATCCATGACATAGTTAAATAAAACTTCCTTAAAACCAAGCTCGTTTCCTTGGAAGATGTGGTTATTTATAAGTGCCATGATAGCATTGTGGGCAGATGTAATAGCGTGGAAGTCACCATTAAAATGTAGGTTAATCTCTTCCATTGGCACAACTTGTGCATAGCCACCACCTGTTGCCCCACCCTTTCTACCTAAAACTGGTCCAAAAGAAGGCTCTCTTAGGGCAACTGTAGATTTTTTGCCGATTTTATTTAAACCATCAGAAAGACCCACAGTTACAGTTGACTTTCCTTCTCCAGATGAGGTTGGGTTTATAGATGTAACTAAAACTAGGTTTTCTGATAGGTTATCAAAGCCCTCTCTTTTTATCTTAGCCTTGTAGTCGCCATAATTAATTAATTTATCAGCTGTAATGCCAATCTTTGCTGCAACGTCTTCTATTTTTTCTTTTTTAGCTTCTAAAGATATTTCGTAATCAGTCTTCATTTTCCCTCACTTTAATGATAAATGTCCTATATCTTTTCTATAGAAAAGATTATCGCAGTTTATTTTCTTAATGTCTTCGTAGGCTACTTCTCTTGCCTCTTCTAAACTTTCTCCTTCTGCACACACAATTAAAACTCTTCCGCCATTTGTAAGAATCTTGCCGTCAATTTCTTTAGTACCCATATGGAAAACTTTTGAATCAAGGTCGTCAAGACCCTTTATTTCAAAGCCTTTTTCATAGCTTTCAGGGTAACCTTTTGATGCAAGGACAACTCCAATATAAGACTTTTCCTTCCATTTGAGTTCGATTTCTCTTCCCTCAAGGACTGCCTCTGCTAAATCATATAGGCTAGTTTCCATATCCATAAGGATAATTTCTGTCTCGGGATCTCCGAAACGAACGTTGTATTCGATGGTTTTCACCCCGTCTTTAGTTTTCATAAGACCAGCAAATAATATTCCCTTAAAAGGTCGACCTTCCTTAATCATAGCCACAGCTGTTGGTCTTACAACCTTTTCTATAGCTTCTTCAATATTAGCATCGCTTATGTGTTTAATTGGCATATAAACGCCCATACCACCTGTATTAAGGCCTAGGTCTTCATCAAAGGCCCTTTTGTGGTCTTGGACAACCTTCATCGGCATGACCTTATCGCCTGATACAAAGGATAGGAGGGAAAATTCTTCTCCCTCAAGAAATTCTTCTATAACTACAGATGCACCAGCTTCTGCAAATTTCTGATCAACCATAATCTCTTTTAGGGCTTCTCTGCCTTCTTCAAGATTTTGAGCAATAATTACACCCTTGCCTGCAGCTATACCATCAGCCTTAATTACCAAAGGAAACTCTTGTTTTTCTACATAAGCTAAAGCTTTTTCATAGTCTGTAAAAGTTTCGTAGGATGCAGTTGGAATGTCGTATTTTTTCATAAAATCTTTGGCAAAGGCCTTTGAGCCTTCAAGGATAGCAGCAGCCTTGTTTGGGCCAAAGACTCTAATATTTTCTTTTTCCAAAAGGTCAACCAGACCATCGACCAAAAAGGCTTCTGGGCCTACAAAGACAAGGTCAATTTCTTTTTCCTTGCAAAAACTTGGAAGTTTTTCGACTTCACAAGTGATGCAGGTTCCAAACTGAGCCACACCTGGATTTTCTCCTAGCATATAAATTTCGTGGCCTTCTCTATATAATTTATCAGAAATGGCATGCTCTCTTCCGCCATTTCCTACTACTAGTACCCTTGCCATATTAATGTTTAAAGTGGCGCATGCCGGTAAAGACCATGGCTATTCCATTTTCATTACAAGCATCAATTGATTCCTGATCTCTTATAGATCCACCTGGTTGGATGATGGCTTTGATGTCGTGTTTTGCTGCCTCATCTACACTGTCTCTAAATGGAAAGAAAGCATCTGATGCAAGAACAGCTCCCTTAGCTTTATCGCCTGCTTGTTTAAAAGCAATCTCAGCTGCTCCTACCCTATTCATTTGGCCTGCTCCAACACCTACAGTTTGACCATTTTTAGCAACTAGGATAGCATTTGACTTAACATGTTTTACAATCTTGTAGGCAAATTCTAAGTCCTTTAGGTCTTCTTCATTTAATTTAGTTTCAGTAACTGTTTCTAGTTTTTCGTATACCTTATCATCGTAGTCTTGAACTAAGATACCACCCCTAACAGATTTGATTAGCTTAGGATTTTTGTTAATTTTCTTTGGAATCTTATAAATTCTAACGTTTTTCTTCTTTTCTAGGATTTCTAAAGCTTCCTCTTCATAATCATAGGCAAGGATTATTTCTAGGAAGATTTCATGCATTTTTTCTGCAGTAGCCTTGTCAACTGTGCCATTTATTGCAACAATACCACCAAAGATTGAAACAGGATCTGCTTCAAAGGCGCGAGTCCAGGCTTCATAAACAGTTTTGCCTGTAGCAACCCCACAAGGATTCATATGTTTTAGGCCAACACAAACTGTTTCGTCAAATTCTTGTAGGATATCAAGGGCAGCTGAGGCGTCTTGAATATTATTATAAGACATTTTCTTGCCGTGAAGCTGCTCACAGTCTTTAAGAGCGTAGGAAACTTCTTCATCAGAAACATAGAAGGCTGCCTTTTGGTGAGGATTTTCACCGTATCTTAGTTCATCTTCAAGTCTATATGTTAGGTTTAAAGTTTCCTCACTTCCATTTATTTTGTTAAAATAAGAAGCGATTAGGGAATCGTATTGGGCTGTTTTGTTGAAAACTTTACCTGCGAGCCTTTGTCTTGTTTCAAGACTAGTTTCTCCATTTTCCTCTAATTCTTTAAGGATTGTATTATAGTCATTTTTATCTGTAACTACAGTTACAAATTTGTAGTTTTTAGCAGCAGACCTAAGCATAGAAGGACCACCTATATCGATGTTTTCGATTATTTCATCATGACTTACACCTTCTTTTGCAAGGGTTTCTGCAAAAGGATAAAGATTTACGCAAATTAGGTCGATGTAATGGATGTCATTTTCCTTAAGTTCTGCCACATGACCTTCACTATCTCTTTTTGAAAGGAGTCCACCGTGCACTTTTGGATGAAGGGTCTTAACCCTACCTTCTAAAATTTCTGGAAATCCTGTGTAATCTTCTATAGATATACAATCTACTCCTGCTTCTGTTAGGTGGATTAAAGTCCCACCTGTAGAAATTATTTCAAAACCATTTTCTACAAGACCCTTAGCAAAATCTGCTACACCGGCCTTATCACTCACACTTATTAAAGCTCTTTTCATTATTCCCCCTTTAGAATTTTTGCTGCTGTCTTTATATATAACCTATGTTCAACTTCGTGAACCATAGCTTCTATATCATCTAAACTTTTACTATAATCTACCTTAAACTTATCCTGGGCTAATATTTCCCCACCGTCGATTTCCTCGTTTACATAGTGGATAGTAACGCCTATATACTCTTCCCTTGCCTCGTAGGCTCTTTTGATTGACTCTGTACCTTTGTATTTTGGAAGTAGGGAAGGATGGATATTTATAACCCTACCAGGAAATTTTTTAAGGAAATCAGCTGATAAAATCCTCATATAACCTGCAAGAAATATATAATCAAGGTCTTTGACTTTTTCTAGTATTACTTCTTCATAGGCTTTTTTATTTTCATAATCTTTTGGATTAAAAACAAAAGTATTTATGTTTTTATCCTCTGCCCTTTTTATAACCCTAGCACCTGGCTTATCACAAACCATTATTTTAATATCAGCAAGACTTTTTATTAGGTCTGATCCTGCTAGTGCCTCAAAATTTGTGCCATTTCCTGAGGCAAAAATTCCTATTTTTTTCATAGTAGAATTATTCCTTCAGTATCTGTAACTTCACCTAAAATGAAAGCGCCTTCTACTAGATCAAGGGCTTTTTCCTTATCTTTCTCATCTACAATTACTGCAAGGCCTACGCCCATGTTAAAGACTTGATACATCTCGTCGTGGTCAATCTTGCCTTTTTCTTCGATAAATTTGAAAATATCTGGAACTTCATAAGAATCTCTATAAATTTTCATACCTAGACCTTTTTTAAGTGCCCTTGGTAAGTTTTCTATAAAGCCACCACCTGTAATATGGGAAATACCTGCCACTTTCACATTTTGAAGTAAGGCTTTTACTTCCTTGGCATAGATTTTTGTTGGTCTTAAAAGCACTTCGCCAATAGTTTCCCCGTTAAACTTCTCATCTAGACTGATATTTTCATCTTTTAATACTTTTCTAATAAGGGAAAAACCATTTGAGTGAAAACCAGAAGATGGGATTCCTATTACAATTTGACCTGGCTTAGTATTTTCTGTACTTAATAGGTCTTCTTTTTCGGCAGCACCTACAGCAAAACCTGCTATATCATATTCGCCTTCTTTATAAAAACCTGGCATCTCAGCTGTTTCTCCACCTATAAGAGCTGCTCCTGATTGTCTACAACCATCTGCCACTCCCTTTACTATAGCTTCGATTTGGGCTGGGTCGTTTTTACCACAGGCAATATAATCTAGGAAAAAAAGTGGAATGGCACCTTGGGCTAGGATGTCATTTACACACATAGCCACAGCGTCAATGCCTATTGTGTCGTGCTTATCCATATCAAAGGCAAGCTTAAGTTTTGTGCCAACTCCGTCTGTTCCACTAACTAAAACTGGATTTTTAAAATTGTAAGCTCCTAGGTCAAAAGCTCCACCAAAGCTACCAATCATATCCATCATGCCCTTGTTTTTAGTTGATTCGACGTGTTTTTTAATTCTATCAACTGATTCATAACCGGCATTTAAGCTTACGCCTGCTGCCTTATACTTCTCGCTCATTTATTCCCCTTTTTTTAAATATTCTTTTTGTATATCTGTAAGTTCCGCTTCAAATTCTTCTTTATAATTTCCAAGACCTTCTACATAGTTTCCTGTAAAAATATCTAGGGCAATTCCATTATTTGGAGTAGGAAAATCAAAGCCAACAGCTTCTTTTAGACCTTCTACTGATAGAAATTCTAGACTATCTGCACCGATTAGATCTCTTATCTCTTCCTTGGTTAAGTTTGCTGCAATTAATTCCTTGGAAGTCTTCATATCTATTCCAGAATATGAAGGAAAGACAATTTCTGGTGATCCTATTCTTAGATGGACTTCGCTTGCTCCAGCCTTTTTAAGCATGGAGATGATTCTCTTTGAGGTAGTACCCCTTACGATTGAGTCATCAAGAAGTATTACTCTTTTTCCCCTAACGACATCAGCTAAAGCGGATAATTTCATCTTTACTCCCAAGTCTCTTAGGTTCTGGCTTGGCTCTATAAATGTCCTACCTATATATTGGTTTTTTATAAGTCCCATTTCGTATGGCAAGCCAATCTCTTCTGCATAACCTGTCGCTAGTGATAAAGATGAATTTGGTACGCCGACAACTATATCAGCATCTACTGGATATTCCCTTGCTAGGACTCTTCCAGAATTTTTCCTGACTGTGTGGACGTTTTTGCCCATAATAGTTGAGTCTGGTCTTGCAAAATAGATAAATTCCATTGATTCGATAGCAATATTAGAAGCTTCACAAAATCTTCCAATCTCGTAGCCACTATCATCTATTTTTATAATTTCACCTGCTGATATATCCTTTAAAAAGTCTGCGCCTATTACGTTTAAGGCACACGACTCAGAGGCGATTGCGTATGAATCATTAAGTTTACCAAGAACTAAAGGTCTTGTAGCATGCTTATCTACTGCACCAAATAAGGCATCTTGGGTTAAAAGCATTACAGAAAATGAACCTTCAAGTTTATTTAAGGCTTCCTTAAATCTTTCCTCGATACTTTCCTTTCTAGAACGTCTAATAAGGTGCATAATGATTTCTGCGTGGCTTGCTGAGTGGAAAACTGCACCACAATCTTCAAGTTCGGCTCTTAGCCACTTGGCATTGTTTAAATTACCGTTCATGGCAATACCTAAATGCCCGTCGTTAAATTTGTACAAAAGTGGTTCTATATTCTGAACATTTGTGGAGTTCCCGCTTGAGTACCAAAGAGCACCCAAAGCGGCAGAGCCATCGATTTTATCTAGTTTTCCATTTTCCTTAAAAACATCTGCTAAAAGGCCAATATTCCTATAACCCCTAAGTCTAGTTCTTTCTGTTGATACAATACCTGCCCCTTGTTGACCCCTGTGTTGGAGGGCATGAAGAGCATAAAAAGTTACACTTGGAGCTTTTTCTATATTCCAAATTCCAAACATCCTTACTCCTTATAAAAATCTATCTAGTGAAATATTTTACACCGTTTTTAAATATGTCTTGCCTATCCTTTAAGGTATTGGTTTTATAAAGGGTCTTATAAGACCTTTCTGAATGGCCCATCTTGCCTAAGATTAAACCATCTTCACTTACCATTCCCTCAATAGCTAGGGCTGATCCATTTGGATTATATTTGCCGTTTAGGCTAGCATCCCCATCGGCATCCACATATTGGAAGGCTGCAAGATGTTTGAATTTTTCGATATTTTCTCCAACAAGTCTTCCTTCTCCGTGGCTAAATACAAGTTCATGGAGGTCATTAATTTCAAAACCTTGGGTCCATGGTGACTTGGTAGATGCCACTCTTGTTATTGCTGTATCTGATATATGTCTAAAGCCAACATTTCTATACAGGCTAAGGTCATCTTCGCCTAAATCACAAATCTTTCCGTAAGGAAGGAGTCCTGATTTTATAAGGGTTTGGAAGCCATTACAGATACCTAAAATAAGTTTTTTATCGGCAAGGTGGTTATGAATTGCTTCTTTTACTTTGTCGTTTTTAAGGATATTTACGATAAATTTAGCTGACCCATCTGGCTCATCTCCTGCAGAAAATCCACCAGGGAAGGCTATAATGTGAGAGTCTTTAATCTCTCTTACAAAGTTATCAATAGATTTTTCTATATCGTCTTCTTTGGTATTTGTAAATACTACTTGAGTAACAGATGCACCTGCCTCTTCGAAGGCCTTTTGGGTGTCGTATTCTGAATTTGTACCAGGAAATACTGGAATTACAACCTTAACCTCGTCAACTTTTTCCTTGTAATAGACGTTTTCAGACTTCTTAGAAACAAGATTTTCTACCTTGCCCTCATTTTTGTTATAGTAGGTTGGGTAGATTTCTTCTAAGGTTGACATATAGGCTTTTTCTGCCTCATCAATGTCAATTTCAATACCATTTACAGAAATTTCTTCGCTAACTTTTCCGATTTCCTTAAAGTCTAAATCAGAAGAAGCTTCTAGGACGATTGAGCATGGATTAAAATCAAGAGCCTTGTCGTAGTCGATTGTAAAACCTAGTTTGTTTCCAAGAGCCATCTTTATTAGAGAAGATGTTACTGATCCGAAATCCTGGACATAGGCTGAAAAGACTTTTTTATCCTTGATATATGAATTTAATTTATCAAAATCTTCCATTGCCTTTTTAAGATTTGGATAGCCTTTTTCATCTTTTTCTATTTCTATAATATATAATTTGTTGCCAATTTTTTTAAGGTCCGGTGTTATAACATCGTCTATTTTTACAGGTGTGCAGGCAAAAGAAATTAGAGTTTCTACTACATTTATATCGTTAAAGCTTCCTGACATGGAGTCTTTACCACCTATAGCAGGTCTACCAATTTCTCTTTGAGCTATCACAGATCCTAGCATGGCCTGGCTAACTTTGCCCCATTTTTTAGGGTCATCTAAGAGTTTTTCAAAGTATTCTTGGAAGGAGAAGTAAAGGTCTTCTCTATTTCCACCAACCGCATACACCTTTGCTACAGATTCTAAAACTGCATAGATACTTGATAAAAATGGTGAGTATTTTGAAATCTTTGGTATAAATCCGTAGGATAAGATAGTTGCTGTATCTGGTGTTGTGTAAAGGGTAGGAATAGCTGCAACTGAAGCTTGAACAGGTGTTATCCTCTCCTTACCTGCAAAAGGCATCATCACTGACCCCGCCCCAACAGATGAGTCAAACATTGAAACCATACCCTTTTGGTTGGTTACGTTTAAATCTTTTAGCTCATCTAAAATAGCTTCTTTACTTACTTTCTTAGCAATAAATGGATTTTCACGTACATTATCAACAAGCTCTGCCTTGGCGTGTTTACGTACACCAGCTGTTGCTAAAAATTCCGCACCAAAATCTACTATTTTTTCGTCCCCATAATACATTTCTAGGCGATTTCTATCGGTGATATTTGCCACATGAACGTATTCAAGGTTTTCTTTTTCACATTCTTTTACAAAGGCTTCATAGTCTTTTTTATCAAGGCCTACCGCCATTCTTTCTTGGGATTCAGAAATTGCTATTTCTGTAGGATTAAGTCCCTTATATTTGGTTTTGACCCTATCAAGGAAAATTTCTATGCCTTCTGAAAGCTCACATATGGCTACAGATACACCACCTGCACCAAAGTCGTTTGATTTTTTAATTAGTTTTGTAACTTCTGGCTTTCTAAAAAGTCTTTGAATCTTTCTTTCTTCTACTGGGTTTCCCTTTTGAACCTGGCTAGATGCTGTAGTGAGAGATGAATCATCGTGGATTACAGAAGAACCTGATGCACCTTGGATGCCGTCCCTACCTGTCCTTCCTCCTATCATTACAACAATATCACCAGGAACTAGTTCTTCCCTCTTATAGTCTCCGTCTTTAACTGCTCCAACTACAGCACCAACTTCCATAGTTTTTGCTACATATGATGGGTCATAGATTTCTCTGACAAAGGTAGTTGCAAGTCCGATTTGGTTACCATAAGAAGAATTTCCTAAAGCCTTACCCTTAGAAATTTCAACTTGTGGAAGTTTGTTGGCAAGAGTATCTTCTCTTTTTTCTAGGATATTACCAGCGCCTGATACTCTCATAGCCTGGTAAACATAGGACCTTCCTGAAAGTGGATCTCTTATTGCCCCACCTATACAAGTTGAAGCTCCACCAAATGGCTCAATTTCAGAAGGGTGGTTGTGAGTTTCGTTTTTAAATTGGATAAGCCACTTCTCCTTCTTGCCCTTATTTTCTATCTCTGTAAAAAATGAACAAGCATTGATTTCTTCACTAACTTCGATATTTTTATCTCCCAAAACCTTGGTGTGGTATTTGCCAAAAATTGACGCCATATCCATAAGTCTAATAGGCTTTGTGATACCAAGTTCTTCCCTTAATTTGAGATAATAATCAAAGGCATCTTGCATTTCATTTTGGAAAAGTTTTGAATTTATTTTTACCTCATCAAGGCTAGTTTCAAAGGTTGTGTGCCTACAGTGGTCAGACCAAAAAACGTCTAGGACGTAGATTTCTGTTTCAGTTGGATCTCTGTCTTCTTTTTGATAGTGATCTTGAATAAATTCTAAGTCTTCCAAATCTAAAGCCAAGGATAATTCTTTAATTAAAGCTTCTAATTCATCCTTGCTGTAGGTTCTAAAACCAGTCAAATCCTTTAATGGTTTCATTTGAGAGTCTATAGCAAAATCCATTTTTGATAAATCTTTCTCACTAGATTCTATTGGATTTATTAGATATTTCTTAAGATCTACAAGCTTTTGATCTGAAACTTCCCCGTCTAATACTACCAGTCTACCAGCTCTAACAAGAACATCTGCCTTATCATCGATAAGCTTTAAAGCTTGCATAGCAGAATCAGACCTTTGGTCATATTGGGCTGGAAGGGTTTCGTAGGCTATGTAAGTCTTATTAGCAAGGTCTACTTCCTCAAAAACCTCATCTGTCATTACCTCAGTAAAAACTCTGCCTTTAGCTTTTTGATACAAGTCTTCAGTGATATTATATAAGTCGTAGATAACGTAGGTGTCTACATTTTTTAGATTAAGGTCAAAGTCCCTATTAAATAGATTTTTAAGATTTTCACTTTCCCTGTCATAGGCCGGTCTTTTCTTTACAAATATTCTTTTATTCATTGTCTTTCTCCAAATATACTGTTCCTAAAAAGTTCATATGACCAATTTTTCTATTGTGGCGAGCTTCCTTTTCGTATAAGTGAAGATAGCCTTGTTTTTTAGTAATTAAATTTATAAAATAATCCTCATCTTGACCTAGTATATTGTATAAAGTAGCCTCTCTATTTTCGATTTTTCCTACCTTAAGACCACAAATCCCTTCAATATGCGCTCTAAACTGTGACTTAGTCGCAGATTGTTGGGTAATATGACCAGAATTATGGACTCTTGGAGCAATTTCATTAAAGATTACCTCACCATTTGATATGAAATACTCAACTGTAAGGACGCCGTAGTAGTCATTATCTTCTAGAATTCTCTTTGTATAGTCTATAGCCTTTGCCTCCTGATCCGCTGTTATGCGAGCAGGAATATTTGACCTATATAGGATGTTTTCTCTGTGCTCATTTTCGACCACAGCTACAATTTCGATTCCCTCAATATCTTTAACTGCAACTACAGAAATTTCCTTATCAAGGTCAAGTAATTGTTCAAGGATAGTATCTTCTTCCACCTCTTCATTTGAAGAAATAATCTTTTGACCCTTTCCATCATAGCCAAACCTAGTAGTTTTCATGACATACTTACCATCAATATCGTAATCGTCTTTGTTTGAATCAAAGTATTTAACAGTTGGTATGCCAAGACTCTCCGCGTACTTTTTTTCCTTTAACCTATGCTGGCTAATTTCTAAAAGTCTAGATGATTGGACAAAATTATATTTATTTTCTAATTTTTTATAAGATTCTATGTCAATATTTTCAAACTCAAAAGTAACGACATCACTCATTTTGCAAAGTTTTTCGATATTTTCGTATACATTAAAAGCACTATGGATAAAATAGTCTGCAAATTTTCTTGCGCAGGCGTCTTCCCCTGGATCTAGAACTGCTACCTTGTAGCCCATTTCTTTAGCGCTCATAGCGAGCATCCTTCCAAGTTGGCCGCCACCGATTATACCGATAGTGCTTTTTGGTAATATAGTCTTAATCATATTTTCATATCTTCCTTTACTATATTCTCTAATTCAATTTTATAGTCCCTGTACTTCTCTGCTAATTTTTCATCGTTAATAGCAAGAATTGAAAGGGCACAAATAGCAGCGTTTTTAGCTCCTGCCTCTCCTATAGCCATAGTAGCTACTGGCACACCGTATGGCATTTGCACAATAGAAAGAAGCGAGTCTACGCCGTTTAAGGTGGATGATTTAATTGGGACACCAATTACAGGCAATGTAGTTGACGCAGCAACCATACCTGGTAAATGTGCAGCACCACCAGCTGCAGCTATTATAAGGCTGTATCCATTACTTTTAGCGTTTTTGGCAAAGTCAACCATCAACTCTGGTGTCCTGTGCGCGCTAACAACCCTCTTATCGTAGTCTATGCCAAACTTATCAAGTACAGCACAGCATTCTTTCATAGTCTTATAATCAGATTTCGAACCCATTATTACAGCTATTTTTGACATTTTAACTCCTTATTTTTTCTTCTACAAAATTAGTATATCAATTTTATAATTTTTTTCAATGGTAAAGTAAAATTAAATTTTTTTATAAGCTCCCCTTGACAAATTTTCCTAAGTAAATAAAATTTATTTGTAAGAAAGTCATAAGTATTATATCATTAATGTAAAAGCTTAAGGAGTAAACAAACAATGGATCTAATTTACAAAGGCAAAACTAAAAACATCTACGCCCTCGAAAACGGCAACATTTTGATGAAATTTAAAGACGACGTTACTGGCAAGGACGGGGTATTTGACCCAGGCGAAAACCAAGTAGGTCTATCTATAGATGGTGCAGGCAATGCAGGACTTAGAATGACAGAATTTTTCTTTAATAAACTAAATGAGAAAAATATCCCAACCCATTATGTATCTTCAAATGTTGATGAAAACACAATGGAAGTTAAAAAAGCTAGAGTTTTTGGTAAAGGCCTTGAATTTATCTGCAGATACAGAGCGGTAGGTTCTTTTTACAGAAGATACGGCAAATATATAGAAGAAGGTACTCCACTTGATGGATTTTTTGAAATAACAATCAAAGATGATGAAGCAGGAGATCCAACAATATCAAAAGACTGCTTAGAAACCTTAAAAATTGCTACAGCTGACCAATACGAAGAACTAAAAAAATTAACAAAGGAAATTTGTGGTCTTATCCGCGATATCCTAAAAGAAAAAGGACTTGACCTATATGATATAAAACTAGAATTCGGCCTAGATGAAAACGACAAAGTCATCCTAATAGATGAAATATCTGGTGGAAACATGAGAGTTTATAAGGGTGATGAATACATCGAACCTCTTAGACTTACAGAAATGGTATTAGGTTAACATAATAAAACCCTTTTGGAAAATATCCAAGAGGGTTTTTAAATTGAAAAATCAACTAAAAAAGCGAGTCTCTGACCCGCTTTTTTTATTAAAATGATACTCTAAACACTACAGCTATTACACATAGAATAACTGCTAGAGGTACGTATATAAACTTACCAATATTGTACCAAGTATCACCGTATTTTTTATTTGAGCCTAGGTTAATTGCTCCTAGAAGTTTATCCTTAGCTAATATAAAGAACCATGTTACAGCACCTATCATTGCCCCTATTGGGATGATGTAGATTGAGATTATATCCATAAATGGTCCCCACTGGCTTATCATTTCCATATTTACACCGATGGTGAAGACTACAAGACCAATCAAAAATAAAACTAGATTTCTTTTTAATTTTGGATGTCTTTTCATAAGAGATTCTGCTACTACTTCAAACATATTTTGTAGGGACGAAATACCACCAAAAACAACTGCCACATATAAGATAATGGCGAAGATTCTTCCTGCTGCCATATCCTGTAATATTGTAGGTAGAACTTGGAATAATAGTCCAGGGCCCCCTGCTTGGTCCATATTGTAGACAATGATTGCTGGAATCATTACAAAAGATGCGAGCATAGCAGCTATAGTGTCTAAAAAGCCTGTCATTTTTGAAGATGATACTATATCTTCATCATCTGAAAGATACGCACCTACTACAAGCATCCCTGATCCTGTGACTGATAGGGAGAAAAATGCCTGTCCCATAGCTTCTAGGATTGTTCCCCAAGATAACATTTCTTTATCAAATCTAAACATATACTTGTATCCTTCAATTGCATTTGGAAGGGTTGCTATCCTGATAGCGAGTATTACAAATAGCACAAAGAAGGCTGGCATCATAATTTTGTTTGATTTTTCTATAGTGCTTGCCCCACCTATGCATGAAATTAAAGTTATTGCTATAATAAAAAAGTGATAAGGCACTACTGAATATGATTTTAATGAAAAACTATCAAAATAGGTCGCTGTATCTACTGTGAGAAGAACTCCTGTTATAGAGTCAACCAATACTTTTAATACATAGGCAACAATTACTGCATAACCTACAGCGATTAATAGAGATCCTATAAGAGGAATATAGCCAATAAACTTACCTATAACTGTATTTTCGTTTCTACTTTTAAAAGCCTTGTTATAGGCACCTAGAGTACCTGTTTGGGCCAATCTTCCAACAGCAAACTCACTAGCAAGACCACAATAAGCAAAGATGCTTACAAATACTATGTAGGCTAGGAGGAAAACTATGCCTCCTTTTTGGAATTTATATGGAAATCCCCACACATTTGCCATGCCGACTGCAGAGCCGACCGCCGTGAGAATAAAACCTAATTTTGAACTAAACTTATTCATTTTTTCTCCTTTATTTATATTAAATGTATTTATTTTCTTTGTCGGTATATCACTTTAAAGCATAATCTAATTATAACTCATTTTTTCGAAAATTCAAGAAAAAAAAGACTCCTACAAAGATAGGAGAAAATTCTAAAAACTTAGAAATTTTTTAACAATCTATCTTTGTAAGAGTAAATTTAATGAAATAATATTGAAGCTAGGCAGACGATTATTACAAGGGGTGTATATACGTATCTACCAAGTTTTATAAAATAATAATCTTTTTTCTTCTTTGAGCCCAAATTTATTTCCCTTAATAAAACATCTGAATCCATTATATAAAACCAAACCACTGCGCCAAGCATAGCACCTAATGGTATTAGGTAATAAATTGTTATATCCATAAGATATGACCATTTAGCAAGCGGATGGAGGTCTATTCCTAGTAAAAGTACTGCTGTGCCTACTAAAATTAAAGCAGCCTTGTCGCTTATCTTAAATTCTTGGTTTAGGCTGTGGGCTATTGATTCAAAAATAGTTTGAAGTGATGTAATTCCTGCCATTATTATAGCTAGGTAAAATAAAATAGCAAAGCCCCTGCCTACCCTCATAGAATTAAAAATGCTAGGAAGGATATGGAAAATAAGCGCTGGTCCTTCTGCGTGGCCCATAGAAAAAACTACTATGGCTGGCACAATTATAAAAGCAGACAAAAGAGCAACTATAGTATCAAAAAGTCCAGTAAGCTTAGAATCTGTTATGATATCTTGATCATCCGTAAGCATCCTACCTACAAAAATCATGCCAAATCCTGTAATGGATAGGGCAAAAAGTGCATCTCCCATGGCAGAAATTGCAGTGCCAATATTTAAATCCTTAAGGTCAAATCTAAATAAAAGCCTGTATCCTTCTCCAATATTTGGCAGAGTCAGCATCTTAAATAAAACTATTAGGTAAATTACAATCATAGATGGCATTAAGATCGAGTTTAGTCTTTGTACCGACTTAAAACCACCCAAACTAATTAAAATTACTAGGACAATTATTAAAAGATGAACTTCCATAACTGCAAAGGACCTTGAAGAAAATTCTTCAAACCATACTGACGGTGGTGTCATAAGAAGGGTGCCGTTTATAGTATCTACCAGAGCTTTGGCCACATATGAAACTATAATTGTATAGCCTACAGCTATTATTAAGGATATAAGCATAGGCAAATATCCGTAAATCTTTGCAATTTTAGAATTCTTAAACCTTGTCTTTATCGCCTTTTCGTATGATTTTATAACTGACCCCTTGCCCATCCTACCTATAGCAAACTCACTAGATAGGCCAACATAGGAGAAAAGCGAGATAAAAATCAAATAGAATAAGAGAAAGAATATCCCGCCCTTGTGGAATTTATAAGGAAATCCCCAAACATTTGCCATTCCTACCGCAGAGCCTGTGGCAGAAAGAACGAAGATTGTCTTCGATTTTGTTTTTGGCAGCTTCATGGCCTATTTCCTATATTTTCCTTGGATTTCTTGTATTAATGAAGCGTCATTAAAATAATCAATGCCCATCGCTTCTTTAACTTGGGCTATTTTTTTCTCACCTTGGGCAATTGCAGAAGCTGTACCCTTTCTTAGAATTTCAAAAACACCTTCTATATCTTGTTCATATTCTGCACGCCTTGCCCTAATTGGTTCTAGTTCTTCCTCTAAGACCTTGATTAAAAACTTCTTGCACTTAACATCTCCAAGACCTCCCCTTTGGTAGTGGGCCTTTAATTCATCAAGATTTTTATAATCTGGTAAGTATTTTTCAAAGTGGCTATCATTTGCAAAAACATCTAGGTAGGTAAAAACAATATTTCCCTCGACATTACCAGGATCGTCTATATTTATGTGGTCAGGGTCTGTATACATTGACATGACCTTTTTCTTTACGGTTTTTTTATCATCCGCAAGGTAGATTGCATTTCCCAAAGACTTACTCATCTTTGCTGCCCCGTCTATTCCTGGCATCCTACGGGCCATTTTTGACTCAGGTAAAACTGCATTTGGCTCTACAAAAATCTCTCCATAAATATTATTAAAGCTTCTTGCAAGCTCTCTTGCCTGCTCTAGCATTGGCTCTTGGTCTTCTCCCACAGGGACAATATTCGCATCAAATAATAAGATATCTGCCGCTTGGCTTACAGGATAGATTAAAAATCCTGCTGGAAGGCTTGTTTCAAATGATTTTTGTCTGATTTCTGTCTTTACAGTTGGGTTTCTTTCAAGCCTTGAAAGAGTAACTAAGTTTAGAAAATAAAAGGTAAGTTCGGTTAATTCTGAAACTTGTGACTGGATAAAAATATTCACTTTTTCTGGATCTATTCCCACACTCAAGTAGTCTAGAGCAACTTCGATAAGGTTTTCACGAATTTTCTGAGGATTATCAAAATTGTCTGTAAGAGCCTGACTATCGGCTATCATAACATACATCTTTTCATACGAGCCTTCGTTTTGCATCTTGACCCTATTTTTTAGACTTCCTACGTAGTGACCTAGGTGAAGTCTACCGGTTGGTCTATCTCCTGTTAAAATTATATCTCCCATAAAATCTCCTTTTTATTTAAAAAATGGGAAGCTATTGCTTCCCTATTATTTTTCATTATTTGCAAGATAAGCATCTATAAAGCCTTGAATGTCGCCATCCATAACAGCTTCTACGTTTCCCATTTCATAATTTGTCCTATGATCTTTTACAAGTGTGTAAGGTTGGAAGACGTAAGATCTTATCTGACTGCCCCAGGCAATTTGTGAATATTTGCCTTGGATATCTTCGATTTTTTCTTTTTTCTCTTCTTCTTTTATTTGAATTAGCTTTGAAATGAGGAGGTTCATCGCTGTTTCCCTATTTTGCATCTGACTTCTTTCAGCCTGGCTTGTTGCGACTACTCCTGTTGGTATGTGGGTTATCCTTACTGCAGAGTCAGTCTTATTTACGTGCTGACCACCTGCCCCACTTGCCCTGTAGGTATCTATCCTTAAATCTGACGGATCGATATCTACTGTGGTATCCTCATCTAATTCAGGAAAAATATCCACTGAAGAAAAAGAAGTGTGACGTCTTGATTGACTGTCAAATGGTGAAATCCTGACAAGTCTGTGAACGCCCTTTTCTCCTTTTAGATAACCGTAGGCATAAGGACCCTTTACGTGGAGGGTTACAGACTTGATTCCGCCTGCTTCCTCATTATTTAAATCCTTAACTTCTACCTTAAAACCTCTATTTTCACAATACCTAGTGTACATTCTAAAAAGCATGTCCGCCCAGTCTGTCGCTTCAAGACCTCCGGCCCCTGCATTTATGGATAGGTAGGCATTATTCCTGTCATATTCCCCATCAAGTTGGGTCTTAAGCTTCAAGCTTGCTAGATTTTTCTTTAATTTTTTAAGGTTTTCATCAACTAACTTTATAGTATCAAGCTCTTCTTCATCACTTAATTCCACAAGGTCAATTAAATCTTGGTTATCTTTTAAGGCATCTTCTATATCTGTGAAAGCCTTTAGATCTTCTTTTTTATCAGAAAGAGTCGCCATCACATTAGAAGCCTTATCAGAGTCATCCCAAAAATTTGGTGAGATTGACTCTTTTTGAAGGTCATCTATTTCTTTTTTTAACCTAGCCGGGTCAAAGACTGTCTCCGACTAGGGTTAAAGTTTCGCTAAGATTTTTGATTTCTTCTTTTAGTTCAAATATTTCTCTCATATTATTTCTTTACAGTTGATTTTTTAGCTTCACGCTCAAGTCTTCTGCGTTCTGCTCTGTTTAGATTTTCGTATTCTTCTTCATCTGTAGAAGGACCGTTTATATCTTCATGACTGGCTTCTTCTGGTACTAGAACTTGCTTTCTTCTGATATTTTGTCTAATTTCTACATTCATCATATATCTTACGGTGTCTTCTTGAATGGCTCTGGTCATTTCTTCATACATATCAAAACCTTCGTTAGTGTAAGCTCTAACTGGGTCTTCTTGGCCCATAGCACGAACTCCGATTTCCTTACGCATTTGATCCATAGCATCTATGTGATCCATCCATTTTTGATCTATTACCCTAAGTAGGATTACTCTTTCGACTTCTCTCATGTTCTCTGGACCGAAAGTAGCCTCCTTATCTTCGTATTTAGCAAGGGTAGCGCCTGTGATATATTCGATTAGGTTCTCTTGGGTATAAGAGTTAATATTTTCAAAGTGAAGTTGGGTTACAGGTATACCTAGCCCATTTAGGTAGTTTAGTAAGGCTGTCATTTCCCAATTTTCTGGTTTAACTTCTGGGTTGGTGAAAGTGTATACTGCATCTCTTATAACTTGCTTAATCATATCGATGATTGTTTCTTTCATGTCCTCGCCCATAAGAACTTCACGTCTTTCGTTGTAGATAATAGTTCTTTGCTTGTTCATGACGTCGTCGTATTGAAGGACTCTTTTTCTTGTGGCAAAGTTATTTGCCTCTACTCTTGTTTGAGCCTTTTCAATTGACCTTGAAACCATCCTTGACACAATTGGTTCGTTTTCATCAAAATCAGCTTTTTCAACAAATTTTGCTACAGTTTCACCACCGTTAAGTCTAATTAAATCATCTTCAAGTGAGATAAAGAATCTTGACTTACCTGGGTCTCCCTGACGACCTGAACGACCTCTTAGCTGGTTATCGATACGTCTTGACTCGTGTCTTTCAGATCCTATAATGTATAAACCACCTGCAGCTATTACTTCTTTTTCTTCTTCTTTTATACCTGGTCTAAATTGATCTTTATAGTGTCTAAATTTCTTTCTAACATCAAGTATTTCTTGGTTGTCAGTAGCTGAGAAAGAATCTACCTCTTCGATTAATTCTTCAGATACACCTTCTCTTCTTAGCTTTTGCTTAGCCATGAAATCTACGTTACCACCAAGGGTTATATCTGTACCACGGCCTGCCATGTTGGTTGCGATTGTTACTGAACCAAGCCTACCTGCTTGTGCAACAATTTCCGCTTCTCTTTCGTGGTTTTTAGCGTTTAAGACTGTGTGTTTGATGCCAGCTTTTTTAAGAGCATCTGATAGTCTTTCACTCGCCTCGATTGAGATTGTACCAACTAGGATTGGTTGGCCTGTAGCGTGAACCTCGTTTATTTCGTTTATTATAGCGTTAAACTTACCGCGTTCGTTTATATAAACGTGGTCATTATCATCTTGTCTTTGAACAGGTCTGTTGGTTGGAATTTCAACTACGTCTAGGTTATAAATTTCGTCAAACTCGTCTTCCTCTGTCTTTGCAGTACCAGTCATACCTGATAACTTGTCATACATTCTAAAGTAGTTTTGGAAGGTAATTGTAGCAAGTGTTTTACTTTCTGCCTTAACTTCTACTCCCTCTTTAGCTTCTATAGCTTGGTGAAGACCATCTGAGAAACGACGACCTTGCATGATACGACCTGTAAATTCATCTACGATTTCAACTTCGCCGTGGTTTACAACGTAATCGATATCTCTTGTCATTGTTGTATTTGCCTTTAGGGCGTTGTTGATATAGTGAGATAATTCTAGGTTTTCTGTATCTGATAAGTTATCAATACCAAAGTATTGTTCAGCCTTTTTTGTACCTTTTTCTGTAAGGTTTGATGATTTTCTCTTCTCATCTACAAGGAAGTCTACATCTTCTACTTTAAATTCTCTGTCAAATGGGTCAATATCAGCATCTTCGTTAGGATCTAGGATTCTACCTTCAAGTGTTTGAATAAATTCATTTGCCTTTTGGTAGGTATCTGTAGATTCATCACCTTGACCTGATATGATAAGTGGTGTTCTTGCCTCATCTATTAATATTGAGTCGACCTCATCTACTATGGCGTAGTTTAGGCCACGTTGAACCATATCTTCCTTATATATAACCATGTTATCTCTTAGGTAGTCAAAACCAAATTGGTTGTTGGTACCGTAAGTGATGTCTGCGTTATAATTTTCTCTTCTCTCGCTATTTGTAAGTCCATAAATGATACAACCTACTTTTAAGCCAAGCCAGGTATGAACCTTGCCCATCCACTCTTGGTCACGCTTTGCAAGATAGTCGTTTACTGTTACTACGTGAACACCCTTGCCAGATAAAGCATTTAAGTAAGATGGAAGTGTTGCCACAAGAGTCTTACCTTCACCTGTCTTCATTTCTGCTATCTGTCCATTATGTAGTACAATACCACCTAAAAGCTGCACTGGATAATGCTTCATACCAAGTACCCTATCGCTTGCTTCTCTAACTACAGCAAAAGCCTCTACTAAGAGGTCGTCAAGGGTCTCGCCATTTGCGAGTCTTTCTTTAAATTCGATTGTTTTATGTTGTAACTGTTCGTCTGTTAACTTTTGCATATCTTCATCTAGTGCTAAAATCTTATCAACAATTTTTTTGTTGCCTTCGATTTCTTTTTGACTAAATGACTTAAAAAAATTAAATAATGCCAAATTTTTCACCTTCCAATTCTTCACTTATCCTACCCTTATTATACAAAATTTCAATCAAATATAGTTAATAAAGCCAAGATAGGCAGGTATTTCCTTATATAAAAACTAAATAGTAATTTCATAAAATAAACTGATAATGATTTTAATCCACTATACATTATAATATCTTTCCTTGTTTTATTCAATCAAATTTCGCAACAAAAGCTAAATTTAACATAAAAAAAGCCCTAAATTACTTAGGACTTTAGCTGATTTATTTTTGATCTAGTTTTTGGTCTAGTTTATGGATTGAATCTATATAACGAATAGTACCACTAGGTAGTCTTAATAATAGAGAATCGGTTGATGCCATGTTATTGTTCATAAAGGATACGCCTTTTAAAAGTGTGCCGTCTGTTATACCAGTAGCAGCAAATAAGACATCATCTCCCTTTACCAAATCTTCTATTTTATAGACCTTTTCAAAATCAACTCCCATATCTAAGCATCTTTTAACCTGCTTATAGTCTGATGGAGCGAAAGTACCTTGGAAGTCTCCTCCCAAACACTTAAGAGCTGCAGCTGCTATTACTCCTTCTGGAGCACCACCTATGCCCATAATAAGGTCGATCTTACCATTTGAAATACAGGTTGCTATAGCTGTTAGGATATCTCCGTCTTCGACCATAGAAATCCTCGCGCCTGCTTGTCTGATTTCTTCGATTAATTTTTCGTGTCTTTCCCTGTGAAGAACTGATACAGTCACGTCTCCTACTTTTTTACCAAGAGCCTTGGCGACATTTTCTATATTTTCCTTAACTGGCTTTTTAATATCAATTATGCCCTTAGCCTGTGGACCTGCTGCAATCTTGTTCATATAAACATCAGGTGCATTTAACAAACAACCTTGAGGTGCTACGGCTATTACAGAAATGGAATTACTTGTACCATTTGAAAGTGATGTTGTTCCGTCAATTGGGTCGACTGCTATATCAACTTGGTTAGGAGCCTTAGGATCACCAATTTGCTCTCCAATATAGAGCATTGGCGCCTCGTCAATTTCTCCTTCACCTATTACAACCTTGCCATTTATGCCAAGATATGAAAACATTGCCCTCATTTGATCTACTGCAATATTGTCTGATTCGTTTTTTCTACCTTGTCCCAAATATTTTGCGCTGCCAAGAGCTGCTGCTTCAGTTACACGACATAAATTGATACCTAGATCTCGATTCATCTTAACTCCTTATCTTTTTTTGAAATCGTTTCTCTGATAAAGTCATATTACCGTTAAAAAGCAATCTGACAAGGCTTTTTGTAATAAATTTACACCATCATTTTTTAAATAAATAAAAACCCATCAGTCTGCATTACAGATTTCAGGGTTAGATGCTTTTTTAGATTATAATCCAAGTATATCTTGGTACTTTTTAAACTCTTCTGGAGCCTCTTTATTAAAGGTCATCTTCTCTCCGTCCTTGTCAGTAAAGGCAAGGTAGGTGCAATGAAGAAGTGGGTGATCTAGGTTAAATTTGTGTTTAAAATTACCATAGACAGGGTCTCCTAGGAGTGGATGATTTAGATTTGTCATGTGAACTCTTATTTGGTGGGTCCTGCCAGTTATGATATGAACCCTTACTAGGCTAAAGCCGTTAACTTCACTAATTACTTCGTATTCTGAAATAGCCTTTCTCCCACTTGGTCTTACTGCCATTTTTCTTCTATTGTGAGGGTCTCTATCCATAAAGTTTTCAATCCTGCCAGTCTTCTCATCAAAATTTCCAAAGACTATAGCTAGGTATTCTTTTCTAACCTGTCTAGTTTCAAAAAGTCTTTTTAGATAACGATAAGACTCGTTATTTTTGGCTATCATCATAAGGCCTGTAGTATCCTTATCAAGCCTATGGACAATACCTGGTCTATCTTCCCCACCTATATGAGAAAGGCCGTCATAACCGTATTTAAAAAGTAGGGCATTTACCAAAGTCCCAGTCACAATAGAGCCGGCTGGGTGGACTATGAGATTTTTTTGCTTATTAATTATAGCATAGTAGTCGTTTTCATAGACAATATCCAAAGGAATATCTTCTGCTAAGATTTCTGGCACTTCGAAAAGCGTGTCATCTATAAAAATCTCATCGCCCATCTTAAGCTTAGTTGCAGGTTTAACTTTTTTGTCATTTACTTTTATTAAAGAAGATTTGATAAAGTCTTTTATCTTTTCCCTTGGTATTTCATCAAGTTCATCAGATATGTATTTATCAACTCTTATAAGGTCATCTGCTATTAATATCATAGAAATATTATATGAGAAATTTAATTTTCTGCATTCATCTTATCAAAGAACCTATCCATTTTATCAAAAACTTTCTCTGAATTTTTGATATTTTTAAGAAGATTTCTTCTGATATTTAGACTTGTTTTAGGAGCTTCGTTTAAAAGAATCTGACCTGCTTTTACAGCAGCCTTATTGTTATAAAAGGCTATGGCAAGGTCCTTATTAATATCTGAATTTAGCTTTTTATTAGTATAAATAAGCCTTACAAGGTTTACTATCATATCTTCGTCATCTTTGATCTGTTCTTTAGATAGCTTAGCTAGGGCGTTTTTTGATTTTTCTATAACTTTTTTTGAATCATCAATCTTCATCATCAAGTCATATCTCATATCATCTACTGCCTTAAGGTCAGAATCTAACAAGATATTTCCAGCTTTTATAAAAATCTCATTTGTATAAACCGCATAGGCGAGCTTCTTTTCTGTGGTTGTTAACCTATTTGCTATTTTTTCTTCTCTGGCTTTTTCTTTGTTTTTGTAGGAAAGCTCGTATTTTTCGTAGGCCTTTGCTATATCTTCTCCTAATTTATTTATAAGAAGAATTTGGTTATAGGTGTCCATATAGCTATTATTTTCTGTCATCACACTGACAATATAGGCTTGGGATCCTGTATCTACGAAGGCTAGGTCGTTTTCTATTCGGTTTAGCTCCCCTGTTTTGTTCATAGTTTTATATTGACGATTAACATTTTTTAGAAGCTTTCTTCTCTTAGAAGATGAATTTGCAAGGGACTTTGTCATATCTCTGGCAATTTCAGAATCACTTTTATATATTTCATAAAAACTACTTGCAAGATCTTTTGCGTTTGCTATGTTTTCCTCGCCATCAGTTAACATCAACCTATTTAGCCTGGTCCTATCCTTGTTTGTAAAAGATTTTATATAATTATTTACATCATCAAAGCCACCTAGAGCCTCAATCAACCTATTTGTAGCATCATTGTCAGAAAGCCTAAGGCTTAGGTCTAGGTCTTTTTTTATCTCCTCAGTATAGACCATTTCTCCTTTTTCGACCTTATCTAAAATAGTGAGCCCTATAAAAGGTTTGATGGTAGATGCACTAGGAAGATAATCCTCATCTGTATTTGACCTATAAATATTTATATCGCTTGGACCAAAAACTGTTCTTATATTTACTTGGTAGTATAATTTCCCATCAATTGTATCTTTGACTGCTTTTTTAAGGTCAGCCTTTAAGATGTCATCATCCTCATTTGCGTAAGCCTTGCCAGTAATGCTTATATCTATTAAAACTATGGCAAAAATTATCTTAATTATTTTTTTCATAACCCCTCCTACATTTCATTTATTCCATTTTTATTTAAAAACCCAGCAAGAACTTCTCCCTTGCGATCATCTGTAGTGAAAATCACCTTGATAAAATCTCCCTCATCTGTAAGAGAAAGGACTTTTGGATTGGTAAATTTTTTTCGTAGCAAGACGCAAACCGCCTTATCTAAAGGCACTCCTAGGCTGTATTCATCTATTTCATCACTTAGCTTATCTTCTATATTAAAATCTTCAAAGCTAAACCTATAGGCAAAATCATCTGTAATATCATCAAGAATTTCTCCTGCCGTATCATAGCAATTAACTGCTTCTATTAGGTATTTGTACGAAGCCTTGTTTTTTTCCATTGTGGATGAAAATAGTCCACCCATATGCTTAAATACCGCATCAGATTTTTCTGTAAGGGTAAAACCATTTTCGTCTTGGTAAATATAGGCTTTTTCTATTAGACTTGCGACAATTTTCTTGCTATCGTCAATAAAATATCCATCAATATCGTAAATTTCTTCATCAGATGATGTGTAGATTGTTGTATAATATAGGCAAAATTCAAATTCGCCTAGGGTTAAATCATAGGCTGGTGCAATAAAATCGTAGAGATTTCTTAATTTTTCCTTGATTTTTTTATGGTCCCTATTAAAATCATCCATTAACATTACAAAATGAGTAAAGGCCTCGCCATCTTCCATATCATAATCATCTAAATTACCAATTTCAACTACGTCACCATAGTCCTTGGAATTTACAAGTAGCTTTGCCCTTTGCCTTCTAGATTTTAGAGTGTATTCAATTTCAACAAGGTGCCTGCCGTCTTTTAGGAAATTTTCAATCACCTCATCAAAGTCTTCCTCAAAGTTTTCATCATCTTCATCACGGTCTTCAATATTTACTTCCTTGTATTCATCAATATTTATTATAGAAAGATAAGGATATTTTTTATTTAATGTTTTTTTGATATCCCTAACGAGCTCGTAACGTCTGGTGTATTCTGAATCCAGGTTATCATCGGGCTTAATTTTTAAGAGAAAATTATCATTTGCCATAACCCTTAGGTCATCAAAGAGTAAATCTAGCTTATTTATCACATCCATATAGGCAAAGTCAACTAGGTCCTCTCGTCGTCCACTCTCATCAAGGATACTTGAAAGTCGCCTTTCCAAATCCTCTGCCAACTTTTTGGCCTTTTCTGTGTGGGTATAGGAATAATAATAATTGTCTTCACTTTCATTTTTAGTTTCGATTTCTAGATAGCCTTTTAATGCTAGGGAAAAAAGTTCTCTCTTTACATCTTCCCCTTTAAAAAATCCTGTAGAGTCAAGGTTTTTAAAAATTTCACTCCTAGAAAAATGGATACTATCAATTAAAAATTCAAGCTCAGTTAGGCTTAGATCATAGACTACTGCAAAAAACTGGAGGGTATAACCTAGTTCATCTTTGACAAAATCATATCTTTCCGCCAAGTCAAAAATGTGACCAAGGTCTTTTTTAAAATAATTACTAGTCATAATTTTCTCCTTATCCTAATAACAATTTTATCATAGATTTAAGATAAAGGAAATTTAAAGTCAAAAAAACGGCACTAGATAGTGCCGTTAATTTCAAATATTATTTGATTTTTTTATATCCTAGACCTGCACCAATTAAAGTTACTAGGGCAAGGCTAGTTCCGATTAGACCAGTTTTTGGATTTGAGCGAGACTTCTTGTTTTTACCTGCCATTGCCTCTTCTATTTTGTAAATTTTTCCAAATTGAGCTGGATAAGATGTTAGGACAATGTCGTCTGTGAAAATCTTATATTCCTTGCCTTCTTTGATTTCTAGCTTTCCGAAGTCTTTTTTAGGAACAAGGTACTTATCTTCTTTGTTTGATTTTCTGTAGACAGTCACGCCTTCTTGGTCGATTTTTTCTACTACAAAGATGTCAGATAGAGTTTTTTCAGCTTCTTTCTTGTTTTCCTTTTTATTTTCCTTACCTTTTTCTGCTGGTTTATCAGCAGGCTTTTCCTTTGGTTTTTCAGCTGGTTTTGGAACTTCTTTTACAAGTTCTACCTTATAAACTTTTCCAAATTGAGCTGGTTCTGAAAGAAGAATTTCTTCAGAAGTTTCGATTTTATAAATCTCTCCTACCTTTGGATTAAATTTACCAAAATCTTTTTTAGAAATTGTGTATCTACTTTCTTTGATTCCTTCTTCAGAAACAGTCACAAAATCGTCAGCTACTTCTTCAACTACATAGGATTTAACCTTAGTTTTAGCTGGCTTCTCTTTTTCTGCAATTGAGAAAATCTTGCCAAATTGAGCTGGGATTGATTTTGTAGCTATGGTGTCAGATGTAATTGTAAATACTTTACCTTTTTCGATTTTCATATCTCCAAATTCTGATTTTGGAACATTAAATAAATTTGTTTCATTGCCTAATTCATAAAGGTCTACACCTTCGTCGTAGATTTCTTTTACAACAAAATCTCTTACAAGTTTTTCTTCTTTTTCTTCTTTTTTCACTTCATTAATTTCATAGATTCTTGCAAATTGTGCAGGATATGTTTCTAAAATTACATCATCTGAAACAATATCTACTTCCATACCTTCTTCTAAATCAATTCCCTTAAATTCTTTCTTTGCAACATTATAAAGATCGTTAAGATTTGATTTTTTTGCAACTAAAACTCCTTGACCATCTATTTTCTTTACAACATATCTTTCAGTAATTTTTGCTACAGCCAATTGAGTTTCTTCCATCATTTTGTCTTCATTTGTTTCATTCATTTCTTCGCTAGCATAAGCGCTATTAATCAACATAGCTGACACTGCTAGGGCTAGTAATAATTTAGATTTTTTCATGACACCCTCCTTAAAAATTCTTATATTAGTGTCTTTCTTAACTATATAATACCCAAAAGGATGTTAATTTTTAGTTGTATATTAATATCCTGTTAGATAATACGATGTATAATAAAGGTATATATACAACCAAAAAAGCAAAAACTTAATCAAAATAATTTCATGAAACCATAAGGATATATATATAATTTGTGACATCTTTGTGACGGCACATAAAAAGAGGGGATCTCACCCCTCCTTTTTTATTTATCCAACTTATCCTTATACTTATCCAAAATCGGCTTATAGTACTTTTCTTCTGCTTCAAGCCTAGCCTGGTAAGCCTCCTCAGCCGTATCAAACATACCTAGATGCTTTTGTTTACCCCTCAGACCTATATAAGCCCTAAACTTTCCTTTACTAGGCATATAGCTAACACCTTTATATCCAGACTTGTTATTTTTAGGCTTTTTAGTGCTTATAGCATAAAGGCTAGTACCTTCTACCCTTTTACTTTCTAATTCTTTAGTGCCTAAGTCTTTGATTTCTGAAAACCTTTCATAGCCTTTATCGTGGACGTGACCGCAAGTTTTTTGTTGACCTGCAAGTAGGGCTGCACCAACCAATACAACCTCTTTACCACAAGAACACCTGCATAGATACTTTGCATTGCCATTATCATTAACTCTTTTAAGTACTGTTAGCTCTCCAAAAGTCTTACCTATAAGCTTTTCATCACTTCTTGCATAGGCTCTTTTCCTGTTTTCATCTACCATGAGATGACCACAGGACTTAGACTTACCTTGTAATAAGCTAGAATTATTTACTTCCTTTTCAACTCCACAAGAACACTTACAAAGCGACTGCCAACCGCCATATTTATTTTTACTAGAGTAGGTCTTTAAAACCGTCCACTCCCCAAATACATCTCCGTCTTTAATCTTTCTTTTTGACATCTCAAGCTTTAAGGTACTCTTCCAAAGCCTTCACCACTATATCTTTTTTAGTGA
>QWCK01001515.1_pt1 | contig 33454 bp, 28 predicted proteins | sample 1972571 | NCBI WGS metagenome assembly QWCK01 (sample SAMN09866710, study PRJNA288562) | Human gut metagenome isolate term2_stool, whole genome shotgun sequencing... | isolation source: gut | host: Homo sapiens | place: USA: California | reverse complement strand
TCCTTCTTGCAAAGGGGGCAGCCGTCGTAGGAAAAAAAGCCCTTTACCATTCTCTCTTCTCCTTTAAAATCTTATCCAGATCGGAATAGCGCCAGCGAATGCGATTGTTTTGCACCATCTGTTCCACCGCCCGGAAGCTTCCCACGATAACCACCAGCTTCCGCGCCCGGGTCACGCCGGTGTAGAGGAGATTCCGCGTATAGAGCATGGGCGGGCCGCTTAAGATGGGCATGACCACCACGGGAAATTCCGAGCCCTGGGACTTGTGCACGGTGCTGGCATAGGCGGGCATAAGCTCCGGCAGGTACTCGCTCGTATAGGTGCAGAGCTTATCGTCGTAGAGGACCTTGATCCACTCCCCGGCGGGATCCACCGCCGTGACCCGGCCCAAGTCCCCGTTAAAGACGCCCTCTCCCTCGTTGTCGAAGACTTTGTTTTGCGACTTCCAGGGCATTTGATAATTGTTTTTCGTCTGCATGACCTTGTCCCCGACACAATAGGTAAAGCCGCGGCTGACCAGGCCCTTCTTCCCCGGGTTCAAGGTCTTTTGCAGGGCCTCGTTTAAATGCTCGATGCCGCAGATGCCCTTCTTCATGGGCGCAAGAACCTGAATGTCTTCCATGGCGTCCACGCCATAGTAATCGGGAAGGCGATTTTTCACCAGATCGCAAATGAGCTCCATGGCTTTGTTGGGATCGCTCTCTTCCATAAAAAAGAAATCCGTGCCCTTCTCGTTCACCCGAGGCAGCTCGCCGTGATTGATCCGGTGAGCATTTTTTACGATATAAGACGTTTCCGCCTGGCGAAACACTTCGTCCAGCTGCACGGAGGGCACTTCCCCGGAATCCAAAATGTCCTTCAAGACATTCCCCGCCCCCACGGGAGGCAGCTGATCCACATCGCCGACGAGGATGAGCCGCGTCTTGTCCTTTAAGGAGGTGAGCACGTCACGCATTAAAAGCAGATCGATCATGCTGGCCTCGTCGATGATCAAGACATCGGCGTCGATGTCGTCGCCGGAGACGATGGAATTAGATCCGTCCTCGTCGATGTAGTCGTATTTTAAGAGGCGGTGAATGGTGGAGGCGCTTCTGCCCGTGGCCTCTTCCATGCGCTTCGCCGCACGGCCCGTAGGCGCCGCCAAAGCGATGGATAGATTGAGCCGCTCCATGGCCTCGACGATGGCACGAAGGGTGGTGGTCTTCCCCGTGCCGGGACCGCCTGTAATGACGAGGAGATGGGAATCCACCGCCCGCATGAGGGCCTCTTTTTGCTTCTCCGCCAAGGTCATTTCCAACTTTTCGCAGACGGCGGCCACCATGTCCTCGGCCATGTGCTCGGCGAGATCCACCTTGCCCCGCTTTTTTATCTCTCGCGCTACCAATTGCTCAGCGCGGAAGTAATTGAGGAAGTAAATTTTCAGCATGCCTTCCCGCTGCGCCAGATAAATCTCCGGATCCACGGCCAAGATCTGCAGAAATTCCCCGACGAAATCCACGTCCAGATTCAAGACCCGGGCCGCCTCTTCCATTAACAGATCCTTGGGCAGGTAGCAGTTTCCGTCCAAGACCCCGTTGGTCAATACGTATTTCATGGCGGCTACGACGCGCTTCGGATCGTCTTCCTCGATGCCCACCTTCCTCGCAATGGCGTCGGCCTTTAAAAAGCCGAAGCCCCGCACCTTCCCCGCCAGGGCGTAGGGATCTTTTTCGATCATAGCGGGGGCGTCTTTGCCGAATACTTTGTAGATTGCCATGGCCTGTTTATTGGTGAGATCGAAAGACGCCGCATCCAACAGAAATTCCCGCATATCCTTTTGTTCGTTTAAAGCGTCGAGAATCACGGCGAGCTTCTTCTTGCCGATGCCTTCCACTTCCTTTAAGCGCTCCGGCGTCTCTTCGATGACTTGTATCGTGTCTTCGCCGAAAGTGTCCACGATCCTCTTCGCCGTCACTTTCCCCACATGGGGAATAAGGCCGCCGGAAAGGTAAGCCGTCATCGCTTCCTTTCCCCGCGGCCTTATTTTTTCCGCCCGTTCGAAGGCGAACTGCTCCCCATACTTGGGATGGTAGATCAGTTCCCCTTCCAGGCGCAAATGTTCTTTTTCATGGAAGGCGATGGAGGTGCCCACAATGACGATATCCGAATCCGCCGTAATAAATTGGGCCACGGTATAGCCATTGCTTTCGTTTCGAAAGATAATATGATCCAAAACGCCTTCGATGATCACAAAGTCCCTACTTTCTGTTTTTTAATGCCTCGCGAATGGCGTCCACCTTATTGGTTTCTTCCCAAGGCGCCTTCACATCTTCCCGTCCGAAGTGACCGTAGACGGCCACGTCTTTGTAAATGGGACGCAAGAGATCCAAATCGCGAATAATGGCGGCGGGACGCAGGTCGAATACCTCGTGGACCAAATCTTCGATTTCGTTGTCGGACAGATCCGACGTGCCGTAGCTTTCCACATAGACGGACAGGGGTCTGGCGATGCCGATGGCGTAGCTCAAACCGATTTCACATTTGTCGCAGACGCCGGCCGCCACCAAGTTCTTTGCCACGTAGCGTGCGGCGTAAGCGGCGGAGCGGTCTACCTTTGTCGGGTCTTTGCCGCTGAAGCAGCCGCCGCCGTGACGGGCGTAGCCGCCGTAGGTGTCCACGATAATCTTGCGGCCCGTGAGGCCCGCATCGGCGACGGGGCCGCCTTCCACGAAACGCCCCGTGGGATTGATATAGATCTTCGTGTTTTCGTCCAACCACTTGTCGGCGACCACGGGATCGATGACGTATTTTTCGATGTCTTTACGAATGGTGTCCAGATCCACGTCAGCGTCGTGCTGGGTGCTTACCACGATATTTTCCAGACGCGCCGGCGCGCCGTCTTGGTACTCCACGGTAACTTGGGTCTTGCCGTCGGGGCGAAGATAGGTCAAGGTGCCGTCTTTGCGCACGTCGGAAAGCTTTTTCGAAAATCTGTGAGCCAAGGAAATAGGCAAGGGCATGAGCTCCTCGGTTTCATTGCAGGCATAGCCGAACATAATCCCTTGGTCCCCGGCGCCGAATGCGTCCAGCTCGTCGGTGCCCGCTTCCTTAAAGCGGTCCACGCCCATGGCGATGTCCGGGCTTTGTTCCTTAATGGCGGAAATAACCGCCACGGAGTCCGCTTCAAAGCCTACTTGCACGCCTTGCACGTAGCCGATGTCTTTCAATGTTTCCCGTACCACTTGGGTGAAGTCCACGTAAGCGTCGGTGGAAATTTCACCGGTGATCACCACCATGCCCGTGGACACCAAGCTTTCGCAAGCTACGCGAGCGTTCTTGTCTTTTGCTAAAATCGCATCTAATATGCCGTCGGAAATTTGGTCGCACACCTTGTCCGGGTGGCCTTCGGTAACCGATTCCGAAGAGAATAACCATCTATCCATTATAACCTCCTAAATAAACTCATAAAAAAAGCCTGCACGCGGCAGGCTCCATTCTTATCTTTCAGACCTGTCGCGTCTGTAGGATTTAGCACCTTTTAAAGGTTGCCGGGTTTCATAGTGCCTAGTCACTCCACCGCTCTTAATAAGAATGTTTAACAGTGTTTATAGTATAGTCGAAGAAGAACAAAAATGCAAGACCTAGACTTTCCAAAAGCCTTTCGCCATGGCGGCCTTGATCAGTTCGTCGCGAAAATCCGGATGGGCGATACTGATTAAAGCCTTAGCCCGCTCGTACAAGCTCTTGCCCTTTAAATTGCAAATGCCGTATTCCGTGACCACGTAGTGGGTCACCGGGGCGGGCAGGGTGACGATAGTGCCCGCGAAAAAATCGGGGACGATATTGGAATGACGCACGCCGTTTTTGTCGACCCGGGAAGAGCGCAGGCAGATAAAGCCCTTGCCCTCCGGGGCCAAATAGCTTCCCACGGCGAAATCGAACTGGCCGCCGGCGCCAGAAATTTGACGCATCCCCGCGCTTTCCGAGCTCACCTCTCCCCTGAGGTTCACCTGAATCGCCGTATTAATGCTCGTCATTTTATGTTGAGCGGCGATGGTGGAGGCGGCGTTGACGTAATCCACGGGCCCCACCATCATGGCCGGATTGTCGTCGACGAAGTCGTAAAGGGCTTCCGTTCCCGCCAAAAACACGGTGACCTGACGGCCCCGATCCAAGGTCTTCTTCGCCCCGGTGATCTTGCCCGCCAAGGTCATCTTCATAAAACTGTCCACATACATTTCCGTATGCACGCCTAAATCCTTTAAGCTGCTCTGAGCGATGACATCGCCTACAGCATTGGGCAAGGCGCCGATCCCCAACTGCACCGTGGCGCCGTCTTCCATGCGCTCCACGACGGTCTCGGCGATCCTGCGGTCCAATTCGTCGTAGGGGCGATTGGGAAGCACGGCCATGGCGTGGGGCTCGGCCTCGATGATGCCGTCCACCTCGTCGATGTGGATCTCGTTCTCAACATTGCCGTAAACCCTGGGTTGCCTTTCGTTCACCTCTACGATCACCCACTTCGCCTTTTTCGCCAGGCGCAGAAAGTGGCTGCCCTCGATGCCGAAATTAAAATAGCCGTGAGCGTCCATGGGCGCTGTGGAAAAGACCAGCATATCCGTGTCCCTGTTTTCCGTGACGTAGCGAATGAGCTCGGAATAGCGCACGGGAATGTGCACGGCCTTGCCCCCGTCCATGGCGCGGCGCACATCCCCCGTGGCGTGCCAGCTCTGCCACTCGAAGGGCGCGCCCTGCGCCAAAATCTTCGAGCGGTCAAAGAGCACGCCGTTTCGCACGGCCACGTGATTGAGCTCATGGGCTCGGGCGGCCAACGCCTCGTCGAAGGCCACGGGAAAGTCCGCGCCGAAGCCGATTTCGATTTCGTCGCCGTCTTTCACCAGCGCCGCCGCTTCTTCCTTCGTCATTAATTTTTCTCTGTAAATCGTCTCATACATAAAAATTCCTCACGAAAAAAGCCGACCGATGTCGGCTCTTTCTTATCGTTTGTTGCTTCTGCGCCAAATACCCATTTCTTCGGCATTGTTGATGAGTTCGTCTCTGAAGTCGGGATGAGCCAGATTGATGATGCCTTCGGCTCTTTCCCAAGTGCTGCGGCCCTTGGCGTTAAAGAGGCCGTATTCCGTGCAAATCATATGGGTGTTGGGGCGAGCCACGGTAATGGCCGAGCCCGTTTTGAAATTCGGAAGAATCCGAGATACGGTTTCGCCCTTTTTGTTCGTAAAGGTGGAGCTCAGGCAGATAATGCTCTTGCCGCCCTTGGCGAGATATGCCCCCAGGGCGAAGTCCAATTGCCCGCCGGCGCCGGAAATGTGGCGAAGGCCCGTGGATTCGGAGGACACTTGGCCCCACAGGTCCACGTTCAATGCGTTGTTAATGGAAATGAAATTGTCGATTTCCTTAACCACTTCGGCGCTGTTGGTGTAGTTTACCGGAGCCGCCATACATTCCGGATTTTGGTCCAGGAACTCATACAATTCCTTGCTGCCTGCGGCAAAGGCGTAAACTTGGCGATACTTGTCGATGGTCTTCTTCGAACCGTTGACCTTGCCCTTCTTGCTCATGTCGACAAAGGCATCCACATACATTTCCGAGTGAATCCCCAAGTCCTTTAAGTCGCTGTCGGCGATGAGGGCGCCTACGGCATTGGGCATGCCGCCGATGCCTAATTGCAGGGTGGCGCCGTTGGGAATTTCGTCTACGATAAACTCAGCCACCTTCTTGTCCACGTCGCCGTAACCGGACACGGGAATTTCGAAGGGGGAAATGGAGCCGGCTTCCACAATGTAGTCCACATTGTCGATATGAATTTCCGATTCACTTCTGCCGTAGCAATAGGGGAAGGCCTCGTTCACTTCCACGATGACCGTCTTGGCCTTTTCCAAAATCGCCATTTGGTGGGACGTATTTAAACCGAAATTAAAGTAGCCGTGTTTGTCCATAGGCGTGGTCATGACGATGGCCACGTCGATGTCCACTTCGTCTCTGTAATACTTCGGCAGTTCCGAGTAGCGAAGGGGAATATAAAAGGCACCTGCACCGGCATTGACCGCTTTTCGTTCCGGTCCCCCGGCGTGCCATGTATTCCAGGTGAAGTGCTTTCCTTCCGGATCCGCCTTTATGACCTCCGGCGTATCGAAAGCCAAACCGCCGTAAAGCAATACATCGTCAAGCTCCTCGGCGCGCTTGGCCAGTTCCTTATCCACGGCCTTGCTGACGCCGGCCGCCCATCCCATTTCCACGCGGTCGCCGGATTTGATCACTGCGGCTGCTTCTTTTGCGGACACTAATTTTTCACTGTATTTCTTCGAAAAGTCCATGAGAATCCTCCACGTCTGTTCATTATAAAACCGCTTACCTGATTTATAATATACACGATATACTATTTGTTTTCAATTTCCAATTGGCCTCCACCATGTATTTTTTTTATATTTTTTGTCAGGGCAAAAGAAAAAAGCCCCCTTGCCGAAGGGCAGGAAGGCTTTTCGTCTTTACTTATTTTTGTCCGACCATTGAATCAATTGATTTAATGTTTCGGCGAGATCGGCTCTGGAATATTCCGCTTTCGGTTGAACTTTTCCGTTGCCATCGGTCTTCATCAAGCCGAGTTCGATCATGCGAACGACGCTGTCGCGGCTCCAGTCGCTGACGTAGTCGAAGTCCGCCTTGTTCACGGTCTTCACCTTGGGCAGATCCAATTTGTATTCCTTCAACAAATTGTCCAGCATCACGGCGAACTCTTCGTAGGAAACTTTTTTGTTGGGCTTGAAGGAGCCGTCTTCATAGCCTTTGATCAAACCGTTGGTGGACGCCCATTTCACGGAGCGTTCGTACCATGCCTTGTCCTTTACGTCGGTAAAGAAGGCGGAGTTTTTAATCGTTTGATCCATGGAGATGCGCATAAACACTTCCGTCACCATGGCTCTGGAGATCGTCACATCCGGCATAAACTTGTTGTTGCCCATGCCGATTAAAATACCTCTTGCGACCATGGTGCGAATGGCATCGCCCTTTTCATTGACGGGAATATCCGTCAGGGTCACGGGGAGATTGCGGTAGGGAACATAAAGTTTGTTCTTTGCTACAACATTTGCCTTCTTTTCCGGTGCAGCGGGCACGTAGGGAATGAAATAGTAGCGGCCTTCGTCCTTCGGCTTCGGCGTGGAGGGATTGGGATTCGGTTTCGGATCCGGTTTGGAAGGATTGGGTTTGCTTTCTTCTTTCAAAACCAATTTTTCCATGGCTTTCTTAATATTGTCGATATGGCCTTGTACATAATAAGGAATCGTCTCGGCCTTTGCCAATTCGGCGACGCCGCCTTGTACCGCCGTCTTCAAATCCTTTACGGAAGCATCGGTGTACTTACCGCTGTCTAATATGCCTTGGGCTTTATCGACCAGCTCTTGCAAATCATTTCTTAAATGGGTGCGATCATTGAATGTGACGCGCAGCGTATCATCGCCGTTAGGATTTTTTTCCGTCTTTAATACCTCAAAATGATCTTTGTATACTTTTACATTGATCACTTCAGGTTCGAATTCCCAGAGGAATTGACCGTTTTTCGAAACGGTCATAGAATAAACCATGCCTTCCTCGTTGCCGGTCAATTTGAAACGAACCACGCCATTTTCATCGGATTTGACGTTTCTGAAAGATTGCAACGGAAAAATCTTATTTGCCGTTACTTCCACGTCTTTTTGCGGTTTGCCCGTCACCTTATCCACGACCTTTAACTCGACGTCCACATTATCCAGGCTCGTATCGGATTTGTTAACCCCTTTAATTATCATGCCCTCTTTAAATTCCGATGCAGGGTGACCGGCGACGGATACAATCTTACCGTCCTTGTCGGTTAGCACGTCAAAAGTATTCTCATCGAAATTGTATTCGGACGAGGGGATAACCACCGTATATTTCGAGTTGGGCTTTAAATCTTTTAATACATAGCTGCCGTTGGCATCCGTCTTGGGCTGGGCGATAATATTAGGCATGCCCAGTTCATCAAAATAATTAATTCTGAGGAGAATGCCTGCTTTAGGTTCGTCATAGACCTTTACCTTAATGGTCAGTTGATCCAGGCCTTCCGATACTTCGGGCGTATCGCCGGATTTCGTTTTTACATACAGGTGGAATGCATTGGCATCTGTCGCGGCTTCATCGGCCGTCTCCAGGAAGTGCGCGGCGGCACTGCCGTCGTGGGATACGACGGTCATAAACTTGCTTACAAGCTCGTAATTGCTGTCGCCTTTGATGCGCAGGGTATAAACCTTGTCAAACTCGTAATCGGTCGCAAAGCCCATGCCTTGAATAAAGTCGATGGTTTCGACGACTTCATCTTTATCTAATACCTCAATCGAAATCGGGGTGGTTACAGGTTGATTCCCTTCTGCCAGAGAAACCATTACTCGTTCTTTCGGTTGCACTTGGGGTGTTTTCTCTTTTACTCTTAGGAAAGCTGCATTTTCAAAGGAGGTAGCGTCATCTTCAGACTTCAGGAAGTGAGCACCTGCCAGCCCATCCTCTTCTACTACTTTCATAAACGTTGTTTCCGCTTCATACTTGTCGGGGCTGGTTACGCGCACCGTATAGGTCTTGCCCACTTCGTAATTTTTGACTTCACCCATGCCGTTCACTAAAGTTACTTTTTCGACGACGCTGTTTCCGTCTAATATTTCAAAAGTTGCATTCTCTTGAAGTGGAACGTCATCTTTCATAAGCATGACTTGCAACTCGTGGGGTTGTTCCTGTTGCTCAGCAACGACATTTATCGTCAACGTTACAAATTTGTGAGAATCATCTTTGAAGGTAATTTTTGCCTGTTGTTTCGTCGTGCCTTCCTTGGATGTATCGGCGACGACCATTCCGTTTACAAGACTTAACGTCGCATCTGCGGGCAGATTTTTAATGCCCGCTTTCAGCATTTCCGCCGTTACGGTGGTCCCCACGGGAACATCGACGGTTTTTAAAACCGGTTTGAACTTATCGCCTTCCTTCAAAATAACTTGATCTTCTTTTCCATTCACGTTTTTCACAAGATCTACAGGAGAAAAGTCGGCGATGTTGTTATTGTTTAAAAATACCGTCGTTAGGTTCGGCATATTTTTCAGAATGGAAATATCTTCGATGGCATGACCGGTGGCGTGGAATTCCTTTAATTTTGTGAGACCCGCCAATGATGTAATATCATTGATCTTTTTCGGGAAAAAGCCCAATCCATAGTTAGGTGCCTTGTTGTTGATATTAAGGAATTCTAAGTTGACCAACTTCGCAAAAGCCTCTGCGCTGTTTTCCGCAAAGATATTTTTGTCTAAATTCAAAAATGTCAATTTCGTCAGTTCACTCAAAGGCGAAAAATCGGAAATTTCACAGGAGTCCGCATCTAAGTAGCGCAGATTCTTATAATTGGCAAATGCACTGATGTCTTTCACTTTCACCATGCGAATGTGCATTTCTTCCAAGTTAACCAATTTATTGAGAAAGCTGAAGTTCTTGACCTTATCATTGCCGGTGATATTCAAGTACTTTAATTTGGTTAAGTCTTTTAACGGCGACATGTCTTCTATGGGCTGATAAGGCAACGACACATATTCCAAATTCGTCGCATACTCCATGCCCTTTAAGCTCTTACACTTATGTGCATCTTCGCCCGGATTATGGGGCAGACATTTTTCAGGGCTTAAGGTGACGACGTGCTTCAACATTTCTGCGGTCACAGGGAGATTTACCTTGTCTCCCTCTCTGCGGTATGCGGCATTAATCGCTTCGCGAATGACCGGATCTTCGATCACATTCTCTCCGCTAAACAGTTTCTCACTATTTGCCTGAATGTAATCCTGATCGATATTCAGTACACTCGGGATCGGCGTTTGCCACGTATTACCTTCACCCGATTGCGCCATGGTCACGGGTACATTGCCGAGCAGCATCACTACTGCCAGCATAAGTGCTATGATTTTTTTCATCTCTCCTCCTAATGATTGAATCTTTATATAAAGGCGTTCGATATATTCTACCTGCTTTGTTTATAAATAATCCAATAGAAATCGGCAGATTTGTATTGGATTTTTCAATATCGAATCACAGTTCTTCTTATTATAAACGTCCTTGTTTTACTGCAAAATTCAATTATTTTATTCGCACTCAATCAAAAAAAGAGGACCGGCCTTTATGGCTGATCCTCTTTCGTTTATATGTGCCTTGCTGCAAGGTCTTTATTCTTCTTCGTCTTCGTCCCATGATTCGCTTTCGCCTTCACCCAGGGGTTTCATGGTGGGGAAGAAGAGTACGTCGCGAATGCTGGATTGGTCGGTTAGGAGCATGATCATGCGGTCCACGCCGATGCCTAAGCCCCCGGTGGGGGGCAGACCCACTTCGATGGCGTTAATGAAGTCGTAGTCCATGGGGTGGGCTTCGTCGTCGCCTTTTTCCTGATCCGCCACTTGTTCTTCGAAACGGGCCCGTTGGTCGATGGGGTCGTTTAACTCGCTGAAGGCGTTGGCAAACTCCCAGGTGTTGATGAATGCTTCGAAGCGGCGGGTGATGCGGGGATCCTTGGGATCACGCTTGGCCAAGGGGCTCACTTCCACCGGATGGCCGGTGACGAAGGTGGGCTGTACCAGTTTTTCTTCGCAGAATTCTTCAAAGAGCTCGCTGATGACGTGGCCGCGGGTCCAGAAGGGTTGGACGTCCAGACCTTTTTCTTTGGCGACGGCCAGGGCTTCTTCGTCGGTGGTAATGGTGGAAAAGTCCACGCCGGCGTGTTCTTTGACGGCATCTTCCATGACCACGCGGTTCCACGGCGGCGTCAGGTCGATTTCCGTGCCTTGGTAGTTGATGACGGCGGAGCCCAGCACTTTTTCAGCCGCGTAGGCAAACATGTGCTCGGTAATGCGCATCATTTCATCCATATCCACATAGGCTTGGTACAGCTCGATATTGGTAAATTCCGGATTGTGACGGGTGTCCATGCCTTCGTTTCTGAACATTTTGCCCATTTCGTAGACTTTGTCGAAGCCGCCGACGATGAGGCGCTTCAGGAAAAGTTCGTTGGCGATGCGCATTTGCAGATCGATGTCCAGGGCGTTGTGATGGGTGAGGAAGGGACGGGCGTTGGCGCCGCCTGCCACATTGCCTAAGATGGGCGTTTCCACTTCCAAAAAGCCCTTGTCGTCTAAAAATTCCCGAATGGCCTTGATGATGGCGGAGCGTTTAAAGAACACCTCTTTCACGTCGGGATTGACGATGAGGTCGACGTAGCGTTGGCGGTATCTCAGGTCCATGTCCTTTAAGCCGTGGTATTTTTCCGGCAGGACTTGGATGCTCTTGGAGAGGAGGGCCACTTCACGGGCTTCCACGGAGATGGCGCCGGCTTCGGTCTTAATGACCACGCCTTTGGCGCCGAAGAAGTCGCCCACATCGGCGGCCTTTACCACTTCGTAGGCATCTTCCAAAATGTTTTTCTTGGCGAAAATTTGGATTTGGCCGTAGGTGTCCTGTACGTCCAAGAAGGCGATTTTGCCGTGGCGACGCTTGCTGACGATGCGGCCCGCCACGGAGACGGTTTTGCCTTCCATGGCGTCGAAATTTTCCACAATGTCTTTGGTGTAAGTGTCCACGTCGTATTTTTCGACGAGATAGGGGCTGTTGCCTTCGTCGATTAAATTTTGAACCTTCTTCAGTTTTTGATCTCTTACTTCACTGCTCTTTTGTGCCTTCGCCATGGTCTACCTCCCTTATGCTATGGATATCTTTAATATCTTGAGTCTGACTTTGCCTTGGGGCACGTCGATTTCGGCGACGTCACCGATGCCCATGCCCATGAGGCCGGCACCGATGGGGCTTTCGTTGGAAATTTTTCCTTCCAGGGGATCGGCTTCGGCGCTGCCCACGATGCGATAGACGTCTTCCTCATTCGTGTCTTCGTCCACGACGGTGACGGCGCTTCCCACATTGACGATGCGGTCGCTAAGGTCGTTGCCCTTGACCACTTTCGCGTTTCGCGCCATGTATTCCAATTTGGCAATGCGCTCTTCCACTTGGCCCTGTTCGTTTTTCGCCTCGTCGTACTCGGAGTTTTCCGACAGGTCGCCGTAGCCCAGAGCGACTTTAATACGCTCGGCCACTTCTTTTCTGCGGACGGTTTTTAAGTAATCGATCTCTTCTTCGATTTTCTCCAAGCCTTCTTCTGTAATTAATACTTCGTTATCTACCATGGTATCACTCCTATTATATGAATCGTCGTTTATGAAGAAAGGACCCGACGCCGGGTCCATGTAATCAAGTCGCCCTATTATAATAAAAATTTGTCCGTCTGTCAATTATAGGCTTTCTTTCGCCAAGTGATCCAGATAGCGAATGATGTCCTCTTCCCGCTTCAGGGTGAGGATTTCGTTGCGGTGCTTCTTCGCCTGCTCGAAGCCTTTCAGATAGCCGATAAAGTGCTTGCGCATTTCGATGACGCCCAGGTGCTCGCCCTTTTCGGCGACGCTCAAGGCCAAATGTTTTTTCGCCGTGGCGATGATTTCGTCCTTCGACGGCAGCTTTACCTCTTCGCCGCGGAGGACCTGCTGAATTTCTCTGAAGATAAAGGGATGGCCCACGGCGCCTCGGCCCAGGGCCACGCCGGCCAGGGTATCGGCTCTGTGCTTCAGCACGTCTTCCGCCTGCAATATGTCGCCATTACCGATCACCGGCACGGACACGGCACCTGCCACGCGTAAAATAAAGTCCCAATCCGCCTTACCGCTGTAGTAGGCTTCCCTGGTTCTGCCGTGGACGGTGATTTCCCTCGCGCCGGCGGCTTCGGCGATTTTTGCGATTTCCATTCCCTCTTCCGATCCTTCGTCAAAGCCCTTACGGATCTTGACGGTGACGGGAATGGGCGAAGTTTCCACGCAAGCTTTAATAATGGCCTCGGCTTTTTCCGGCGTCTTCAACAGGGCGCTCCCCGCCCCGGTCTTTACGATCTTCGGTGCCGGGCAGCCCATGTTAATGTCCAGGGCGCGAAAGGGCGCAAGCTCCTCGCCCAAGTCTTCCACGACGCGCCGAAAGGTGTCGGCATCGTCGCCGAAAAGCTGCAGGTTCACCGGCCCCTCGTCTTCGGCCACGGCCATAAGCCGCCGGGTTTTTTTATCCTTATAATAGAGGGCCTTGGTGCTCACCATTTCCGTGGTGGCATAATCCATGCCGTATGCCGTGCAAATGCGGCGAAAACTCTGATCCGTATAGCCCGCCATGGGGGCCAGGGCAATGGTAAAGGCCATTAGTTGTTCAACTCGTACAGGATCCGAAGTCCGTCCATGGTCAGATCCCGATCGATCATAATATTGTACTCGCTGTCGGAAACCAGCAAATTGGAAAAGCCCCCCGTGGCGATGATGTGGAGGTCGCGGGCCTCCATCTCCAGCTCGTCGCAAATGTGTTTGACGATGCCGTCGATCATGGAGGAAAAGCCGTAGTACAAGCCGTTTTGCATGCTGGTCACCGTGCTCTTGCCGATGACTTTTTCGGGTTTGATGATTTCGATCTTCGGCAGCTTCGACGTGCGGGAGACCAGGGCGTCGGCGGAAATGGAAATGCCCGGCAGGATCAAACCGCCCAGGTAATTTTTCTTGGCGTCCACGACGCAAAAGGTAATGGCCGTGCCCAGGTCGATGATGACGCAGGGCCCGCCGTATTTTTCCACGGCGGCCACGGCGTTGACGATGCGATCCGCCCCCACTTCTTTGGGATTGTCGTAGCGAATGTTGATTCCCGTCTTCATGCCCGCGCCGACGACGAGGGGGTATTGATGAAAGTATTTCACGATCATGTTCTGCATGGTGTGCATAATATTGGGCACCACGGAGGAGAGGATCACCGCTTCAAAATTCACCGGCTTCAGCTGAACATTGCTCAGCATTTCCGTGACCAACATGCCGAATTCGTCGCTGGTCTTCTCTTTGTCCGAGGAAATCCGCCAGTCGTGGATCAGTTCTTTTCCCTTAAATGCCCCGAAGACGATATTTGTATTGCCTACATCGATTGCTAATAACATAATGCACCTGCTCGATTCTATTTATTCTTGCTCGCCGTCCAAGCCGTGACGACACCAGTCGCGACGATGCCGGCGAGGATCCCCTCGGGCACGCCCGATGTAATAATCGTACCGAATATAACCGTGTTCACCAAAGTCTGCGGCGCGCCCATGGCGCGGACGAAGTCTTCGGCAAAGAAAATATAAATGCCGCTCATGACCATGGCGGAGTGTAAAATCGTGGAGAGGAAGGCGGAAAGGGCCACGGCGCTTCCCTGTACCTGCTTCTTGCGAATCCATATAAGAAGGACCACGGAGCCGATTAAAAAGGCGCCGTTTAACAGGGCGGATGCCCCATAGGTTTTCGCCGCGATATTTTTATACAGCCCGTAGGCCAAAAAGCCCACGACGCCGATCCACGCCACGAGGCCCAATCCCCTCAGCTTCTTTCCGTCCACGGTTTTAAAGAAGCGGAAGATATAGGCGGAGATGACGCCTAAAAGCACCCGCGGCAATATGGAGATGAGGGGATTGTAAAAGACGAAGGAGATGGGCGTGGGGCGGGTGATGGCGTTAAAGAGCGAGCTTAGCCCGAAAATCAGCCCCACGAAGCCCCCGACCACCGGCCCTTCGATAAAGGCGGCGATGAGAACGGGGATATGCATGGTGGTGGCGTTTAAGGGCCCGATGGGCACAAAACCCAGCGGCGTCAGTGCCAGGACCGCGGTAATGGCGCCCAAAATGCCCACGATGACGATTTGCCGCGTGGTGAGCAAGGGCTTTTTATTTTCTTTTTTCATAAAACCTCCGATCCGGCTCGCGAGGATGCCGGTCTGTTTTTACATTAGGAAACTATAAACTGTAGATGCTGTTGGCTACGGCCCGGGCCATGACTTTCGGGAAGTAATATTCGGCGAGCTGCATGGAGCAGTCCACCTCATTGGTCGCCAGGGAAAAAATCGTGTCCCCGTCCAATCCCGTGTGCACCGGCGTAATGCTTTTTGCATAGCCGTTGTGGGCCACCGAGGCCAGCTTGCAAAGCTCGGTCTTTGTGAAGCGGCCGTTGGTCGCCACGACGCCCAAGGTGGTGTTTTGATGCTTGCCCTTTTCAAAATCCACGGCACCTTTTAACAGGGCTTCTTCCACGGAAAGCCTGCGGCCCTCCACTTCCGGTGCCGCCAACACGTCGCCCGTTTCCCCGTCACAAATATGGCCGAAGGCATTGACGGCGACCAGGGCGGAAAAAACCACGTCCCCCACGGCGATGGATGCGCTTCCTATGCCGGATTTTTTCGCGTAAGGGAAGCCCATGGTCTTTGCCACGGTGGCGCCGCAGCCGGCTCCCACGGATCCCTGACGCCGATCCGAAGCACTTGCCGCTTCATAGGCGGCCCGTCCCATGGCCTTGTCGGGCCAAGCGTCGCTATCCTTATATGTTAAATCAAACAACACGGCGGCGGGAACGATGGGCACCACGCCGACGCCTACATCGAAGCCCACGCCGTCGTCTCTTAAGCCTTCCATGACGCCCGTGGCGCTCTCCAGGCCGAAGGCGGATCCCCCGCTTAAGACCAGGGCGTGTACCTGATCCACGGCATAGGTGGGCTGAAGCAAGATGCACTCCCGGGTGCCGGGCGCGCCGCCTCTGACATCTGCGCCGGCGGTGCTTCCCTCGGGGGGCAGAATCACCGTCACGCCGGTTCCCTTCGCCGAATCTTCTCCATGACCGACGGCTATGCCTGCTACATCATTTAAATGTCCCGAATACATAGTCCCTCCTTTTTTAATGAAACGATTATACCACAACTTACCCCCTTCCCTTGATCGGCTTTTCTACGTTCGAATATCAAGCTTTTTGTTAAGATGGTGAAATTCGCGGAATTGCTGTTCCTTAGGCGGGAGCATTTGATATAATAGACAAATATGAAGGAGGTTTCTATGGGTAACAGATCCGGCCGGGACCGACGAGAGGGAAATACCCTGCGTTGGAGCTCCGCCTTTAAAATCCTATTATTATTAATCATCATCGCCGGCATTACCTTGGCGGGTATCGCCGCGGCTTATGCCGTGACGGCCATCAGCCAATCCCCCGACATCGATCCGAAAAACATTCGCTCGGCTATTTCGGAGACCTCGGTGGTACGGGACAAAAACGGCGACACCGTCGAGCAATTGGTACAAAACGAATTCAGCGAGTGGGTGCCCATTAAGCGCATGCCCGATCACTTGCTCGATGCCGCCGTAGCCATTGAAGACCAACGGTTTTACGAGCACCACGGCGTGGATTTCCGCCGCCTGGTCTCCGCCACCGTGCGCAATCTGCAAAGCATGGACTTCAGCCAAGGGGGCTCCACCATTACCATGCAGGTGGCAAAGAACCTGTACACCTCGCCGGTGAAGAGCTACGCGAGAAAGTTCCAGGATATTTACTACGCCTTCCAATTAGAAAGCAATTTAAGCAAGAAACAAATTTTGGAAGCTTATTTAAACTCCGCCGCCTTCTCCAAAGGGACCAAGGGCGTGGAGGCCGCATCCAAGACATTTTTCGACAAGGACGTGGAAGACCTGAGCTTGGCGGAAGCCGCCATGATCGTGGGCATTACCAACCGTCCGTCGGAGTACACGCCCTTTAACGCCGTTCCCATCGAAGCGAACGACGATTTAGACACCATCGAGTTCAGTCTGATTCCCGCGGAATCCATCGGCGTGGAAGCCACGGACGAAGACAAGGAATTGGGCGACACCTTGGCGGAAAAAGAATTAATCGACCCCTTCGAACACAGCCAAATCGAATCGGGTGTTCTCGTGGCGAGAAAGGCCGTGGCCAATCCCGCCAGCAAGAAGCGCCAAGAGCTCATTCTTCACAAGATGAACGAGCTGGGCATGATCGACGAATCCACCATGAAGGACGCCATTAACGAGGAAATCCATCTGGACTTGGGCTCCCACACCACCAAGGGCATTTCGTCCTATTATGTGGATGCGGTGAAAGACGAAGTCCTGGATATCTTAAAGGAAAAGGGCTACAAGAAAGACGAAGCCCAAGAAATTCTCTACAACGGCGGTCTCGTCATCGAAACGCCTCTCGACCTCGACATCCAAAAGATTTTAGAAGAAAAGGTGGCACAAAACAGCTTCTTCCCCGGTCGTCACACCGACGAAAAGGGAATTATTCAGCCGCAAGTGGGGATCACCATTATGGATCACCACACCGGCGAAGTGGTGGCCATCGTCGGCGGCCGCGGCATCGGCGGCAACAATATTTTGAACCGGGCAAAAAATCCCCGTCAACCGGGTTCGTCCATTAAGCCCATCGGCCCCTATCTGGCTCTGTTAAACGAAGGCGGCACCGCCGGCGACGTTTACCGCGACCTTCCCCAACCGGGAGGCTGGCCGAAAAACTCCACGGGCTACCAAGGTTGGGCCACGGTGCGTAATCTGATTCGCAACTCTTCCAATGTGGGCGCCTATTTAGTCGGCAAGGGCTTAGCTCCCGGCGAAGATGAGGCGGCACAAAAGATGATCGACAATCTTGAAAAGATGAAGATCTCGAGCCTCGTCCTGCCCGAGGATCAGGAAAAGTATCCCAATATCGAGACGGCGAAATACAACGACGTAAACTTGGCCGCCCTCACCTTAGGCGGCATGACCCGGGGCATCAGTCCTCTGGAAATGGCGGGGGCATTCAGCACCTTCCCCAACAAAGGCAAGTTTATCGAACCCACCTTTATCGACAAGATTACGGACAAGAGCGGCAAGGTGATTTATGAAAATCCCAAGGAAGAAATCGAAATCACTTCCCCGCAAAACGCCTATATTATGACCTCCATGTTGGAAACCGTGGTCAAAAGCGGGACCGGGACCTACGCCAATTTCAGAGGCATGCCCATCGCCGGCAAGACCGGGACCACCAACCGCAAGCGGGACAGCTGGTTCGTCGGCTTCACGCCCTATTACACCGGCGCCGTTTGGATCGGCAACGACGACAACACGCCTCTGTGGGACTACTCCCGTATGGCGGCCAATTTGTGGCGTTCCATTATGCGCGACGTCCACAATGACTTGGAATACAAAGATTTCGAAGAACCGGAAGACGGCCTGTACAAGAAGTACATCCCCGTTTCGGGCTACACGGAAATCTTTGCCGAAGGCACATCGCCCAAGGGTCTGAAGAATCTTTATCGCAACATTCCTCCGAAACCGAAGAAAACCGAAGAAGACGAGGATAAGGATAAGGACAACAACCAAAACGGCAATTCCGGCAATTCCAAATCTTCTCAAGGCGGAAGAGGCCAAGGCGGCCAAGGGCAGCAAGGCGGAAACGACGGAAACTAAAGCAAGCAAAAGAGCAAGACTCTGCAAAGGGCCTTGCTCTTTTTATATCCTCGTCGCGATTTACTTTTCGTAAAAGCCGAAGCAGCGGGCGGAAAATCCGGGGCCGTCCACCATATTAGGATAGCCGACGGAAATGACGCCGCCGGTGGCTGGCATTTTGTCCAAATTCCGCAAAAGTTCCACTTGGTAAATGTCCTGTGCCAGGACGTAGGTTTCCACGGGGAGGGCGCCCGCTTCGTTGGAAATAATCGAGGCGTCGGTGTCCGAGGTTTCGTGGCCGATGGCCTTCACCTTCCGCTCTTTAATCAAAAACTCGCAGGCGGGAATGGACCAGCCCGGATAATGGCTCACGCCGTTTTCGTCGATGTTATCGAAATTTTCCGTGCGCTTGGACCAATCGGTTCTCAACGCCACGAAGCAGCCTTCGGGAATGGTGCCGTGGATTTCTTCGTGGGCGAGAATGTCTTTTTCAGTCACCACGTAATCGGCATCGGCTTTCACCTGATCCACCACGTCGATGACCACCAGGGGCAGGATCGCATCTTTCGGATCCAGCTTATCCAGCATGCGGCCCCCTTCGGTGAAGTGGCCCGGCGCGTCGATGTGGGTGCCGTATTGGCTCACGATGTGATAGCGACTGGCGGTGAAATTGTGTTCTTTAAAGTTATAGATCTCTTCCGATTCCAGAGCGGGAAAGCCTGCCCAGTGGGGCGTCTTTGCGCTCACCGGATGGGATAGCTCCACCATTTCCACGCGAGATTTAAACGCCTTTAAGTCTTCCCATAAATTTCCCATAATAAAACACCTCTCTTTTTCTCCATTGTAGCACAGAGTGAAAGAAAGGTGCTTTTTGTTTCTTACAGGATGTCCACTTCTTTGCCGGCCAGAGCTTTGTTCATGCTACGCACGGCGCAGAATTTACCGCACATGGAGCAGGTCTCTTCCACTTCCGGGGAGCGGTCGTCGCGGACGGCCTTGGCGTGTTCGGGGTCCATGGCTTCTTTGAACATGGCGTCCCAATCCAGTTCACGACGGGCCTTGCCCATGCGGTCGTCGGCGTCCCGTGCGCCGGGAATACCCTTGGCGATGTCGGCGGCGTGGGCGGCGATTTTCGATGCCATAATCCCCTGCTTCACGTCGTCGGCATTGGGCAGAGCCAAGTGTTCCGCCGGGGTGACGTAGCATAGGAAGGCGGCGCCGCTCATGGCTGCCACGGCACCGCCGATGGCGGCGGTAATGTGGTCGTAGCCCGGGGCGATGTCGGTGACGAGGGGCCCGAGGACGTAGAATGGCGCGCCCTTACACAGGCTTTGTTGAATTTCCATATTGGCCCTGACTTCGTTCAAGGGCACGTGACCCGGTCCTTCCACCATGACCTGCACGTCCTTGTCCCAGGCACGTTGGGTCAGCTCGCCTAAGCGAACCAGCTCTTCGATTTGAAGCAGGTCGCCGGCATCGGCCAAGCAACCGGGGCGAGCGCCGTCGCCGAGGGAGATGGTGATGTCGTATTCGCGACAAATGTCCAAGATCTCGTCATAGTATTCGTAGAAGGGGTTTTCGTTGCCGGTCATGCTCATCCAGGCGAAGACCAAGGAGCCGCCGCGGCTGACGATATTGGTGGTGCGACCGAAGCGCTTCAGCTGTTCCACGGTGCGGCGGGTCAGGCCGCAGTGCAGGGTGACGAAGTCCACGCCGTCTTCCCCGTGGGCGCGAATGACTTCCAGGAAATCTTCCGCCGTCAATTGGCCAAGATCCTTTTGGTGATAGATCACCGAGTCGTAAATGGGCACGGTGCCGATCATGGCAGGGCATTCCGAGGTGAGCTTCCGTCTGAAAATTTTCGTGTCGCCGTGGGTGGACAGGTCCATTATAGCGTCGCCACCCAGTTTCACGGCGTGATTGACCTTCTCCAGCTCTTCGTCTAAATTTTCCACGTCTTTGGACACGCCCAGGTTTACATTGATCTTGGTCCGCAGCATGGAGCCGATGCCCGTGGGATCCAGGCACTTGTGATTAATATTGGCGGGAATGGCCACCTTGCCTTCCGCCACCCATTGCCGGATCTCTTCTTCCGAGCGGTGTTCCTTTTCGGCGACGATCTTCATTTCCTTCGTAATAATTCCTTGACGTGCAGCGTCCATTTGTGTTGCGTATGCCATTATTTCTTTCTCCTAACCATGTGATTGATCGGACCTCGTCCCCTTCCCAGGTCGAGACCGTCAGCGATTGCGTCGTACACGTAATTCTTTGCTTCTTCCACGGCACTTGCTTCCTCAAGGCCCAGTGCCAAAAACGAGGCAATGGCCGAGGACAGGGTGCAGCCCGTGCCGTGGGTGTTGGGATTGTCGAGCATGGGCTTTTCGAAGTGATGGATCTTTCCGTCGTAAAAGACGTCCACCGCCCGTCCCGTGCCGTGGCCCCCTTTCACCAATACCGATGCGCCGTATGCCTCGTAAAGGGCCTTCGCCGCCTCTTCCTGAGCCGCCACCGATGTGATGTTCATGCCCGTCAAAAGCTCCGCCTCGGGAATATTGGGCGTAAGCAGAGTGGCACGGGGAAAGAGGAGGGACTTTAGGCTGTCCATGGCCTCTTCTTTCAAGAGCGGCGATCCGGAGGTGGACACCATGACGGGATCCAGCACCACAGGCCCCGCGTAACCTTTTAGTTCTTCGGCGATGGTCTTGATAATCTCCGGCGCCGACACCATACCGATCTTCACGGCGTTCGGGGGAATGTCCGACAGGATGGAGCGGATCTCTTCTCTCACGACTTCAGCGTCCAAATCGAATATGGCCTGCACGCCTGTGGTGTTTTGCGCCGTAATGGATGTAATGGCCGAGGTGGCGAAGACCCCCAGGGCCGTTGCGGTTTTTATATCCGCCTGAATCCCCGCGCCGCCGGAAGAGTCGCTGCCGGCGACGGTCATCATAGTCTTCATTTGGCCGCCTCCCATTTCTCTACTAATTCTTTCGCCGCCGCCTTGGGATCTTCCGCCGAGGCGATGGCGGAGACGACGAAAAAGCCGTCCACGCCGGTTTCTGCCAAGGCCTTCATGTCCTCGGCCTTGACGCCGCCGCCGATGGTAATGGGCAGAGGCGAAATGGCCACCAGCTTTTTGATTTCGTCCAGGGTGCGGTAGATAATATTGCCTTCCTCGTCTAAGCCGCAATCTTTCTTCGTCTCCGTTTCGTGAAAGGGACCGGCGCCGAAGTAATCCACGTCCTTAAAATTTCCCTCCTGCACGTAGCGGGTCAAGTCCCCCGTGGGAGCGGAGAGGCCGATGACCGCATCGGGCCCCAGGTATTTTCGGCAGACGGACACGGGGATATCCGTTTGGCCCACGTGGATGCCGTCCACCTTCGCCCCCGCTTCCCTCGCCGCCAGAGCCACGTCCAGGCGGTCGTTAATGAGAAGGGTCACCTCATTTTCTTTCTTCATGGAGGCGATAAGATCGCTCACCTCCCGAGCCAGGGCGATGATTTCTCTCGCCGAGGCGGTCTTCGAGCGCAGCTGAATGCAGGTGAAGCCCGCTTCGATGGCGTCTTTCACGATAGGCACCACCGGTCGGTTCCAAGTGTTTTCCGGGCCGACGACGAAGTATTTTTCTATGCTGAATTTCATTTAAATCTCCTTCATGGGGCAGTCGGCCAAATCGTCTCCCGTTAAATTGGACAGGGCGTCCAGGAAAACCACCTTAAAGCTCGCCGTGCCCTCGGCTTTCTTTTCGGCCATGGCTCCCGCCACATTGTAGGCATTGGTGGCCGCCACCGCCGCCGTAAAGGGATCGGTGACCGAATGATAGACGGCACAGACGCCGCCTAAGGAGCAGCCGCTTCCCGTAATGCGGGCGAAGTATTCGCTGCCGCCGTAGGACAGAACCGTGCGCTCGCCGTCGGTAATCAAATCCTCCTTGCCGGATACGCAGACGGCGCCTTGAATAAAGCGTGCCAGGGCCTCCGCCGCTTCCCGCGCAGACTCCACGCTCTCCGTGGAATCCACACCTCGAACCTTGCCTTCGTCGGTGTCGATTAAGCCCCACATCTTCGCCAGGGTGATCACTTCCGAGGCGTTGGCCCGGACGATGGCCGGGGGATAATCTTTCATATCCGTCAAAAGCGTCGTCCTCAATTCCCCCAAGCCCGCCGCCACGGGATCCAGGACATAGGCGCTTTTTTCGTGGGCCGACTTCGCCGCAGCGGGAATGGTTTCGGCTTGTACGGGAATCAAGGTGCCCACATTAATGTAAATACATTTGGCAATTTCTCCCATGGTGCGCCCTTCGTCGGGCATAAAGACCATGGCCGCCGAGCCGCCCACGGCGATTTGCGCATTGGCGACGAAGTCGATGGTGACGAAATTGGTAATGGAAGGCGCCATGGGGCAGATCTTGCGGACGTCTTCCTGAGCGCGTTTCAAGGCGCTTTGTAAATCCTTCATTTCATTTTCCTTTCCGGATTAAAAAAGGTATCTTCCCGTGAGAAGATACCTTTAAAGGCCGCCTATAAAAGGCGCCGTGCATTCCTACGCGAGTATTAGCTCACAGGTTCAAAGGGTCAGGTTTTACCTTCTCAACTACAAAGTTCCCCTTGCGTTATACATTTAAAAAGACCTTACCACTAGGCAAGGTCTTTGTCAAATAAAAGCCACGACGAATAAGCCGTCCCATTCTCCTCGAAAGTCGACAGGCGGCTTATTTCGCACCCGAAGGCGCACACGCTTTTCATAATTCTTACGGACGAGGGGTGAGTCGCCCCACTTTCCCCGAAAGGTGATGAACGACGAGGCGAAATACGTCCGCGCCGTCGCAATGATTCACCGTTTTTTCGTTCACTTCACGGCTCACATGGGGCGCCAGGGCGTCGGTCATTTGTCGAAAGGCACGAAGCCGCGCCTCCCCTTCCAATAGCTCCAAGGAACCGAAGGCGATGACGGATCCGTAGGCCGTGGTATACTCTTCTTCCACGACGTCCGATGCGTCCACCACGGTAAAGGAAGCCTTGTGATCGGCCTCGATGGCTTCCCATTTGTGGCCGCTTTTCGCACTGTGAAAGACGATGGCTCCGTTTACATAGGCGTAGTTCACGGGCACGCCGTAGGGATAGCCTTCTCTGCCGTAAAGGGACAGGACGCCCCAATTATTTCTTTTGAGCAGGGCCTCGATTTCACCCGGGCTCAAGCTTTGCTTTTCACGCTTCACGGGACGAAACATCATCCACCACCTTTTCCAATGTGTAGCGGAATTTTCCCGCCGTCTTCTTTCCGTACTCGATGGCTTCCACGGGGCAGTAATTGATACAGGCCATGCAGTGGGTGCAGCGGTCGTACCACACCGGCCGCCCCTCTTCCATCTTTACATTGCCCAGGGCGCAGCGCTTTTCGCATTGGCCGCAGGAGATGCAGTTGTCCTTGGCGTAAAAGGGCCGAGCCTTGACGAAGAGAGCGTAGTAGGCCCCGTTAACGGAGGTGAGCAAGCGGCCCAAAAGGCCCGCCTTCTTTTCCCCCGCACCCTTCGTTGCGATGATACCTGCGATTCTTTCAATCTCCTTATCGGCTTTGGCTACGATGCGCCGCGCCTCATCCATGCCGGGCACGTCGAACATGGCGATGTAATTTTCCGGCATGATCACGTGGAAGGTGCCGCCGTAAACCATGCCTTTTTCCGTGGCCAGCCTTTCTTCGTAGGCGGGCGCACCGCCGATGCCGGAGCCGCAGGTCATGACCAGATAGAGCTTCTCTGCCTTCACCTCCAGCTGCTCCCAGTAGCTTTCAACTACCCGGGGCACCCGCCAACAGTAGGTGGGCGTCACCAAAACCACGGTATCGTCCTCGATGGCGTCCATAACCCCGTTTTTTATTCTCTCACCGAGATCCACGGTTTCGGTCTGCAATTTTTCCGCCAACTTCCGCGCCACATAGGAACTGTTGCCCGTGCCGCTGTAAAAATAAATCATAAGCCCCTCCTATAGGAGCAGTATAGCATATTACAGGCGGTTCAAAATGGCGCGAAGCTTTTTTACCGCCGCTTCGGGGTCTTCGGCGTATTGAATGGCGGAAACCACACAGATGCCGTCGAAATCCTCGCCCTTCAGTTCGGGGAGAGTCTTTTCGTTAATGCCGCCGATGGCGTAGACGGGCACGCCCGCGCATTGTTTAATGGCGCGGAAGGTGTCCATGGAGGTGTGGCGGGTTATGACTTTGGTCTGCGTGGGAAAGAGAGCGCCGGTGCCGAAATAGCTCGCTCCTTCTTTCTCCGCTTCGTAGGCGCGGTCCACGGTCTTTACCGACGCGCCGATGATGGCATCGTCGCCTAAAATAGCGCGGGCATCTTTCACCGCCATGTCCTCATCTCCAAGATGGACGCCGACGCCCAGTTCCTTGGCCACGTAGACACGGTCGTCGATGATGAGAGGCGTGTCGTATTTGTCCGCTTCTTTTTTTATCTTAAGCGCCCGCTCGTAAACCTCGTCGTCGGATAAGTCCTTCTCCCGCAGCTGAATCAAATCCACGCCGCCCTTTAATGCGGCGAAGACGTCTGAAAAAAAGCTGTCCTCGTCGTCGTACTTCGTGGAGTCTGTAATAAAATAAAGCTTCTTCATAGGCGAATGTAGTCGTTTCTCAGGACGTAAAGGCCTTCTTTTTTCAGATCCTTTTCGATTTCGTCCAAGGTGCGGGTGTCGGCGATGACGAATTGTTCTTCCCCTTCGTCTTCTTCCGGCTCTTCGCCGCGGCGGCCGATGCCCGTGTCCACGGAGGCGGAAATTTTCGTCGCCCCGTAGAGCATGGCTTGGTCTCTGAATTCCTTTCGTTCCCGAGTGGAAATAGTAATGGAGGCAAAGGGCATAAAGATCCGCATAGCCGTAATAAATTGCATGAGCTTCCGCTCGCCGATGCGATTGGTATTGTCCACATCTTCCGCCCCGTGGGTGGGACGAATCCGCGGGAAGGAAATGGCGATTTCCACATGGGGGTATTTCCGTTGTACCAAATAGGCGTGAAGGCCCAATCGGAAGGCGTCAGCTACGGGATCGGCCAGGCCGAAGAGCACGCCGAAGCCCACGCCGCGCATGCCGCCCATGGCCGCCCGTTCCTGGGTGCCCATGCGGTAGATCATGCTGCGCTTGTTGCCCCGGGGATGGTAGTAATCGTAGATCTCCGGATCGTAGCTTTCCTGAAACACGGTGACGAAATCGGCGCCGGCCTTTTGCAGCCGTTCGTAGTCCGCCACATTGGCGGGATAGATTTCAAGGCTCACGACGCGGAAATACTTTCTCGCCAGCTTCACCGCTTCCTCGATGTATTCGATGGGAGAATAATGGGTGCTTTCCCCGGTTAAGATCAGCACGTCTTCAATGCCTTCCTTGGCCAGCGCCCGCATTTCCACTTCGATTTCATCGGGATTCAGTGCCGCCCGCTTAATGTCGCTCTTGGCGTTAAAGCCGCAGTAGCGACAGCCGTTCTCGCAGTAATTGGCGATGTAGAGAGGCGAGAAGGAATAGACATTGTCGCCGAAATATTGGCGTCGCAAGCCACGGGCCTTTTCCATCATCAGTTCCAAGTAAGGCTCCGCCGCGGGAGAAAGAAGGGTGTAATAATCATCCGGCGTGAGTCGGTCTTTGCGCAAGACCTCCGCCACCTCGGCACCGGTGACGGTCCGTTCTTTTTCGCGTACGTAGGTCGATGCAATTTCCTCGGGAATGGCTTCGGAGATTTGATCCATGCCCGAGGCGTAATCGAAAACCGTTTTAATCATGGCGCCCACCTCAATCGAAGAAGTCTCTCAAGGGAGAGGAAGGATCGGCGCCCTTGTCCAAAATGCGGCCCGGTTTTGCCAAATAACCCATGCGGCCCCCTTCGATGGCCAGCTTAAAGGCCCTTGCCATCATGGGAATATCTCCCGCCGTGGCGATGCCCGTGTTGGCCATAATGGCGGCGGCGCCCATTTCCATGGCTTCGGCGGCTTGCGAGGGGCGGCCGATGCCGGCATCGACGATAATGGGCAGATCGATTTCGTCGATTAAAATTTGAATGAAGGCCTTCGTTGCCAATCCCTTGTTGCTTCCGATAGGCGAGGCCAAAGGCATAATGGCGGCGGCACCGGCACTTGCCATGTCCCGGGCGTAGTTCAGGTCGGGATACATATAGGGCATGACGACAAAGCCTTCGTCGGCCAAAATTTTCGTGGCCTCCAGGGTCTGTTCGTTGTCCGGCAGCAAATATTTCGAGTCCCGCATGATTTCGATCTTGACGAAATTGCCGCAGCCCATTTCCTTTGCCAGGCGGGCGATACGAACGGCCTCGTCGGCATTGCGGGCGCCGCTGGTGTTGGGGATCAGAGTGATGTCTTTCGGAATGAATTCCAAAATATTCGTTACATCCGCCGTGTTCGCCCGGCGAAGGGCCACGGTAATCATTTCGGCGCCGGCGTGGGTAATGGCGGCGTCGATTAATTCCGGCGCGTACTTGCCGGATCCTAAAATAAAGCGGGATTCAAAGGTCTTGTCCCCTAATGTCCACGTATCTTTCACTTCAATCCTCCTATGATCAGCTCTAATACAACTTGACACTCCATGGCGGCGATGGTCATGACCTTGGGCAGATAGCAATCCTTGCGGTCCTCGCCGTGAAAGTCTCCCACCATGTGGATGTAGCCGAAATCTTTGCGCCCTAGGGCGCCCACAGGCCCTGCCACGCCCGTCGTACATACGTAGGGCGTGTCATGGTCCTGAAAGAAATCGAAAGCCTCTATTTTCGATGCTACGCCGTCGTATGCCTCCACCACGATGTCGGCCTCCGACGCAATGGCTTCGAGTAAAGAGCCGTCGACGAATGCATCGCGGGCCTCTACCCGGGCGTAGGGGAGCCAATCCGCGATCCGCTCCGCCGTGGCCCAGGCCTTCTTTTTTCCTATATCCGAAACGCCGTAGTTTTGGCGGTTTAAATTGGACGCCTCCACCACGTCGAAATCATACAAAATTAATTTTCCCACGCCCAGCCGCGCCAGAATCCACGCCACCTGGGATCCCAAACCGCCGCAGCCTAAGACGGCGACGGTAGTATCCCCCGCGGCTTCGTTAATCTCCGGCAGCTGCCGGGCCAGGGCATCTGAACGTTTAACCTCCACCGGTAAAAGAAAACACCTCCAACACATCCTCGTCGTAGACCATCGTCTTCGCCATGTCCGCCCGCTTCACAAGGGCGCCGTTTATTTCCAGCGCCACGCCGGAAGCGTCGTAACCGGCGGAAATCAAGACGTCCACCAAAGGTTCCGGGCCGTTTAATTTCACGACCTTGCCGTTAATCTTCACAGTCACCTCCCAAGAAAAAAAGGCACGAAGAAATCACACCCGCGGTGGTGTGCCCCTTCGTGCCTTGCACTCTGATCAAAGTATAACATGGACGAACTTTCGCGGCAAGGGATGTGCGCGGAAAAATATACCTTCCCTCTTTTAAAAAACAGAAAAACCCGTGGGCAAACGGACGAAATGTTCGGCAAAATTACCGAAAGCTCTTTCATTATGTTGACACGGTCGGCTTAACACCGTGCTTATACGCCCTTTTTGACGCGGGCTCCTTGTCACCTTCCTCGAAACAAGGTGACGGCCATGAAATCCTTCTTAATTAAAATTTTATATCAAAATAGCAGCTTACGTGCCATATTTTTATAACCGCCCTGACTTGACAAAAAAATATTTTACGGAAAAGGCGACTTTTTGTAAAAAGAGGCTTTAATTTTTTAAAAAAACCGAGTATAATGTATTTATAAGCAGTTATTCTTACTTATTTTCGGAGGTGACTTATGAGTTTTGCAGATGTATTAGGCAAGATTGATGCGTTTCTATGGGGCCTTCCCCTTATGGTATTGCTCGTCGGAGCAGGCATCATCTTATCTGTACGTACAGGTTTTGTGCAAGCAAGACATTTCGGGTATATCCTGAAAAATACCATGGGAAAAATGTTTGAAAAGCAACACGACCTGGAAGAAGGTGCCATTACGCCTTTCCAAGCATTATCCACGGCTTTGGCCGCTACAGTTGGTACCGGTAATATCGTCGGCGTATCGGTCGCTATTTTAGGCGGCGGTCCCGGCGCCGTATTCTGGATGTGGATTGCCGCATTCTTCGGTATGTGTACCAAGTATTCGGAAGTTAACTTGTCCGTGGCTTATCGTGTAAAGACCCCGGACGGCTACGCCGGCGGCCCCATGTACTATATTGACCGCGGTTTGAAAAAACCCTGGCTCGGTAAATGCTTCGCTTTCTTAGCAGGCGTCGCTTGCTTCGGTATCGGCTGCTCCGTTCAATCCAACGCCATCGCCGGTACGTTGAAATCGTCCTTTAACATTCCCCCGATGATCACTGCAGTGGTCATTACCGTTCTCGCCACCATCGTTATTATCGGTGGGATCCAATCCATTTCCAAGGTAACCGAAAAGCTCGTTCCCTTTATGGCAGCTTTCTACATCGTAGGCGGTTTAATCGTTATTATTTCTAACGCCCACATGCTTCCCTTCGCTATCCGTGCTATCTTCGTCGGCGCATTTAATCCGTCGGCAGTCGGCGGCGGCGTCGTCGGTTACACCATTATGTTGGCTATGCGCAACGGCGTCAGCCGCGGCGTCTTCACCAACGAAGCCGGTTTAGGTTCTTCGCCTATCGCCCACGCATCGGCATCCACCGACCACCCCACCCGTCAAGGTATGTGGGGCGTCACGGAAGTCTTCTTGGATACCTTCGTCGTATGTACCATTACCGCTTTGGTTATTATTACATCCGGCGTTTTGGATGATGGCGTTACCGACGCATCGGCTCTTGTCGCTACGGCATTCTCCATGCACTTGAGCTTAGGTAAATACATCGTATCCCTAGGCTTGTTGCTCTTCGCATTCTCCACCATTCTCGGTTGGGAATACTACGGCGAAACTTCCGCGCGCTATCTCTTGGGCGCAGGCATCGGCAAACCCTACAAACTCGTCTATATCATCATGATCTTCGTCGGTTGTGTTGTTAACTTAGACTTGGTATGGACCATTGCCAATATTCTAAACGGTTTAATGGCTATCCCGAACTTGATCGGCCTCATCGGACTTTCCGGCGTCGTCGTCGCATTGGGCAAAGACTTCTTTGCCGACGACCGCAAACGGACGTCCCCTGCTGAATACGAACACTTATTACACTAGAATAATTCATACTGCTAAAGATACCCTCGGCGCGGCCGAGGGTTTTCTTTTTGTTTGATGAATACAAAAAATCGAGAAAGCCCCGCTCTCTCGATTCGCTTCGTTTTCATCTATTCGATTTACAGCTCCGCCCCTTCCTTCAGACGCCGGTAGAGCTCCATGCCGCCGGTGCCCTTTAAGGCCACCAGGGAAAATTCGTGGCGGTCCGTAATGCCTTCCACGTGAAAAGTCGCCAGGCGGGGATCGTCTTTCGCAATGCTCTCGTAGCCGAAAGAGATGCCCACCCCCGCCGCCACCAGATTGGAGATCAGGGTCAGGCTCGACGAGGTGATGAGCCGCTTAAAGTCCCGCACCTCATAGCCCTTGTAGCGCAATTTATCTTCCAAAATTTCCCGAGAGCCGCTTCCCCTCTCCCGCACCACCAAGCATCCCTCCGCCGCTTCTTCTACGGTGAGACTGCGACCGGCATAGGGGTGATGGGCACTGCAGATCCCCGTGAAGGTCTCTTCCTTCAAGACGGCGTAGTCGAATTCGTTTTTCGCAAACTGCCCCTCCACCATGAGAAAATCCAGGCGGGCGTTGCGCAACTGATCCAAGAGGGCTTCCGTGTTGTCCACAGTGAGGACGAAGTCGTTGGCCCTGCCCCGGAGGAAGCCCACCAGCTTTTGCGCATAGGCGTATTCCCCAAGTGTTTTCGTGAGGCCGATGCGCACGGTGCGGGCCTTCTCTTTTTGCAAAGCGTCCCGCGTGTCTCGGTAGCTCTTCTGTTGGCTGCGGGCGTAGTGCTCCAAGAGGCGGGCGTCGTCGGTGGGAATCATCTTCTTTCCGTCGTAGCGAAAAAACACGCCGCCGAATTCCTCTTCCAATGAGCGAATGTGTTTGGTCACCGCCGGTTGGGTGATGTGCAAATTTTCCGCCGCCTTCGTATAATTTTCCGTTTGCAGCACTTCTAAAAAGGTACTCAGTCGAATGTCCACGGCTCCTCCATATCGTTTCGTTATTGCTCCATAATTAATTATAATTTTATTTTATCTTAGATTTATGAGATGATCAATACACGAAGAAAGGAGCAATCATTTGAAATCCATCCAAGCAATTATTCCCGGGGTGCTTTTAACTGCGGCTATCGCCGCCGCCTCGAAATTTATCGAAAGTCAACTGCCTATGCCTTTGATCAGCGCGTCGGTCATCGCCCTGTTTATCGGCATGATCATCAATCATTTCCTGCAATCGGACAATCCCGTGACCAAGGGCGCCACCTTCGCTTCGAAAAAATTATTGAAGCTGGGCATTATTTTACTGGGGGCCTCCCTGAACATGGCCACGGTCTTTCAAGTGGGCCGCCTGTCCCTTTCCGTCATGGTCTTTACCCTGCTGACCTGCTTCGGTTTGGGTCACTTCTCCGGCAAGTTCTTCGGACTGAACTGGAAAATGTCCAACTTAATTTCCGCCGGCACGGGGATTTGCGGCGGCAGCGCCATCGCCTCCATCGCCCCCATTATTGAAGCCGACGATTTGGACATCGCCTATGCCATGAGCGCCACCTTTATTTTCGACATGATCATGATCGTCGCCTTCCCCCTTATGGGACACGCTCTGGGCCTTTCCGACATGGCTTACGGCCTGTGGGCGGGCACGGCGGTAAACGACACCTCGTCGGTGGTGGCTGCGGGCTACGCCTTTTCCGACGGCGCCGGGGACTTTGCCACCATGGTGAAGCTCACTCGTACTTTGGTCATCATCCCCACGGTCATCGTCTTCGCTTTGATCAGTGCCCATATCAAATCCAAAGAGGAACACAAACACGAAAAGGCGAAGTTCTCCCTGACCCACGTCATTCCTTGGTTCATCCTGGGCTTCTTGGCTCTCACGATTATTAACACCGCCGGCTTTATTCCGGAAGCGGTAGGCCAAAACTTTAAGCACATCAGCAAATTCCTTATGGTCATGGCCCTGGCCGGCATCGGCCTGAAGACGTCCTTAAAGGACATGAAAAATTCCGGCACCGGCCCCATGCTTCACGGCTTTACCATTTCCGCCCTGGTGGTTATCGTGGCCATCGGCGTTGAATATTTCATGGGCCTCGTATAAAATGGGTATAGTTAAAGAGGATCATCGTATCCTCTTTTTTTTCATACGCTATTTAATCTGTGAAAGGAGTTTATCTTGTCCAATAAATTTGATTATATCGTCATCGGCGGCGGCAGCGGCGGCAGTGCCACGGCCAATCGGGCGGCACAATACGGTGCCAAAGTCGCCATTGTGGAAGAAAAAGACTACGGCGGAACCTGCGTGAACCGGGGCTGCGTGCCCAAAAAAATCCTCTGGTACGCCTCGGGCATTCGCAGAACCCTGGAAAAAGAATCCGCTAATTACGGCTACAAGGTCGGCGACTGGGATTTTGATTTTAAAAAATTGCGGGAATCCCAAATGGGCTATGTAAGCCGTGCGCGAAACAGTTTCGAATCGGGTCTGGAAAACAACGGCGTCACCAAGCTCTTCGGCAAGGCCTGCTTTAAAGACGCACACACCGTCGTCGTAAACGGCGAAGAATATACCGCCGATCACATTACCATCGCCACCGGCGCCCACCCGAACCCCTGCAAGCTTCCCGGGGCGGAGCTGGTGGACTATTCCGACGACTTCTTTACCTGGGACGAACTGCCCAAGACCATCGCCATTGTCGGCGGCGGCTACATCGGCACAGAGCTTTCCGGATTTTTAGCGGGCATGGGCGTGGAAACCCATCTCCTCGTGAGAAAAAATCGAATCCTCAGAAAATTCGATCCCTTTATTACCGACGCCGTCACGGAAGAACTGGAAAAGGGCGGCGTGAACATCCACTTCGAGACCTCGTCGAAAAGCTTTAAAAAAGTAGACGGCGGCATCGAAATCACCTTCCAAGACGACACCACCGCCGTCTTTGAAAAGGTCCTTTGGGTGGCCGGCGTCACCCCCAATATCGAAGGGCTGGGCCTGGAAAACACCGAGGTAGAAGTGGACGAGAAGGGCCGCATCGTAAGCGACGCCTATGAATGCACGGCGGAAGAGGGGATTTACGCCATCGGCGATGTGACGGGCAAATTGGATCTGACCCCGGTGGCCATCGCCGCCGGCCGCCGCCTCTCCGATCGCCTCTTCGGCGGCAAAAAAGACGCCCACATGGACTACGCCAATGTACCCACCGTGGTCTTCAGCCACCCGCCCATGGGCACCGTGGGTCTCACGGTAAAAGACGCGGAGGAAAAATACGGCAAGGATGCCATTAAGACCTACACCTCTTCTTTCACCGACATGCGCTCTTCCGTGTCGGGCGATCCCCAACAATGTAAAATGATCCTCGTCTGCGCAGGCGATGAGGAAAGAATCGTCGGCGCCCACGCCATGGGCTACGGCGTAGACGAAATGATGCAAGGCTTCGGCGTCGCCGTGAAAATGGGCGCCACCAAAGCCGACTTCGACGCCACCGTGGCCATCCACCCCACCAGCGCCGAGGAAATGGTCACCATGAGATAATCGATTCAAAAACGCTTCTACCCGTCACGGCAGAGGCGTTTTTATTTTGAGCAAAAGAAAATCCCATCGACATATTAGCCGACGGGATTCATTCCGTTTTTTTATTTTCCTACGCGGACCGTCATCAGAATGTCGTCGATGCGGTCGTGGGCCTTTTCGAATTTTGCCTTCAGCGTCTTGTCTTGAATCATCGCCGGGTCGCCCCTGAAATCCGCGCCGTAATAGACGCCGTCTTTGTAGGCGAGGAGGACGGGCCAATTGTACCAATCCGTCTTCGGATTATGCACCCGGCTCAGGGAGAAGAGGAAGCCGTCGCTGCCCGCATCGTCATTGGACTTTTCGTAGAAGTGGAGGCATTTGCCTTCGAGCTTGTAGGAGATCTCCACATCCTTGGGCAGTACAAAGGACATGTTCAC
>QWCK01001506.1_pt1 | contig 33669 bp, 19 predicted proteins | sample 1972571 | NCBI WGS metagenome assembly QWCK01 (sample SAMN09866710, study PRJNA288562) | Human gut metagenome isolate term2_stool, whole genome shotgun sequencing... | isolation source: gut | host: Homo sapiens | place: USA: California | reverse complement strand
GGCGAGAATGTGTGCCCGCCAGGTAACAAAATATATTCCTGTTGTCGTTGAAGGGAATATATTCGCACATCCCCATCGGGCGGGCGTCCGTCTAATCTTACCAATCAGCCTTCGCTACGCTCGGCTTCTTGGAGATTATTGAATACCCATAGGGCACAGGTTGAGACCTGCCACGAAATCATAGATTTCGGGCTAGGGCTTCAGCCCGCCCCTACATTGCGGTGGGCGAGAATGTGTGCCCGCCAGGTAACAAAATATATTCCTGTTGTCGTTGAAGGAAATATATTTGCACACCCCATTCGGGCGGGCAGGCCCGCCCCTACATTGCGGTGGGCGAGAATGTGTGCCCGCCAGGTACCAAATAAATTCTTGCCGTGCGTTGAAGGAGACAAACCTGCGAACCTATTCGAGCGGGCCGCCCATACATTTGTTGTGGCGGATGGTTTGAATCGTCAGCGGAGTGTGACGCAATTTGCTCTATATAATAGACTGAGTTTTATCCTGAACAATCGCCATGTGTGATTTCGTATTGGCTATATGTGGGCAAATCGTCGTACATAAGAAATAATACAAGCAAATACCAGAATAAAAGACATCTATTCTTCCCTCAAAATCATAAAAATCTCAATATAACTTAAAATAACTCTAATAATAGAGTGTTATATTTATAATCAACCATTTTACCGTTGTACAAAAGCAAAAAACAAACGAAACAGCTAAACGCCGGCACACGATCAGATAAAAGGCCGATATTCATCCGTATTTTCGAAGAATGTATAGAAAAACAAAAAGAGATGAGAAAAAGTCAAATAGAATGTGTGATCGGTGTTTTTTAGCCTTGTAATACGCTTTCATATAATCTATCATAGAATATAAATAAAAGTGAATACAAATCATCAACTATAGATTAATAGAGTATCTAAATTTTTAGATGTAATGGAAAGTAAGGGGAGGAAAATTATGAAATCCGGATTAAAGAGAGTCGCGAGCCTGTTAATGGCATTAATCATGATCGCCGAAGTTGTAGCGCCCGGCTATGTACAGGCGCAATCTGCGAACCATAATCAAGCGAGCGTGAGTGATGAGGAATTCATTCCGCCCGGCGATGAGTTCATACCTCCCACCAAGAAGCAGAAGCAGCCGTCGCAGACGATCGTCGAGCCGGCGCAGCCATCGGATTCGTCATCACAGAAGGCGACATCCGTACCTCTAGCTCCTGCGGAAGACTCTGATCAAGGAGTGGAAGTATCAGAAGAAAAGGCGCCTGCTCCCTTGGCTCAAAACGAATCCAAGAGAGAAGAAATGGCGCTGGAATTTGCAGAGGCAAAAGAAAAAGCGCGCGTCAAATCTCCTCAAGAAGGCGGCATCGAAAAGAAAAAATTTACGATCATCACGCGCCTCGATGCCTCTGTAGCGCAAGGCCCCATTCGCAAAGGCCAATACTTCGTCATTCATCTAGACGATAAGCTGAAGGTAAATGATCCCACCAGCCTGAAGCATATTACGTATAATGACGAAGCCATTACCGAAGCGCCGAAATATGACGAAGCTAAAAAGACCATTACTTACAAGATCAGCAAGGACATTAAGGAAAACATTCAAGTTCCCGTTCGTGTAGAAGTGGATTATGACACGGACAAAATCGATGCCAATGAGAAAACCTTTACTGTAACCAACAGCATCTCAGGTCTCGGTGTCGTAAAGCCCAAGAGCCTTCTTCCCGTAGTAGTAGATAGTAACGGCAACATGCTCTCTACTATTCTCGAGCCGGGTCGCGACGATGTCGTTCAAGTATTGGATCAAGGAAAAGACTATAAAGTCAACATCGACGCCTTCGGCGATCCCGTCATACAAAACGGAAAAATGGAAGGCATTCGCTGGAACGTGCGCGTTTCCTCCACGAATGACTTAAAGGAGTTAGGCTATGTCGCTAACTTTACCACCGTGAGGGGATCGGGTCTCGGCGAGTTTGAAGACATTCAGGTGAACCACCACGAGATCGCTCAGGGAGACCTCTCGGATAACCAGATAAAAGGTCGACTCGGCATAGTGGACTCCAAGCATCACGCATTGGGTCAATCCTCTAAAGAGCTCTACTATACATTCTATACTCCGGTCACCAACCAACAGTCTTCCTATATATTAGATCTTTCTGCGGCACTGACAAAGAGAGAAAAAGTAGGGGCCGTACGTCTCGTCCTTCCTCAAGGCTATAGCCAAGATGCGATCCGCGAAGTCACCCCTTCCCGCGTGGGCATGAACAATCGCACCACCATTCTGGGTGAATTCGCCGGTCCGAATCAAGCACTATGGACCATTACCGACGCCGTCTCTACAGGCGACGAAGGCAATAAAGGCCTTCCCCTTGAAACGAGAACCCTGGAAGGCAATCAAGCCATTCAATCAGGAAGAGCCGCATCCTATCGCCTAGATCCTAACACCGGACAAATGGTCGTCGATCAAGGCGAGCATGGCATTAACCCCCTTCCTACAAAGGAAGCGGACCCCGCAGGCCAACAAAGCGTAGGTAATATTGCCGTCTACGAAGTTACGACCGGATTGAACGACCCCGAAAGCGGCGAAGAATATAGCCTCTCCGGCGTTACCATTTCTCAATGCCAAGATATGTATGTAGAACAGGAATGGACCTTACCGCAAGGCGTGAAGATGGCGGCCCAAACCTTCGACGTCCAAGACGACCAAGGAAACAGCTTGGGCAAATACAATGTTGGAGAAGGTAAAGAAGGAGACGTTCAACGGAAAGTTACCATCCCCGGCGTCAAATACTGGAAGATCGAACAAGATGGAACCGCTACACCGAGAGGGCATAAAATTGTACAAACCTTTACGCCTGAAAAAGTTTCGGCTAACGGAACCACTTATCGATATGAAGAAGCTATCAACTACTACGACACCACTAAGAAAGTTCACTACATGCACGATCGTGCGACGAGAGACACCAAAAACACTCCCGCTAACTTTACGGTGCTCAAGGTAGACAAAGACGATCCGACCAAGACCTTGGAGGGTGCTCATTACCGCTTGACGGGCGGCGGCGTTGCGGCGCAAGATGTGGTAACCGATAACAAAGGGCAAGCGCGATTTGCCAACGTAGCTCCGGGCAGATACACTTTATTGGAAACGAAAGCACCGGCGGGCTACAAAGTGGATCAACAATCCAAGAGCATTACGGTTTCCCCGAACGGCGAAGTGACCGTAAGCGGTAACAATGTTTCCCTCTCCGGTCAGGCGGCAAAGACACAAGTAGTAGAACACGATGCCTACCCGAACTGGCCCGAATACATGAACACCATGCATTACGGAAAGCTCTCGGAAAACGGCGAAGTAGAATTTTATCTCTTCCTTAAACCTAGAAGCGATCAATATGGAAACGGAACCAATAGGGACACGCGACTGAACATCAGTATTCCAGGTGTCAATATCACAGACGTAAAGGCTTATGAGGTAACGAGAACTAAAAAAGCAGACGTAAAAGCTGCTATGGAAAAACAAGCTGCGGAAAACGAAATTGCGCGTCTTGGAAACAACGTCATCAATACGCTGAATGCTTATAAGATTACCGGTGAGTCGAATGTAGAAGATAGTTACACCCATAAAACCGGCTATCAAATCTACCTCCCTTACCAACGCCTTACTAATGATAGAGGCTACCTCGTTAAGGTACGGGCCAATGTTGGGAATCAGGACATTGCGAACCTATCCTACGATTGGTTGACCGATCAAGACACGGCGCGCCAAACGAGCCTTCATGCAGATGTGATCCTTACCAAACAGATAGGAGGCGCATCGGAAGCCGTACTCACTATTACGAATGAAGGCTTCCCGAAACAAGATGTCGCCGTGACAAAAGTCGATAAGAATAAAAAAACCTTGCCCGGCGCTACCTTCACCATTACGGATGAAGACGGAAAAGTGATCGCGAGCAAGCGAAGCGGCGCAAATGGCGAGGTCAATTTCAGCGAACTTGCTCCGGGCAAATACGTCGTGGAAGAAACCATCGCCCCCGACGGGTATCTGTCGAACGGCGTCGTATTCGACGTCACAGTAGCGGAAGACGGCAAGGTAACCTATGCGGCCCGCTTTAAAGACGGTGTCGGCACGCCGACTCCCGGTCAAGATTACATCATCGAGAGCGAAGATGTAGGACAATCGCCTGATGCCGGTAAAGTAACCAAAGTCAGTCAAAAAATGTATGTTAAAGAGGACGAAGGAGCCATAGGTGTGCGTCCCAAGGTTTGGGAGGCTTATCGCTATGAAAGTCTTACCTACGAGGCAGACATTACGGTCAGCAAGTCGACCAAGGGATCGCGCTTCACCATTCAATTCGATCCGAACTTGGATTTCACCCAATATTTAAAAGAAATACCGAGCATCACCAACGACGAAGGCGACGTCGTGGCGGACCCCTATATGGACTTTAAATCCAATCGCCTCACCTATGTATTTAACGATAAATCCAAGGGAGGGGTATTCACCGGAAGAATTAAAATTGTAGGGATCATTCCCAATAAATACTTCGCCCAAAATGACGGAGACTATAAATTTACCAATATCGTTGCCCCGGGGGTATCGGGTGTTACGGGAAATCAAAAAGATACGACGACAGTACCCGTCAACTATGAGCAATATGACCAAGGACACGGAAGTCCTGTCAGTCAATCGTACTACTTCGGCGATGTCTATGAAAAAGATGGTAAAAAATATGTCGATGCCATTGCCTACTACAACCCCTTGGGCGATGCGAATATCGGAAGTCATGAGTTAAGCTTTAGCTGGGCTTCCACCGTCTATGGCGGAAACGAAAACATCGCCAATTGGTTGGCGAAGGGATACGAACCGGCGTATGAGTTAAATAGCGTCAAAATTTATCGTACATCGCCTGTCATTCATAGAATCGACGATAAAATCGGAAACAATGTGTTCCGAAAAACAATCAACGACAACATGCCCCTATCCTTCGGGCTGCGTCCTGAACAAGACCCCTACACCTATACGGAGGTCTATAGCCGATCCATTAACCCCCGTTCTACAGTGCGCGATTCGTCCAACGGCTTTACCTTGAAATATGACTATAATCAAATCCAAAGGGATGACGCGCAAATCAAGAAGAAAATTCCCTTGAGCATCGTGATACCGAGAATTTCTTCGCTAAGAGAAGGTTATGTTATTAAACAAACCTTCGAGATCACGAACGAGGATAGATGGAAGGAATTGTGGCGCGTCTTCTACATGGGCAACGGTACGAAACTTGAATCTGCCTTTGCCAACAAGGCGCGTCCCGGAGAGGCTCTGGGCGAGCAAGGCGACCAAGAAATTCCTCAATACACGATTCAAAAGGCGAAGCTGATCAACCGTAAATATGATCCCGGAAAATTTACCGTACACAAAGTGAGCCGATTAAACCGCGAACAAAACTTGGCGGGCGCAGTTTTTGAACTGACCGACGCACAAGGAAAAGTTTATCGCCGCAAGAGCGGGGACGACGGAACACTAAGCTTCCAAAACCTCGCCCTCGGCAACTACGAATTGAGAGAAATCAAAGCCCCCGACGGATACACCCCTTCGGATAAAACCTGGCAAGTGTCTGTAGACATTCAAGGCAGAGTGACTATTATCGAGCGGGGCGTCGGCGGAAGCGGCAACACCCTTTCGGGAAATGACATTACCCTCGAGGTAACGAACAATCCGGTCGGTAAGAAATTCCGAGTATACAAAAAAGATATCGACGGCAAGCCTCTATCTGGAGCGGAATTTAAAATCACTCGCTACGGCGGAGACGGAGCATCACAAGTTGCCGTATCCAATGCATCGGGTGTTGTAGAATTCCCGAATGCTCTAGCCGACGGCACCTATATCTTAGAAGAAACCAAGGCGCCTGAAGGCTACAACAAGTTGGATCAAAAATGGGTTGTCGTCGTAGATGGCGATGACGTCAAGATTTATAACTTTATCGAGGGCGGAACCGGCCAAGACGTCAAATCCATTTTGGCAGAACCCGGCACCCATTGGGTCAATGTAAGTAAACGACCCATTAATGGATGGAGCATTTACGATAACCGTCACCAGGGCTATGTAGATAATTTTCCGGTCCCTTACAAAATGGGTACGCGGATTGTCGGCATTAACAAGGCACAAAAATACGTCGTTCAACGCTTTATCGTGAACCCGGAAGGAAAATCAATTCCTGCATCCACGGCGACAATTCACCGTGAAAAACCCTCCTATCCGAACATGGATTGGTATGCGGGAACGGAAGTTGTCAAAGCCTTTAAGTTGGATAAAGCGATCACCGTCAATAATGTGGAAGACGTCCGCTTGGCGGGCTATGAGATTACAGAAATCCCCCTCACCCCGGAATCGGTTCCCGAATCGGGCGAACCGAATCGTATGAAGATCGAACTCCCCGCTACCGATAAGCCCATCGTCGTGGATGTAAAAATCCCCTATAAGGATGAAAACGGCGGCGTCGGCACGGGCATGGACCTGACATACGACAACACGACTTACTGGAAGAGCGACTACTATGAACGCGTTACCGATATTCCGGTCGGCGATGCTACTATCGCCACCGGCGAAGGCAGCGAAATTATCGGTGCACACGTAGCCGACGGATCTTTGGATATCGAAAACGACGTAAAGCGCTACGGCTTTAAACTGAAAAAAGTAAAGGCCGGAGCTGAAAACGAAGTAATTCAAGGAGCAGCCTTTAAACTGACGGGCCCCGATCCCAAAGAAGACGAGCGCTTTATGGTCACCAAAAAAGACGGTACGATCGAATATAGCGGTTTGGAACCGGGTAAATACAAGCTCGAAGAAATCGAGGCGGCGCCCGGATACGAAAAAACGAAGACGACCTGGACCGTCACCGTGAAGGAAGACGGCAAGGTCTACTTCAAGGAAAATGAAAACGCCGCAGACAGTGCCCTCAATGCTTTAAGAAATATCAACCCCTTGAATAAATTGAGGACGACCTTCAGTCTGTTTAGTTCCGACGGTTTAAACCTGCCCTTTATGGCGGTGCGAGCCGGCGAAGGATGGCAAAAAGTCGATCCTGCACGTTCGGAAAATCCGAAAACACTCGCGCATCCCAACGATCCGGTGCAAGTGTCCACTAAGATTACCGATATTAATAAGGACACCCATAAGTTTAAGCAAGTTTTCTTAATCGACGGATCGAAGAATCAAGATACGAACTTTGCGCTTAATCTTCATAGACAGCCAAATGGCACGCTAAAAACGCAAGATGTCGCCGTCAATGTTTACTCCGTAGCGAAGGGGTCTACAGTAGACAATTTGATATCTAAACAAACGATCAAGATTAAATCTTTGATCGAAGATCCCTATAATGATACGCAAGTAAGAGTAAACTTTACAGGTTCGCCCAAAACACAAATGTTCGCCATAGAAGTAGAATCTACCTATACACCGGGATCATCTGTAGGTCTAGGAATGGATTACTTCTATAAGAGAGGCGGACATCCCTCGACATGGTCGAAACATTGGGGCGCTTCCAGTTACGCGAGCGAGAATGATATTAACAGCAAGCACAATGTAACCGTAGAAGACTCTGACCACGGAAGGGTGACGGCAGACAAAACACTCGCCAAAAAAGGCGACACCGTGAACCTGACGGTTACCCCCGATACCGGTTATGAACTTGACAAGCTCACGGTACAAGGCGCCGATGGCGACATCGCCGTCAACGGGACCTCCTTTACGATGCCCGATAGCGATGTTACCGTCACGGCAACTTTCAAAGTAAAGGCTCCCACCACTTATAAGGTAACGGTTAGTCCTTCTACAAACGGAACGGTATCCGCGAACCCCGCTCCTGCCAAGGCAGGCGATAAGGTGACGCTCACCGTCTCGCCGAAAAAAGGTTTCAAGCTGAATCAATTGACTGTAAAAGACAATAACGGAAAAAGTATTCCGGTCAATAACAATCAATTTACCATGCCGGCATCTGACGTAACCGTCGATGCGACCTTCGTCGAAATACCGCCCACAAGCTACACGATTTCCGTGAACAAGCCGACCAACGGTTCCATTACGGCGAATAAAACATCGGCGACCAAAGGCGAGACGATTACCTTAACCGCCACGGCCGACGAAGGGTACGAATTGGAAGCTATTTCCGTCACCGACGAAAATGGCGATGTGGTAGCAGTTACAGGTAATACCTTTACCATGCCGGCATCCGGCGTTACAGTTTCCGCTACCTTTAAGAAGACAGATGAGCCTTCTACTGATGAAGGAACATTAATCCCCGAAGGCGAGTTCGCCAAGATCACCAACGAGCAAGTCGGCTTGGAACTCAAGCTCTTTAAGAAGAATTTCTCCGCCGTGCCTTTAGGCGGGGCGAAGTTTACCCTAAAGAAAACCGATAAAGACTATAAGGTTATCGACGAAACATTCGAAGAATTAACGACGACATCCAGCGACATCGACGGCTCGATCGTCTTCTTAGACAAAGACGGCAATCCCGTCCGCCTGTCCGCCGGTTACTACCTGTTGGAAGAAACCAAAGCGCCGATGGGTTACAAGAAACAGGTGGCACCTTGGAAGATCGAAGTTAAGGAAGAGAACGGACGTTTGGTAGCTGAATACCGAGGACCGGAAGAAACACCTTCGAGTTTTGTCGACTCGGAAGACACATCTAAAATTGCAGGCCTCGAGACGCTGGATTCGGGCATCAAATACGCTTCCCGCACCACCTCCATCAATACAGAAGGCAAAACCTATATTCAACGTATTTATATCGATACGAGAGGCTACACAGGCGAAGGCAAGGTCAACGTACAGATTGCACCTGAAATCAAGCGCGAAGAGCGCGACACGCCGGGAAAACCTCCGGTTACTTTAGAAAAAGGGGTTAAGACAGCCTACCGCACCACTTATAAAATCACCGACACCAACGGATTGAATCTCAACGCAGGCAGCCCTGATATGAAGAAGATCATGAAGACCTACGACCTTTCCTACCCGTCGGTAGAGATGGTGAACACGGCGCGTTGGCGTCCCTTCGACTGGGGCTTCGACGAAGACCAGATCAACCTGGATAAGGGCGTATACTTTATCGATGTGGAAGGTTACTACGACGACAACATCATCGACGAGCATGATGCGAATATTGATCTCAACATCGACTTCTATACGGAACGTAACTTCGAACAAGCAGTTGAGAGAAACGCCGACGGTTCGATTGAATATAAAGTATTAGAAGGCGGATCCTATCAAAAAGGGAACGTCGCCCTCGGTTCTATTTTCGGTGATCCGAAAGATCCGAAAACCAGAATCGGGAATGATAAGTCGACGGAGAATCAAAAGTACGCCAACGGACTCAGCAAAGAATACACCTACGAAGGCGTGTATTATAAGAGCGGTTACGTCACCGACGGCAAGCTGATAAATCACGTAAAAACTAGAATGAATCTTTCGCCCCTCTACAGCTCGAGCCAAGCGGATGAAATTCCGAAGGAAGGTTTGGTCCTCGAAAACGACGATCAAACTTACAATATTACCTTCTCAAAACACGGACGGGATGAACCCGATTGGGATATTACGGGCGAAGAAGTAACGGATAATCGTTTGGAAGGCGCAGTCTTTAAGCTTCAAGAACTGGTCGGAGGGATCCACTGGGAAGATGTGGAAGGCTCCTATGTATCCTCTGCATTTAACGGTTACTTCGGTTTCAGAAATCTGAAGCCCGGTCGCTACCGCCTCATGGAAGTAGAAGCACCGAAAGGCTACACGCCTATCGAAGGTGCGCTCCTGGAATTTACCGTGGCGTATACCGATAAGGATATTAAAGATAAGAACGGAGAACCAATTATCAAAGCCGGCGGTTATATTACGCTGGAATATGGCGATAATTCAAAGGGAGTTTACCAATATATTAACTCCAAAGGCGAAATTCAAGGTGGCAATGCGCCGCTGATCGACTTTGTTACGTCGGCAACGGCGAAGAACATGGGTAAGATCGTCAACGAAAAACCCGGTGACGGGAAAGTAACGATCACTAAGCTCGACGAAAACGGCGACGTCTTGAAGGGTAAGAATAACGCTCAGGGCGAATTGACTGCCGGTGCGAAATTCAAGTTGACGCGCCTTACTGCGAAAGCACCGCAAGAAGGCGAAACGAATGACGAAGTGCGATTCGGCACCGTCGGAACCGACGGCACATTGGTTTTCGATAATTTGATTATCGGAAGCTATAAATTAGAAGAAGTGAATCCGCACCCGGGCCACATTAACAATGGTCAGGTATGGTATTTCACCGTCGGCGGTGCGGGCCTAGACAAATACGCAAACGATAAGACGCCTCGAAAACGAGACATTACGGATAAGATCACCCTCGATTCCTCCGATATGACGATCCTTCGTCCGCAAAAAGATGACGACTCGCTGTATCCCGTCGTACGGCCTCACTACGGCGCCGGCTTGGAATTTAAAAACGAATATTCTATTGAAAAAGATTTCAAAATTGAACCGGGCGATTACTTCGTATTAAAGCTTTCGAATAATATCGACCTGAAGGGTATTCACACCAATGATGTAAGACAATTGGATATCATTGCCGATGGCGTGGGTACAGTGGCCAAAGCGGATTACGATCATAATAATCGAACGGTAACCTACACCTTCACCCAATACGCCAAAGATGCATACAGCTTGACGGATTTATCGAACCGTCTGTCGGCCTTTATCAATCTGGACACAGTTAAATACACGGGCTATCAAAACGTGGGTATAGGATTGGGAGACACGGTCGACAAGACGGAACGGATCTATGTGGATTACAAGTATACCACCGGTAGAGCGAAGTATCCGTATAGTGTGTATAATTATAATTACGGTCGGTACTTCTGGTACGATGAACTTCTTAACATGGGTTCGAAGATTGTGAAATTCAATCAAGATACCGGCGAGTTTGTTCAATACTTCTACCTCAACCGCGACAGAGCAACGATCCTGGATTCGCAATTCCGCTATACGCCCAATGTGCAGGTGCATGATCTCGAGTTAACTAGCTACGTGTTAAGAGACAACAGAGATCCTTTCTTGGGTCGCGACATGCCCGTGTCCTTTGGCGTCGACGAATCAAGTACCAATCTTGCCCTTTGGGATAAGGAATCCTATAAAGGAAAGCTCGTCGATAAGGATCACCCGGCAATGACGCCCGTGGCGCGCATGAATCCGAACCAATCGGTCATTATGAAGGTAACCGGTCGGGTGGATACGAAAGATCTGGATGCGTATGAAACCGATGCGAAGCTCTTTCAATATAATAACCAAGGCTACGAAATTCCTTGGGTCAGTCGCCAAGACACAGTGTACATTTTCCACAATGAAAGCACTGCAAAGGCCAACTTGGAAATAAAAGCTACTAACCCGACAAACCGCATCAGTCTGAAGAAGATCGATACTGACGGACGCCCCTTAGAAGGCGCAGAGTTTACCCTTTTCAGGAAAAATTCTGACAGTGGTAAGTTTGATATTGCGACAGGGGATACTCTCATCACAGGAAAAGACGGTATCATTACGCTGAAAGCTTTGAAAGAAGGAGAGTATCAGATTAGAGAAACGAACGCTCCCGCAGGCTACACGATAGCGCCGGAGGCAGCCGTCGAATTTAAGGTAAGTAAAGGTTCCGGCAAGATTTTGCGCAAGACGAAAGATAATGAAGGCAAAGATATTTATGTGGAAGAAACGGGTACGATCCCCTTGGAAGTGGTGAACCACAAACCCATCAAGTTCAAGAAGATCGATGCCGATACGAAAGATATTCTGCCCGGAGCGGAATTCGAAGTCCACTACAAGGACACTGAAGAAGGCAAATACAAGCCATATTTGGTCGATGTGGACGGGAAAGAACAACCCCTTACCGTCACCGCCGATAAAGAAGGAAAGATTGAATTAGAACTCTCGAAGAACGGCTACTACGCCCTCAAGGAAATCACGGCGCCGAAAGGCTACTTGAAGCCCTTAGGTTATATTAAAGAGTTTAGCTTGAGCAACAGCGGCGTTATGGTACAAGCTGAAGGCTACGAAGGCAATGTGAAAAAGGGCGCGGAAGGCGACGACAAGAACACTTCCCTTATGTTCGGGGAAAAGAGCACGATAAACCAAAGCATCTTTACCAGCTATTTGGTCGTCAATCCGGGGCACGATAAGCGCACCTACACAAAGGATTCGCTTATTCACTGCATGCTCGACGCGGAAAAATTGAGCTTCTACGGAATCGACGTTTACCGCATCGATAAAGACGGAAAGAAAACAAAGGTCGGCACGGGTCCCCTCGTGCACGTCGATGAAGACCGCAATCCGAATCTGGATATATACCAAGCATTTGGAGGAAAAGAAGGCGGCACCGGCGACATTCAATCGACCGATACTCTGATTATTCGCGGTACTTTTGGAATACTGGATAAAGATGATCCGAACGTCAATTTGGCGTTTAAGATTACGGATAAAGACGGCACCCATACGTCGAGCTATCAATTTAAGCGAGACGACTTGCCGGATAAAGTCGACTATTATCCTATGAGAGCCAATTACGAAAGCGATGAAACCTATCAAGAAGCCCTCGCTCAGTACCTGAAGAAAAACGGCGGTAAAAAACTCAGTTTGAAATATGGTGAAGAGAGTCGAGATGTAGAAATCTTGAACAAAAAAGTTGTTTACCCCTTAACCGGCGGTTTCGGTCCCAGATGGATCGTGCTAATCGGGGCGGCTTTAGCAGCTATTGCGGCGGAAGAATATATCCGCAGGAAAAAGGCGGGTGCCCTGCCGAAGGGAGGTGCGCAATGATTGCGAGATCTCTTCGGTATAAGCACTGCGTCTATGTGAAGATGGAATGAGGGCTTTTGCCCACTGGAATTTGTTTTAAATGCCCGGCTCCGGGCGCGGTAATGCCCGGAGTATGGGATTTAAATAGTTGGAAGTATGGAATGTTATAAAAGGAGGAAATGATGAAACGGACGAACACATTATGGTCGCTAGTTTTAGCACTAGTGATGGTTCTCGGCGTCTTCGCACCCCTCGGTGCTTTGGCGGCTAAACCCGCAGAAAAAGAAGTCACTAAGACTGTTACATTGCACAAACTAATGATGACCAAGGACAAATTAAAAGCTTGGGATTCTAAGAAAATTGAAGAAGCCGGCTACAACGGCAGCCAAGACTTAAAAGCGTTACAAGCGCTCGATGGCGTTGGCGCCGATGTCAAAGAAGTTGCCGATGTATACTTTGCTTGGCAAGAAGTCGGCAAGGAAAAAGATGGCGAAAAAGACCAATATATTAAAGGTCAAGTAGTTGATGGTGTTATGACTCCCGTCTTCGAAGGTGACAATCTCGTTTACACCACGAATATCGACGAAGCCTTCGGCGGCAAAACATTAGCCAATGGGATTAAATTCGACACCTCTAAATTAAAAGGTTCCTTCAAGATCCAAGAAATTAAGGAAAAATCCACCTACAAGGCAGATGACGGCATGGTTATTGCCGGTCAAAAAGCCGTTCCCGTGGAAATTACCCTTCCCTTGGTTAACAGCGACGGCGTCGTAGAAAACGCACACGTTTATCCCAAGAACACTCAAGAAAAACCGAAGATCGACAAGAACTTTGCAAAGGAAAATGGCTTAACCGCGATTGAAGATGCTAAAGGCAACATCAATGCCGGTGCCGATATTAAGAATTACGAAGTGGCAAAGGCAAAAGCACAAGCCGAAGTCGGCAAGAAGATCCCGTACGAAGTAGTTACCACGATCGACGCAGATACGAGCTACGAACGCTTGATCTGGAACGATATTATGACCAATGGTTTGACCTTCAACAAAGACGTAAAAGTTGAAGCTGACAATGGCGTGAACCTTGGAGATGGCGACTACATTCTGGTTCAAGATGACAACGGCTTCAGATTGCAAATGACCGACGCCGGTTTAGCAAAGATTAAAGCTGTCACCACCGGTGCCGATGCAAAAGACGTCAACATTAAATTAACCTATTCCGCAACCGTCAACGGTACCGCCGTTGTGGACAATCCGGAAAAGAACAATGTTACGTTAGAATACGGCCATAAAAAAGGCGAAGACCTTAAAGAACAACCTGTTACACCTGCAGATGGTAAATTAAAGGTTAACAAGAAATTTGGCGAAGGCGCTGAATTAGATGGCTTAAAACTCGTCTACACCTTAAAGAAAGGTGACGAGGTAAAGGCTTCTGTCGCACTCGATAACACGATTACGAATACAACAATTGATTTAGGCAACGGCATTAAGTTTGTCGTAGGCGAAGCCTTCAACGGTGAATTCCAAGGCCTCGGCGAAGATGCAGCCGGATGGACCATCTCCGAGCGTGTTGCCGGTTACAACCCCGCTTATGCTGAACAAAACGCAGCTGGCGAAGTAACCATTACCAATAATAAAGACAACGACAATCCGAAGCCCTTAGAACCGACCACTCCCGAAGTTGTCGTCGGTGGAAAGAAATTCGTTAAGACCACGGAAAACGCAACAGAAGTTTTGGCAGGTGCCAAGTTCGTCGTTAAAAACGGAGACGGCAAATACCTGGCCGCTAAATCTGTGGATACAGTAGAAGCTGAAAAAGCAAAATTGGCAGCTGCTCAAACAGCATTAAATGACGCTGTAAAGGCCTACAACGAACGCCAAGAAGGTGCCGATGAAACGCAATTAAAGGCAAACATCGATGCAGCTCAAAAAACCTACAACGAAGCATTCAAGACTGCCGGCATTCGTTACGAATGGGTAGCTGACAAAAATGCTGCAGGCGTCGTGAACTTGTCCTCCAACTCCAAGGGTCAATTTATGATCGAAGGTCTCGAATACGGCAAATATAAGTTGGAAGAGATCGAAGCTCCCAAGGGCTATGCGAAGATCAATGACGTCGAATTTACCGTCGCTGAAGGTAATACGAAAGACGTTAACATTAAGTATGCAGCAGACAGCGCAGAAAATGATGCAAAACAAGTCGTCAATAAGAAAGTCACCATTCCCCAAACCGGTGGTATCGGTACGATGATCTTTATGGTTGCCGGTCTCGCATTAATGGGCGGTGCTTTTATCGCCATGAAGAAACGCAGCGCTGAACAAGCCTAAGAAAGAAGGTGAACCATGCTAAATTTACAAAATAAGCTCTCAAAGTTTGTATTTGCAATACTCGTGTTTAGCATGGTTGCCTTTAGTTTTTTCGCTCTTCCTTCTCTCGGTATAGCGAAGGAGGCGGATGCTAAAGGTAGTACGATAGGCGCTTCTTCTCGAGATAATGTTGCGGCTTCTAAATCTGATTCCGAGAAGGAAAAAGATGCTACTCTTTCTAAGAAGGGGGAGGCTTCGAAATCCATCACCATTGATTTTTCCAAAAACGGGAAGAAGGGGGATTTCGTCAAGCGTTCCATTCGGATTTGGAAGGTTTCCGACGGCGTAAAGCCTGAAGAGAGCGGCATCAAGGGTGCCAAGGATTTTCAGGCGGTAGTCAGTCTCCTTGAAAAGGAATCGGAGGCGTCGCTGGATTCGTCTTATACGTTTCACAAGTTGTTTGAAACGGACGGCGAGGGCAAGCTTAAGGTTACGCTTCCCAAGGGGACGTATTATCTCCGCATGACGGAAAAGAGTGGGATTACCTCCGTGTTTCCCTTTGTTTTCGTCGTGAATCCCGAGGATTCGAATTCGGTGATTTTTCCAAAGGAAAAGTTGCCTACGGAATCCGGTGTGGAGCTTTTAAAGATTTCCACGGATCGGGTGCCTCTGCCGGGGGCTGTGTTCCAATTGTTCCGTTTGGAAAATAAGGAGCGGGTTCCCATAAAGGGGCCTTCCGGGGGAACGGATTTCGTAACAGACGATGTGGGGAAGATCAGGATTAAGGATCTTCCGCCCGGGAATTATGTGTTTGTGGAAACGCAGGCGCCCCGGGGTTACCGCATTAAGCATCCCGAGGTTCCTTTTGAGGTTAAGGATCAGAAGGTTACCACGGTCACGGTAGTCAACTACCAGGACAAGGAGGGCGGCAAGCGATTTAAGAAGGTTTCGTCGAAGGATGGTGCTCCTCTTTCGGGCGCTCAGTTTTTAGTCACGAAGAAGACTAAAAAGGGTTATATGCGCATGAAGAAGAGGGGTAAGGACATGGTCCTTACATCCGGAAGCGACGGCTTTTTCACCGCCGACGGTCTTCCTGACGGGGAGTATTATCTCTGGGAGGTAAAGGCGCCGAAGGGTTTTGAACCTTTAAGTAACGGTGTCAAGTTTATCGTAAGCGCAGATTCCTTAAAGAATGATCTGGTTATTAAAAATAATCCCCAGGGCTCGACGCCTCCGGGCAGTACGCCCCCGGGCTCGGTGCCTTCGGGTAAGACGCCGCCTTATGACGACAAGCATGTCAAGATCCCGAAGACGGGGGATGTGCATTTGCTCTTAATGAGTATAAGTGGCCTGTTAAGCGGGCTTCTCGGCGTCAAGATCTTAAAGGATAATGAATAGCAAATACAAGTTTAAGGAATGGATGATTCCTTTTAGAAATCCTCTATCTTTCTAAAGGTAGGGGATTTCTTTACATAGTGTTTCGTGTAGGCGGAAAGGATCAGTAGCGAGGGATGGCAAAGAAGAAGAAACAGAGTACATGGTTTTATAAGCTGATTTTTGTTTTAGGTTTTTTGATTTTAATGTATCCTCAGGTTTCCCGTTTGTATTATCGGGTGGAATCGAATCAAGAGGTGGCGAGTTTCGAATCGGGTAAGGCCGAGTTAAGCGACGAGGAAGTTCAAAAGCGTATGGCGTTGGCAAGGGATTTTAATGATTCTTTGGTGAATCAAAACATGACGGATCCTTATTCCAAGGCGCGCCACGAGCGCGGTAAGGCGGCTTATGCCCATATGCTGGAGGTTCACGAGCAGATCGGCCATATTCAGGTGCCGGTGATCGATGTGGATATTCCTATTCGCGCCGGTACGGCGGAGGAGGTTTTGCAAACCTCGGCGGGTCACTTGGAGGGGACGAGTCTTCCCATAGGGGGGAATTCGTCGCACACGGTTATTACGGCCCATTCCGGTTTGCCTACGGCGAAGCTTTTTTCGGATCTCAGCAAGGTGAAGAAGGGCGACCGGTTTTATATCCATAATGTGGCGGAAACGCTTGCTTATGAGGTGGATCAAATTAAGGTGGTGGAGCCTTCGAATTTCGAGGATCTTTTAATCGTGCCGGGTCACGATTACGCCACGCTTTTAACCTGTACGCCGATTATGATCAACTCTCACCGTCTTTTGGTGCGGGGTCATCGCGTGCCTTATGATCAGGCCATCGACGATCAGTTTGTAGCGGACAATAAGTTGGATTTCTTGTATAAGTATGCTTTCTTTGCTCTGATCATTTTAATGATTTTGCTGGCGTACGGTTCCTGGCGTTATAATCGCAAGTTGAAGCGTCTGGAGTTGGATATCCGCGCTTTTGAAAAGGTTATGGGCATTAAGGATGAAGGGAAGGATTCGGGCCATGACGAAGAATAAATCGAAGAAGACGTGGCCTTTTGTCCTGATTTTTGTTCTGGGTTTTCTCCTGATGATGTACCCGATGATTTCGAATTATTATTACAGGATCGAGGCGAATCACGAGATTTCGGATTTCCAAGACGGGGCGAAGGATTTAGACGATGCGGAAGTACTCCGGCGTATGGAGCTCGCTCGGGCGTATAATCAGACGCTGGATCCTTCCAAGCTCGGCGACCCGTACACTGAAAAGGAAAAGGAAGGGGTCGCCGCTTATGCCAAGATGCTCGAGGTGGCGGAAAAGATCGGTTTTGTGGAGGTTCCCAAGATCGATGTGAATCTGCCGATTTACGCCGGCACGAGTATGGAGGTTCTCGACAAGGGTTGCGGCCACTTGGAGGGGACGAGTCTTCCCGTAGGGGGATCTTCTACGCACACAGTGCTGACGGCTCACAGGGGGCTTCCCAGGGCGAAGATGTTCCGGGAGCTGGACAAGCTCGAGGTCGGGGATGTGTTTTACATTCACAACATTCAGACGGTGCTCGCTTATAAGGTGGACCGTATTTTGACGGTGGAGCCTTCGAATTTTGATCCGATTTTGGTCGAAGAGGGCAAGGACCGGGCCACGCTTTTAACTTGTACGCCTTATATGATTAATTCCCACAGGCTTTTGGTGCAGGGTCACCGCATTCCCTATACGCCGCCGGTGGACGAAGTGGACAATGGCTTGCCTTTTGTTAATATGAATTACAGGGATGCTCTCTTGTTCGCTCTGCCCGTGTTTATTATTCTTCTGATTATTTATATTTATCAGTGGAGAACGTATCGTAAGCAGCGGGATCGGGTGCGTGCGCTCTACGGTTTGACGAGAAAGGATGGTGATGGCGATGGCAAGAAGGAGTAAGCGTTTAGTAGGTCATGTGCTGATTCTTTTGGGGATCGCTCTGCCTCTTTACGGTTTCGGTTTTTTATCCAAGGGGATTTTGACGGAAAAGTCCGCTTACGAACGGTTTATGAAATCGGATGCCGGTTCCTATAGCCAAGTGGCCGATTCCATCGAGGAATATAATGCCGATCGGCCCGACGAGGTGGCGGTGGTGGATCCTTTCGCCACGGACGAGTACGAGGCGGCGGAATCTTTTCTCGAGAATCCCGAGGGTATCTTTGCTTATTTGAGTATTCCAAAGTTGGATTTGTATCAGCCGATTTTTTTGGATGCGTCGAAGCGTAATTTGGCGAAGGGTGTGGCTCATATTGAGGGCACGGATTTGCCGGGACGTATGGAAGGGCTTCGGCCGGTTATTGCCGGGCACCGGGGTTATTATGAATCGGTTATGTTTATGTATTTGGATGAGCTCGCCGAAGGGGATTCGGTGTTTATCCAATGGGCGGACAACAGTATGGAGTATAAGGTTTATAATAAGGAGATTATTCAGCCTTGGGAGGTCGAAAAGTTGGACCCCATTGAGGGGCGCAAGCTTTTGACGCTTTTAACTTGTAATCCCATGCGACCGCCCAGACGTCAGCGTCTGTTGGTAAATTGTGAGCTCGTGGAAAACACGGGGGATGCAGCCAAGGGCAACGAAGCCGCTCTCGCGGAGGGAGGAGACGATTTGGTGGCGCAAAAGGTAAAGCACACCAATATGGCGGTGTTGATCGTTACCGCCATCCTCGCTCTGTTGTTTATCTGGCGATGTGTAAAATTCGCCGGTGAATTTAAGAGGGAAGACGAGTGATTGAAAGAGAAAAGCCATCGGCATGACCGGTGGCTTTTTTGATGAGGTGAATGTTGTTTTTTTGTATGGTGTCGTAGCCATGCGTGGTCTTGTAGGGGCGAGGGTGCGTGCTCGACAGGTTATTTTACTGCGGATATGGCTAGCACGGTATATTTCCTCTTGATTCACCGCCTGGTAAGATTTCGTAGGGGCGAGCCCTGCTCGCCCGTTAAAATAGAGCGAAACTATTCGCCGCCAGGTAACAAAATATATTTCTGTTGTCGTTGAAGGCAATGTATCCGCACACCCCTATCGGGCGGGCAGGCCCGCCCCTACACTGCGATGGCGACGTTGTGTGCCCGCCAGGTACCAAACAAATTCTTGCCGTGTGTCGGGGAAATATATTCGCACACCCCTATCGGGCGGGCAGGCCCGCCCCTACATTGCGGTGGGCGAGAATGTGTGCCCGCCAGGTAACAAACAAATTCTTGCCGTGCGTTGGAGGCCATGTATCCGCACACCCCTATCGGGCGGGCAGGCCCGCCCCTACACTGCGATGGGCGGGGATGTGTGTCTGAGAGGTAAGCAAACACAATCTTGCGGTATATGGGGGAAATCTCTTCGCACATCCCCATCGGGCGGGCAGGCCCGCCCCTACACTGCGGTGGCGACGTTGTGTGCCCGGCAGGTAACAAAACAAATTCTTGCCGTGTGTCGGGGAAATATATTCGCACACCCCTATCGGGCGGGCAGGCCCGCCCCTACATTGCGGTGGGCGGGGATGTGTGTCTGAGAGATTATTTTACTGCGGATATGGTTAGCGCGGTATATTTCGTCTTGATTCACCGCCTCGTATGATGTCGTAGGGGCGAGCCTTGCTCGCCCGTTAAAATAGAGCGAAATTATTCGCCCGACAGGTAACAAAATATATTCCTGTTGTCGTTGAAGGGAATATATCCGCACACCCTTATCGGGCGGGCAGGCCCGCCCCTACATTGCGGTGTCGACTTTGTGTGCCCGCCAGGTAACAAAATATATTCCTGTTGTCGTTGAAGGGAATATATTCGCATACCCCTATCGGGCGGGCAGGCCCGCCCCTACACTGCGGTGGGCGGGGATGTGTGCCCGCCAGGTAACAAAACAAATTCTTGCCGTGTGTCGGGGAAATATATTCGCACACCCCTATCGGGTGGCAGGCTCTCCCCTACACTGCGATGGCGACGTTGTGTGCCCGAGAGGTAACAAAAAATATTCCAGCCCTGCGTTGAAGGATACATATTCGCACACCCCATTCGGGCGGGCAGGCCCGCCCCTACATTGCGGTGGGCGGGGATGTGTGTCTGAGAGGTAAGCAAACACAATCTTGCGGTGTATGGGGGAAATCTATTCGCACACCCTTATCGGGCGGGCAGGCCCGCCCCTACATTGCGGTGGGCGGGGATGTGTGCCCGCCAGGTACCAAACATCTTTTTGCCGTGCGTTGAAGGGAATATATTCGCACACCCTTATCGGGCGGGCAGACCCGCCCCTACACTGCGGTGGGCGAGGATCTTTGTCCGATTCCAATAAAAAAGCAAGCCTGAGCTCGCTTTTTGTATTTGGATTTAATTTTAGTAATTTTCAACGAATAGTTCGAACCATTTTTGGGGATGGTGGCAAGCCGGGCATTCTTTCGGAGCGGTTTTGCCTTCGTGGATGTAACCGCAGTTGTTACATTTCCAAAGAACGACCTCATCACGTTCGAAGAGTTTGTCTTCTTCTACATTTTCAAGAAGTTTCAGATAGCGATCTCTATGGGCTTCTTCCACTTCGCTGATTTCGATCCAATCGCTTGCGATGTCGTCGAATCCTTCTTCTTTTGCGATTTTGGCAAAATCAGGATACATATTGGTAGCTTCTTCGTTTTCGCCTTCGGCAGCGGATTTAAGATTGCTTGCGGTATCGCCGGTGTGGACCGGGTAGTTCCAATCAACATTGATTTCAGAATCGTTTACATCTTTAGCGAGGTGTTTGTAGAAGCGAGCGGCGTGTTCCCGTTCGTTGCGTGCCGTTTCTTCAAAAATGTTTTTAATTTGAACGGATGCATCTTTGTCCGCTTGCTTAGCGAATAGCGTGTAGCGCATGCTGGCTTGGCATTCTCCTGCGAAAGAGATAAGTAAGTTCTTTTCTGTTTGTGTACCTTTTAATGACATATAATGCCTCCTATGATTTAAGATTATGTCCTGACAATCTTAATTATACCATTGAGCTTCTCTTTTGAAACGTTTTTAATTATATAACCTCGTGATATACTGAAAGATAAGAAATAAACTCAATGATTCATAAAAAAGGAGTATCGCTATGAGAATTCTATGCGCCGGACCTACCACCATCACTCCCGAAGTGGAAGGGGCCATGCAAGGTATCGTCACCAATCCCGATTTAGATCCGGCTTATGAAACCTTTCATCGGAATGTAGAAAAAAGGCTTTCTCGCGTCGTAAAAACTGATCGACCGACGGTGATCGTTCTCGGAGAGGGCATGATCGTCCTCGAGGGAAGCGTCTGTTCTTTAATGGAAAAAGGCGAGCGGGTCCTGGTTATGACTAATGGCGTCTTCGGCGCGGGCTTTGCTGATTATGTAAAGTTTTTCGGTGGCGAAGCGGTAATCTATGAAGGGGATCATCGCCACGGATTTGATATTGATGCGCTTAAAAAGTTTTTGGAAAAAGATTCGGATTTTGCCATCGCCACCATGGTGCACTGCGAAACCCCTTCGGGTCTTACAAATGATGTGAAAAGTATTTGTAATCTTTTGAAGGAGTACGGGATTCTTTCTATAGTAGATGCCATTTCCTCTTTCGGTGGCGAGGACATCGACTTCGACGCTTACGGCGTAGACCTTATGCTCTCCGGTTCGCAAAAATGCCTCTCCGCTCCCACGGGCCTTTCCATGGTCACTATTTCGAAGGCTGCGGAAGAGAAGATGCGCAATCGGAAGGAACCTATCCCGAGCTATTATATGAATCTTTTAAATTATATGAGCGGCGCGGAGGATTTCGCCTTCCCCTACACCATGAGCGAACACTTAACATACGCCCTCGATAAGGCGCTGGACCTTTGGGAATCGAGAGATTCAGTGGCGCTGCACGCCTGCTACGGGGAAGTGACTCGGGAGCTTTTTGAGGCGGAAGGCTTTGAGCTTTATCCGAAAGATTCCTTTGCCGACACGGTAACTGCCATCGTCGTACCTGAAGGGATGACGGCCACGGATATTTTAAACCGTGCCCGTGAAAAAGGCGTCTTTATTTCAAAAGGTGTGGGCCCCCTACACGATCAAATTATTCGCATCGGCCACATGGGCGCCAATATCGATAAGGAAAATTTCCGTGTACTCTTTAAGGTTCTCGATGAAGTATTCAGTGATCTCGGGAGAAAAACAGACTTTTCCCGCCGCTTTGAATCGGCGAAATTATAGGAGAGGCGAGCTCTTGCTATGATATACTAAGATAAAGGGGGTATCTTTTGAAAGGAATCTTTATCGTCATAGAAGGCGCCGACGGAACGGGAAAATCCACGGTGGCCGAAGGACTATATCATCATTATAAAGATAAAGGTCTCGATATCGTCCATACCCGCGAGCCGGGCGGACCCAAGATCAGCGAGGCCATTCGTTCGATTTTGCTTTCCAACGATAATCACGAGATGCACCCCCGCACGGAGGCCCTCCTCTATGCGGCCAGTCGCGCCCAGCATGTGGAGGAGGTTATTCTCCCGGCACTGAAGGCGGGGAAAATGGTGATCTCGGAGCGTTACGTGTTTTCAAGCCTTGTTTACCAAGGCCTTTCCAGAAAGCTCGGCGTAGGACCCGTGGAGGCCATTAATGACTTTGCCACAGACGGCCTCGTCCCTGACATTACCCTTTATTTACATCATCCTGAGGGATCCTCATTCGATCGCATTGCCGATCGGACGGCGGATCGCTTGGAATCGGATGAGGCCATTCGCCTCTCCGTTCAGGAAAATTATAGAATATTAGCTGATAATCGTGGCGATGCACTGACTTGGATCGACAGCACACAGGATAAAGTGTCGGTTCTTTATGATTGCATCCATGCTATTGAAAAGGAGCGCCATTTGCGATGAAACTTATATTTGCCATTGTTCAAGATCAAGATGCCGGAAATGTCATAGACGCCTTGACGGAAAATAATTTCCGCGTTACAAAGCTTTCCACCTCCGGCGGGTTTTTAAAAGCCGGCAACACCACTTTAATGATGGGTGTGGAAGAAAAGGATATGGACGAACTCTTTGATATTTTAGAGGAAAATTGTTCGGTGCGGGAGGAGGCCACCTCCATGGTCTCTATGCCCTATCCCCTCAATGTACGGGTCGGTGGAGCGACGATTTTTATTCTCGACGTGTCGGAATACAATCGTTATTAAGGGGTGCACTATGGAAAAGCTCATGGATAAAATGGTCTTTGCCATTATTGCCGATCGCTTTATAGGCGATTTTGTAGACGAACTTCTGGAAGCGGATATTTCCGTAACGGAAATGGCCTCAAGCGGCGGCTTTTTAAAAGAAGGCAATACGACGGTGGTTATCGGCGTAAATGATCATCAATACGGCGAATTAAAAGAAATTCTTCAGCGGGTTATCGGCGATCATACCGATCCTGAAAGCGTACACTCCGGCGCCCACGTCTTCGCTATCGATTTGGTGAAGGGGCTCAGCATTTGAGCTCCAAGGCAAAGGAGATCCTTCGCTCTTCCCTCCACGGCTTTATTGTAAAGGGAGAGGGGGAGGCGGCCCTCGCTTTTGCGAGAGAATACGGTAAGGGCTTTTTATGCACCGGCGACGATGCCCCTTGCGGCAGCTGCCCCTCCTGCCGGCTCTTTGAAAGCGGAGAGGGAAAGGGGAGCAACCATCCCGATTATATTGAGGTCTTTCCCACAAAGAAGACGTCGAAAGCGTCGATAAAAAAAGAAAGTATTGAAGGGGTCATCGACGAAGCTGCCATGACCTCTTATTTGGAGAACGGAAAACTTTTCGTCTTCCAAGATTTCGACACGGCGACGCCGGAGGGGCAAAACGCCCTTTTAAAGCTTTTAGAAGAGCCTCCGCAAAAGACGGGTTTTCTCCTTTTAACGGAAAAGCCCGAATCGATTCTCCCTACGATTCGATCACGAACAGGTTTTATCGATTTAGGGGAGGAAAATAGACGAGACGGAGAGCTTCGGCACCGAAGCTTTATGCTCATTCAAAAAATCATGGAGAGACGAGAAGAGGCTTTTTTGGCACGCCACATGGTGAATGAGGAAAAAGATCATCTGAATGATGTGCTCACCTATATGACGAGTTATCTCAGGGATGTGGCGGTAATCTATGCCACAGGAGACACGGAAAGAATCGACAATAGAGATTACGGCCCTATGATCTCAGAACATGCGGAGGTCATAGGGGATAGAGTATTTGAACTTTACGAGGCCGTCTTAAAGACGACTCGTTATTTAGAACGAAATGTGAACAAGGAGCTCGCCATGGAATGGCTGTTTCTGAAGTTTGGAGGTTTAAAAGAGTGACCGATACTAGACGAGAAGTCATCGGCGTGCGCTTTAAACGCCGCGGAAAAGTTTATTACTTTGATCCCGGTGAGCATGCGCCTGAAATAGACGAGGCGGTGATCATCGAAACCTCTCGAGGTACGGAGTACGGCTTTACGGCGACAGAGCGCCAAGAGGTGGAGGAAGAAGAGATCGTCGGCGAATTAAAGCCAATCCTTCGCATTGCCACACGAGAGGATGAAGACCGCTACATTGCCAATCGCAACCTCGCCCGTCAAGCTCTTTTAGTGTGTGAGAAAAAAGTGGAGGAACACGGCTTGGATATGCGGCTGGTTTCCTCGGAATACACCTTTGATAATTCCAAGCTCCTGTTTTACTTTACATCGGACGATCGCGTAGATTTTCGCCGTTTGGTTCGGGATTTGGCGTCGGTTTTTAAGACGCGGATCGAGCTCCGTCAAATCGGTGTAAGAGACGAGGCGAAGATCGTCGGAGGTCTCGGGCCTTGCGGACGGGAGTGTTGCTGCTCGTCTTTTTTAACGGAATTTCGTCCTGTAAGCATTAATATGGCAAAGGATCAGGGGCTTTCCCTTAATCCCGAATCCATCAGCGGTATATGCGGAAGATTACTCTGCTGCTTACGTTATGAACAGGAAGGCTATGCGGAAAATTTAAAAAAACTTCCCCGAATCGGCAACCGTGTCTATACGCCGGCAGGAAGAGGCGTGGTCGTAGGCCGTTCCACTTTAAAGGCCCTTGTAAAAGTTAAAATCGAAGGAGATGACGGCGTGGAATTCCACGTATTCTCCACCGATGAACTGGGGCAAAGGCACTGTAAAGAAGGAGGCTGTGGCCATGAATGCCACTCCGATCGCCCGAGGACTTGATCCGAAAAGAGCATACAGGCGAAGCGGATGGCTTTTGATCTTTGTGGCCATTTTCCTTATGGACCACTTTCCGGGCTTTTTCTTTCAAGATAAAATCCCTCATATTGTCGCCATCGGGCTTCTTTGGGGGATTTATTTTTTATGTTTAAAATTCATTCTCTACCTCGTGGATCGCTTTTTAGGGCGGTGGATCTCTCCTTTAGGCGTTGAGCTCGGAATTTTCTTGGGCATTCTCTATGAAATCGACAGAGTGCAGTCTCAGACAAGTTCCCTCGGGCCTTCCGGAGGGAATTGGGTCAACGGGATCACGGTGGCACTTACCCTTTTTCTCTGGCTCTTCGCTTTTTGTATGGAAAAAGGGCGTCGACGCCCTATCTTCGTGCTTCCGGGCGTATTGGCTCTGGGCGCTGTTATCTTCGCCGCAGTATTTCCGGGCGTGCCCACGCGAGGGGTTATACACCAAGCGAAGCGGGAAATTCCTCCAAGCTATAAGGTGGAAACCATCCACTACGGACCGGGGGAGACCTTTGATTTCGGCACGGTAAGCTATAGCCGCTATGTGAATGTGCCCAAGGGTCAATCGAAAGTGCGGGAAAAATACTTCGGCTACACGCCGGGGAAAGTTCCCTATGTCGGCGAGATCTATTTGCCCAAGGGGAAGATGAAGGCGCCTCTTTTGGTCTTTGTTCACGGAAATCACAATATGCTCGCAGATAATTACAGAGGCTATGAATACCTCGGGCGCTACTTGGCGGCAAGAGGCGTGGGCTTTGTCTCCGTGGAGCAATCCCACTATAATGCTTATCTGCAAAAGGGACTCAGCGGCGAAAACGACGCGAGGGCCCTTGGGCTTGTCGATCACGCCTCTGCGATTTTAGAAGATGAGCGTTTAAGAGAACGCTTTGATAAGAATCGACTATATTTCGGCGGCCATAGCCGCGGGGGCGAAGCGGCTGCTGTGGCGGCGGCCCTTGTAGACCTTACGAAAAATCCGGATACGGGAGAGGAGACGAAAGATCTCCACGTCGCAGGGGTTATTGCCGTGGCGCCTACAGACGGACAGTATAAGCCCGGGGAGCGGCCGGTGGATTTAAATGTGCCCTATCTTTTGATTCAGGGAAGCCACGATCAGGATGTCTCCTCTCTCGAGGGGATGGATCAGTATATGCGATCTTCCGGAGAGAAGATGCAGGTGCTTATCGGCTATGCCAATCACAGCAAATTCAACAGCAATTGGGGAAATCTCGACCGGGAAGGTCTCCTGGCCTCTACCCTCCATCGGGCAGATATTATGGGGGCGAAAGAGCAGGAACGCTTCTTGGAAGTGTTGGCCTATAGCTTTATAGAAGATGAGGACATTTTGGAAAACCCGAAAGAGTATCTTCCCGATGCACCTTATTTTACTTCCTATGAAAAGCCGGGGCTCGTCATCGCAGACTTTGAAGAAGATGCGGAACTTGCGACGGCGACATTGGAAGGCGCTAAGCTTTCCATCGACGGAAGCCACATCGAAAAGCGCTTCCAACCCTCGGGAAGAGGGGGAAATAATCATGTGGCCTTGATTCGGGGGAGTTTGACGGCAGAAATTCCCACGTCTGTTTCGGGAGATCTCGCACTGGATTTAGCGCCTACGGGATCTGTACCCGAGGTGATCGTAACACTTGAAGATAAAAGCGGACAGTCGGTAACAATCCCTCTCCATCGAGACAGTTTACGGCCCCCTCTTGAGACGGTGCTTCTTAAATGGCAGCAACTCGCCCGGAAGACGGAAAAGAAATCGGCTCTTGTAAGCTATCGTATAAGGGAGGAGACGGTTGCCGAAAAAAATCCCTCTTTCCGAATGGAAGATCTTCGGCGCATAAGACTGACCACCGAGGGAGAAATTGCTCTCGATAATATACGAATTGAAATGAAAAATGATTAAAGGTATTTCGACAGGGTATGAATTAAGTGACAAAAGTTGCGGGGGTAAAGTTCATGCACGATACACTTTTAATCAAAACCATAGAGCCTGATAGTAAGGGCTTTCGAAACGTCTTTTTTCAAATCGGCGACATGCAGACCCATCGGGAACAGTTGCTGGATCTTTTAAACGGTTCGGGGAGTCCCTATGCCGGTCGCTGTATGCTTCGCTTTAATGGCGTGCGCCTTCAATTAGAAGCGCGGGAAATCCCCGCCGTGCTCGCCATATTATCGGAAGCGGGCATGAAAGTGTATAGCGTCTATGAGCCTTATATTTAAGTATTCATTAAGGAGGATACATTATGGACTTAAAAGCAAAATTAAACGAACAATTTAACTTTGAAATCGAATCCGCTTATATCTACATGGCCATGGCCAATTATGTAGAACTTCAAGGCATGCACGGCTTCAGCCATTTCTTTGTAGCACAAGCGAAAGAAGAAATGGGACACGCCTACGAATTTTATAAATTCATGCTCGAAATGGACTTTGAACCCGAGTATACCGAAATTGCAAAACCGGAAACTGAATACGGCAACTTTACAGATACCTTTAAAGCCGCTTTAGAACACGAAAAAGAAGTAACGAGCCGCATTAAAGCGATCTACAAAGATGCCATCGAAGCAGGCTGCCTCGACACTCAACAATTCTTAAATAAATTTATCGAAGAACAAAGAGAAGAAGAAGATACCTTCCGCGATCTCGTCGAACAATTGGAACGCGTTCGCGAAAGCTGGAACGGTCTCTATATCTTGGATTCCAAACTCGGCCAACGCTAAAACTTACACTCAAAGCCTCGCCTCAGGGCGGGGCTTTTTTTATGCGACATCGAATGCTTCTGATACTGTACTATAGGGAAAATAAATATACTTATTTAAGTAAAATCCCTTAGAACAAATATTATTGAAGGTAGACTTTATATAAAGTGATTGGTAATATAATGGTATCGGTACACAGTGATGAAGATGCCTAAAATGGCTAAATTAATAAGGAGTGATGCGACGCTTGGCGAAATAACGAGAGTGTAATTCCGAAGAACATGAGAACTTGCAAATAAGAAAAGGATTTCCCAAAATTACGATCATGATTAAAACGATCGAAAGGAGAAAGGTATGAAACATTTAAGCAGAAGCTTCGCTACGCGTTTGATAGCATGTGTGCTGAGCCTTGTTATGGTATTTGCCATGGTGCCCGTAGGCGCGTTTGCGGAGAGTTCAACCCTTGAAAAGGAATTTGAAGCAGCCATCAACCCTATGTTTGAGGGCATCAGCAGTAAAGAAGGAGTTTATGATGCATCCTTCAACGCCGACAAGCGGATAGTAACCGTTAAAATTTTGGATAAAACTAAAGCAGCTGAAAAGATTTCGGGAACAGGTTTGGCTTCAGGCTTAACAAAGCTCTATAGAGAAAACAATCTAAAGAAAATCAAAGTCGGGGGTCAGGATGAAAGAGATTTAGTTGCCCTCGCAGGCTCTGCGTCAGGCTCGGGTATGACTGTCGAGCAAATGTTTAAGTTTATTATTGGCGCCGATGTGTTAAACGAAGTACAAGAAACCGAAGAAAAAACTGGAAAGCTTGCGGATTTTATCGATAAAACGGTAGAACTTAAGTTGACAGTAGAAAAAGACGGCGAAACGGCTATACTCACTTATATTATTAATGGTGTCGACGGAACTAAGACGGACGCCGAACGAAATCCTGCAGTCGATCCTGAAAAGGTAGAAGTTTCGGATCCCGATAATCTGACGGACGCAGAGCGTTTTGCAGTTGCAGCGAACGTATTGGAAGCGAACCCCGGAGCTCAAGAAGTAAAAGTCGATGATAAGGGAAATGCTACCATCAAATATGAAGATGGCAGTGAAAATACCTTGAGTCCGGAGAAAACCATTATGCACAAAACGGTTTCCATCGACGCTTCCGATGTAAAACCTGTCAAGCCGACAAATGATGCGCAAGACACCGGCATCAGTATTGAAAATCCCGGCGACGACACAAAGGTTACGGCAAAGGATAAAGACGGTAAAGACGTACCTGTAGAAATCGACAAAGATGGGAAGGTTATTGTAAAACCGGGAACTGAGGTGAGCGGGCCTATTACAGTCGTGATCGCCAACAAAGGGCTTCCGGAAGGTAAGAAAATTATCGAAGTCCCCGTTACAGATGTCAATGACGGATCAGGTGATATTTGGTTGCGCCCCAATGGTCCAAAGAAGAATGAAACGAAAGAGGATAAGAAAGACGATCAGAAGGTAGAAAAACGCGAAACGAATCTTCATAAGGCATATATTTTTGGTTACGAAGATGGTACTTTCCGCGCAGAAGGTAATGTCACTCGCGCCGAAGCTGCCGCTATGATCGCACGTCTTAAAGGTCTCGATATGAGCAACACAGAAAAACCTGCCTTCAGTGATGTTCAAAGTGCTTGGTATAACGCCGGTATCAACGCCGTCGTCAAAGCTGGTTATATGAAGGGTTATCCCGATGGAAAATTCAATCCTAACGGCAAGATTACCCGTGCGGAATTTGCGCAATTGATCATGGCGATCGATAAGGCAAATGGCGCCGATGTACCGTTTACCGATGTAAAAGGCCACTGGGCAGAAACTGCCATTAAGCAGGCTTTCGCCAATGAACGTATTGCTGGGTACCCGGACAATAGTTTCCGTCCGAATAACCATATTACGCGCGCCGAAGCGGTTACTGTCTTAAATAAACTCTTTGATCGCAGCGTGAGTGCAAAGAGTCTGGTCGATCTTCAAGTTGGTCTTGCAGGATTTAAAGATTTAGAACAAAGTCACTGGGCTTATTATCAAATCATTGAGGCATCAAACACACACGATTTCTTCCGTACCGAACAAGGTAAGGTCGACGAAACATGGGTTAAGCTCCTTAAAAATGGAAAATAAGTTTAGCTGATATTTAAAAGAACCGAGTATAGTGCTCGGTTCTTTTTTATGTGGGAATAGAGATTGAAGTATCCATGGGTATTTGATAAGATATTAACGACCATATATTAAAACGTTGATTAATTAATAAGACCAGGAGTACATATGAAAAATCGTAATCGCTGGCTGATTTTAGCGGCGTGCATCATTATCAACCTTTGTCTCGGCGCAGGATACGCTTGGAGCGTGTTCCAAGGACCACTAGTGGATCTCTTCGGTTTTTCCGCCGCCAAGGCGACCCTGGCCTTCAGTATTTCCTTCGGTATGGGCCCGGTGGGCATGATCGTCTTCGGCCCTATCCAGGATAGGCACGGCCCTAGGCTCATTACTTTTGTAGGCGGTCTTTTGTTCGGCCTCGGCTTTATTTTGACGTCCTTCATGAAGAGCTTGACGTGGCTCTACATAAGCTACGGCCTCATTTCAGGTATCGGCATCGGCATGGCCTATGGCGCCACCATCGCCACCACCGTCACCCTCTTCCCCGATAAGCGGGGCCTTGCAAGCGGCCTTAATGCGGCAGGCTTCGGCTCCGGAGCCGTTGTCTTTGCGCCTATCGCTGCCAGCCTTATTCAAAGCTACGGCGTCTTAAGTGCCTTCAGATTCCTGGGTATCACGATTTTAATTATTATTTGCGGATGTTCTTTAATCCTCTCCGTTCCCGAAAAAGAGGGGGGAGAGCGGGCGATTTCCGAAAGAGACAAGCGTCCCTCTGAAATGCTCCGCATGCCCTCGTTCTGGGTGCTCTGGCTCATTTATATTATCGGAAGCATCAGCGGCATGATGATCATCGGCCATGCATCGCCTATCTCCCAAGATCACTTAGGCTTTACCCTGGCCCTCGCCACCGCCATTGTGAGCATTGTCTCTCTTTCCAATACCCTCGGGAGAATCTTTTGGGGCTCCATCTCCGATCGCTTCGATCGCTATTCTGTGGTGAGCATGATGTTTGTCGTCTCCACCATCGGGTTGCTCATTATGTTTGCCCATATCCATCCCTATCTTTCCGTCGTCGGCGTTATTTTAATCGCCCTTTGCTACGGCGGTTTCCTGGGCATCTTCCCGGGAATTACGGTGGAAAACTTCGGAGAAGCCTTTAACGGTACAAACTACGGCTTCATGTTCAGTGCCTGCGGCATTGCCGCCGCCGTGGGGCCGGTTCTTGCAGCATCAGTTAAAGAGGCGAACAACGGCGACTACAGCACGGCCTTTTTAGTGGCGGCAGGTCTTAATATTATCGGCCTTGCCCTTATGATGATGTTCAGAAAAAAAGCACAGAAAAATGCATAAGAAAAGCCTCCTTTGCGGGAGGCTTTTTTTCTATCTATCGCCGTAGGAATCGGCGAGTTTTTTTAAATCGGCAATGGTATCCATGGCGCGCTCACCTTCATCCGTATCTTTTACCAACCGGCGGCCGTCATATTTCGTAATAAACTCGAGAGAGGAGGTCATGTCGATATTTTCCCGAATATAGGTGTCCTCGTGCTGAATGGGCTCGTGAGTGGCCAGGAGGATGCCGTAGGAATTTGAAATTAGGGTATATCCCGCCGTGCCCGTAGTTTTACGGTAGGCGTGGGCGAAGCCGCCATCGATCACCACGACTTTCCCTCCGGCTTTGACGGGATTTTCTCCTTTACGTTTTTTAACCGGCGTGTGGCCGTTAATAATCTTTCCCCGAGGGTCGCTGATGCCGAAACTGCTTAGGATGCGATCGGCCGCATCTTCTCTTTCCCTTAAGAGGTAGTAAGGATTTTTATGTTCCACATGAGTCTCTTCTTCGGCGATAAAGTAGCGCTCGAAAGTGGTGATCCGCTCCTTACCGAAAAGCGGGGAGTGTTTGCCGCACCAAAGATAGAAGAGGAAATCCACATCGTCTTCTTGTCTCTTGTAAAAACCGTGGCGCACCTTCTCATCAATGGCATCTAAAAGCTCTCGCCCTTCCATGGGCTTGCCCAAGAGATCGACGGATTCAAACTCGCCGTCTTCTTTCATAGGAATGCAACCGTGAAAGAGGAGGTTTCCGTTTTGAATTTTATACATACCGCCTTTTTCGATCATGGTGCGTATATGGGATTGAAGCTTTGTGCTTGTAAGGAAACTCTTACGAATGCGCTCCGCCACTTCCGCCTCTTCCCTTGTAAAGGCGTAGGGATCTCGGGGATCAACTGTGGGGAAATCGCCGTCTAATAGTGGATAATCCTTTCCCTCTACGTTCACTGTTTCGTTTTTCAAATCCAAATTTTCCAAATGGAGCATACCGTCCATTTGATATGCGGGATGGCGGCGAATCAGTTGCCCCTCCGCCTTAAATTGCAAGATGGCTATGGCCTTGTGGAGCTTGGCGACAGATTCGTTAATGTGTTCATCGGGGCCGGGGCTTTTTGTGTAGAAGGGTTCTTTCGCCGTGTAGTGCTCGGCGTAGCGTAGAAGAGGCAGGAGATTAATGCCGTAGCCGTCTTCGATGGTGGAGAGCACATTGTATCTTAAGGCGATGCGTATAACATTGGCGGCCAGGGCGAAATTTCCTGAGGCGGCGCCGATCCAGGCGATGTCGTGATTGCCCCATTGAATGTCTACCCGGTCGTCTTTTGAAATTTGATCCATGATCTTTTCAGCATCTTCCCCACGGTCGTAAATGTCGCCGATAATGTGCACGGTCTCCACTACGTAGCGCACGGAGAGATCGGCGAGATCTTTAATATAATACTCTGCTTCGCCGAGGGCGATCATATTGTCGTAAAGAGAGGTGACGTAGGATTTCTTGTGGCGGGAAGCGGAGTCTTCCAGAAGGAGCAGATTTAAAATCTTCTTTCTCGAAGGGGGAAGAGTGCTTTCAATTTGCTCGTGATCGTATTTCGTCGCCACTCTCTTCGCCACAACGATTAAATTTGTGAGGGTCTCTTTTAAAAGCCGGTTATAATCTTCCTCAGGTAATTTTTCCTTAAGATCGGCGAGCTTTTTTTCGGGATAATATAAAATCGTCGCAAGAAGATTTTTATTCTCTTCACTCATTTCAGGAAAGAGCTCGTCGATGTAGCGGCGAAGAACTCCCGATGCGTTTCGGAGCACGTGGGTAAAGGCGATGTATTCTCCGTGAAGATCGCTT
>QWCK01001503.1_pt1 | contig 33700 bp, 35 predicted proteins | sample 1972571 | NCBI WGS metagenome assembly QWCK01 (sample SAMN09866710, study PRJNA288562) | Human gut metagenome isolate term2_stool, whole genome shotgun sequencing... | isolation source: gut | host: Homo sapiens | place: USA: California | reverse complement strand
CGGCGGTTTTAAAGATATACTTTTATTTTCCCTTAAACAGACTGCTTTAATTGGTATTCATCCATGACTTGGTCCATGGTTTTTAATTTAATCGCATCATATTGGGCAAAAATTTTTTTAGAAAAATCAACATTTTGATAAACACACCAATAGCCTTTGAACTTACACCTTTTTCCTCCCAAGGTGGAAAATCCTACTACATCACAAGTTGGATAGCCTAGGAAAATCCCCACTTCATGGGGACAGGAGCTTTGAAAGTGCTTTTTGAGCGTCTTTAGGGCCTCGTATAGGTTTGCGGGATCTTTATATTTGTAGTTTTTTAAAAAGAGTTGAATTTCTTCCTGCCTTAGATGGGCTTCTAATGAATCTTTTTTGAAAAAGTAAACCAAAACTCCTTGTAGGGACTCTTTTAAGATAAAAGATTGGACTCCAAGGGCCTCTTCAAAATATTTTTGCTTGTCTAAAAAAATTTTATGTAGGGGCAAATGGGTCATGGATAAGTTTAAGAGGGTCCCAACCTTGTTGCAATAAAGAGTCGGAGCCAGCTGAACCCTTAAATATCCATAGAGATAGGAAAATTCATCCAGCTGACCCAGCCTTTCAAAAAAAGATAGGAGACTTTCCTTGGGCATCTTAAGACCGAGCCAAGTCTCGTCCCAATAGTTTGCAGTCATAAAGGGCATCTTCATCGGGATCATCGTAGGCAATTAAACCATCTGCAACCAGCCTTGCTCCACAATCGTCCATTTCTTCTACCCATTCCTTCATCCATTGACCATCTGCCCACTCATAAGAGCCAAATAAGGCTGTGGCCTTGCCAGATAAAAGTGGTTTAATTTCATCAATAAAGGGTCTAAAGCAAGTTTCTTCCAATTCTTCAGCTCCCATAGCTGGACAACCGAGAGCTATAGCATCAGCAGACTTTACATCTTCTGCTGTGGCATCCGTTACAAAAAGTAAGTCTACATTTGCCCCCTCTTCCTTGGCTCCTTCAACAATGGCATGGGCCATTTTTTCTGTATTTCCTGTTCCAGTCCAATAAATTACTTTAATATTTTTCATAATTCCTCCTAAAATTATTGATATTTGATATCATTTATACTATTATTATAGTAACTTCTGTTGCTCTTTGCTTTTCATTTATCACCTATTTATCATATAAAAAAGGAGTTCTTATGTACGATTACCTTAATTTAGTAAAAAAATTAAAAAATTCTACTTTAAAAAACGCAAACGATACTCTCTATCGGGAGTTAAGTCCCTATAGTGAAGACCTTCCCTCTCTTCAAAAATACCTAGACCATTTAAATGTTTATTTATGTACATATTTTTTACTCAAATATAAATTACATTTAGAAAAGATAGCAGAAAATTTTGACCAAAAGATTCAAGAGATAGAAACCTTTGAACAAGCTGTTGCTCTTGGTGAGACCATCTTAAATGAATACAAAAACCGCTTTGGAACCGTCCTCATTTCTGTGGACCACCAACTGATTAAGCAAGCCCTAACCTATATCCAACAACACTTTCATGAAAAAATTACCCTGGATACTGTCGCTAAAAAACTCCACCTCTCCAAAAACTACCTCTGCCACCTCTTCCAAGAAGAAACCGGCCATAAGTTTTGCGAATATGTTTCTCTCCTTCGGGTCCAACATGCCAAAAAGCTAATCGAAGAGGGAAAGGATTCCTTTACATCTATTTCTTATACCTGCGGCTTTTCAAGCCAAAGTCACTTTTCTACAACCTTTAAAAAATATGCTGGCTGCACTCCTAAAGAATATCAGAAAATTACCCAAGCCAAGTAACTGCCATAATATCAAAAGAGGACAGGTTAACCTGTCCTCTTTTTGTCTTCTTATTAATCTTTTGAATGGTTCCTCTTAAAAGCTCAATCCATTTCTTGAGTATCTGTCCCGTCTTCTGCCGAGCTAACTTCTTCCACGGCATCTTCTTCTGCCACTACCTTGTGAAATTCATTGATAACGGCTTCCTCAAGTTCGTTTCTTGTTTTTGAATTAATTGGGTGCGCGATGTCTCTAAAGGATCCTGATGGAATGCGACGACTTGGCATTGCTAGAAAAAGTCCATCTGTTCCTTCAATTACTTTCATATCATGAACGACAAAATCTCCGTCAAATGTTACAGAAGCAATTGCCTTCATCCTGCCCCCATCTTTAATTTGCCGAATACGAATATCCGTAATGTTCATGGTGTCACCATCCTTTCCTTTTTATCATTATACTATATTACATGAGTAAAAGTAAATACTTATAAACTTTCCTACTTATAAATAGGAATTTCTTTTCCCTGAAAATTTGTGCTATAATTATCCTATATGAGGAGGACCGTCTATTGATTGCATTTGATTTTAAAAATAATAAACGCCATGTCCATTTTATTGGTATTGGAGGTATTTCTATGAGTGGCCTAGCAGAAATACTCCACCACAACCACTTTACCGTCTCAGGTTCCGATATGAAAGAATCTAAAATTACCCAACATTTAAGAAAAATCGGAATCCCGGTAAAAATTGGTCATAGCAAGGAAAATATTCAAGGGGCTGATGTAGTTATCTTTACTGATGCCATTAACCTGGACAATGAAGAACTTCGGGAGGCCATTGAAGCCAAGGTCGACCTAATTGATCGTGCCAGCTTTTTAGGTATGCTCATGAAAAACTACAAGAAGTCCATTGCCGTTTCTGGTACCCATGGAAAAACGACCACTACCTCCATGATTTCTTGTATGATTTGTAATTTAAAAGAAGACCCCACCATTTTACTTGGTGGAGAATTGGATGAAATTAAAGGAAATGTCCGTTTCGGTGAAAGAGATCTCTTCCTTACTGAAGCTTGTGAATACAAGGCAAATATTGTCAAATACTTCCCTACTACAGCCATTATCTTAAATATGGATGAGGACCATCTAGACTATTTTGACAATATGGACCACATTTACCGTACCTTTCTTGAGTATGCTCAAAATATTCCTCCAGAAGGTCATCTTATTTTAAACATTGACAATGACTATGTTAAAAAATTGATTCCGGAAGTAAAGGCTCATGTCGTGACCTTTTCCGTCCAACAAGAAGCCGATTACCAGGCAAAAAATATCCATTTTTCCGAGTCTGGCCTAGCAAGTTTTGACCTCTACTACCATGGGGACTTTATTCGCCCCATCCATTTAAAGGTCATGGGTCTACACAATATTTACAATGCTCTAGCCTCTATTGCCAGTGTCCATGAAAATGGTTTAGACTTTGATCTTGCCATTCAAGGCCTGGAATCCTATGGAGGGGTCCACCGTCGTTTGGAATACAAGGGAAGTAAAGACCGCATTAGCGTTATTGACGACTATGCCCACCACCCTACAGAAATTCAGTCCACCCTCCATGCCTTGAGACAGGCAGCCCAGGGCAAGATTTATTGTGTCTTCCAACCCCACACCTTTACTCGGACCAAATTACTTTTAGATGGCTTTGCCCATAGCTTTCATGAGGCTGATTCGGTTATTATTACAGACATCTATGCTGCCCGAGAAAAAGACTACGGAGACATCCACTCCAAGACCCTGGTAGATGCCATTAATAAAATTGGAGACCACGCCCAATACATTGCCGACTTTGATGAGATTGTCGATTTTTGTAAAAAGAACCTCCAACCCGGAGACACCCTTCTAACCATGGGAGCTGGAGATGTCTATCTTATTGGTGAAAAGTTTTTAGAAAATTAAAAAAATCCTAGAAGATGTAAATTCTTCTAGGATTTTTTTATTGGGTTTTTAATTTTTCTACTTTCCTTACCGAATATTTTAATGATAAACTGCTTCAAAGTGGGGATAGGTCTCTCCCTTTAAAAGTAGCTCTCGCGTTTTCTTATCCCTTATCTGAGCATCTAGGTTTTCCCTCAACCATAGAATCTGATCCTCTTTTACATTCAGTCCCTTGAAGACCTTGTCTCCTTCCTCTTCTAAGAGTTTGTCTACTAGCTCATGGCCATTGGCAAACTTATAGTAATTGTCCACTTGAGCAAGCCACATGGCCATGGTTAGGTTAATTTCATCCTCTTGTTTTGAGTCTGGAAAGACTTTTTTAAAGGCTTCTTTATCGTAACTTAATTCTGCACTCCTTACTTCCATTCCAAGAGTAATGGGTTTAAAGAATTTAAAAGTTTCCGTATCTTCCGCCTCAACCTGATAGACATGTTTTCCCATTCCCGCAAGTTTCATTTCCCAATAGGATCTGCCTGTGTAAATATTTGTGATTAAAAGTAGGACAATTAACAAATAAAGAAACTTTCGACTCTTAAAAAATTCTTTCATTTTCTTCCCTCCTATACGAAAATCTTGGTCACCTTAAATCTTGGTCTCAAGAGCTCCTTTGACTAAATATTTTTTCTTTCCATCTCCCAGCAAAAAATCTAGCCAAATTTCTCTCTTCTCCTGTAAGTCCATTTTACTTCTTTTTTCTCTTGAAAGCAAAAAGATGTAAAACTTACATTTTACATGTAGATTTAGCAAAAATTCTTGTCTCTTTTTAAACTTTTTAACAAGGGATTTGAATAAAAACTGTAAATAAATTATCGTCTACAGAGATGTCCATTTTCCCCTTGAGCTTTTGAACTTCTTCCTGGGTAATTACCAGGCCCAATCCCCTACCAACTTTTTTATCCCGTCGATAAAACCGTCCTCTTCTAGTTAGAGGTTTTTCCTTAAAAGAATTTTCAATTTTGATCTCCAAGCCTTGGTTCTTTGAAATTTCTAAAGATAAATACTTATTCTCTGCTCCTTCTAAGGCTTCCAGGGCATTTTTTAAAAGATTTTCTAAAATAGTATAGAGGGAAAAGTTAATGGACTCTCTTTTTCCGATGGGTTCAACATCCCAAATAAGTTCTGTCCCCAAGTCCAAAAAAGCCTGTCTTTTTTCCTCTAAAAGATAGTCTAAAAGAGGGTCTCCCAACCATATTTTTTTAGAAGTCCTTTTTAGGTTATTAAGACGTCTTCCAATAGCTTCCCGAGCTAAATCACAGTCTCCCTCTTCCAGAAGGTATTGGAGTTTGGTTAAATCGTTAATATACTCATGGCGAAACTTTCGTATCTCCATTTCACTCCGGTTCTTTTCTTCTAAGACTTTCTCCAGACCATCTCTTTGATTTTTAATCCGGTCTTTTTGTCTAGTCTCTTCCATATATTTCCCTATGCCTTCATAGAAAAAAAGCAAGGCCATATTTATAACTAACAGAGCAAGTAAAAAGGAATCAAAATTATAATAAGATACTGCCTGCTTATTATATAGGTAGTTATATAGTAAACAAAATATAGAGACTCCTGGAATTAAAATAAATGCAAAAATATACCTATGAGGTAAGTTTTTCCATCTAATATCAATATATTTCTTTATAAAGTTTATCCAGAAAAAATCCCAAAGAACAGAAATTGCAAATAGGTACACAATTTTTATTCCTGTTCTTTGAAAAACTGCATAACTCAAAACATCTGTTATCATCAAAAAAGAAAGGATTAGAAAATTAGAGATAATTATTTTCTTTATACTTCCTCCATAGATCTTACTAGATAGGAAAACAAAGATAGATATATTTACTAGTAAAGTAAGACTTGGAGATGTTTCAAGAAAAATCATCGTCATTTCTATTAACCATACTACAATACCTAGAGGGAGTAATATATTGTCTTTAGAACTATTTTTTCCTAAAAAAAGTCCAAAAAAGGAAAATATGCAGTATACGTAAATAATCTCACTTACTCCAAATAAAATAAGTTCCCCTTTAGTCATTTACCCACACCCCAATAATCCTTTTGATAAGACCTGCCTACTGTGAAAACTTTTCCATCCTGCATTTTCACCCTATAATTCCCCAAATCTTTAGCATAAAACCGTTGAATAACAAGATCCTGGCGAATTTGTAAAAACCTATCTCCTAAGCCCTGGGTCGCTGTTTTTAAATCCCCAGAAATCCATAGGATCTGGTAGCCTTCAGGGCTTATGGTTTGGACACCAACCTTTCTTCCTTCTTTAAAAAAGTAGAGGATTTTTTCTTGGTCAATGGATCTTTTTTGCCTATTTTGAAAAAATTCATAGTATTCTGTGGTTTTTTCTAACTTTTTAAGTGCCCTTTTTAAAACAAGCTCTACATCTTCTTTGCAATAGGATGCCTTGTCTATAAATCCAATCACTTCATTGTTGATGGCCTTATATGCCAGGTCTGGAAAGGCAGAAACATAAACCATCTTTACCCGATTATCTCCTAAACTCCGAATTTTTTCTCCTAGCTGAATCCCGTCTAAGTCCTTCATTTGGATGTCTATAAATAATAGGTCAAAATAATAGCCGTCTTGGTACTCTTCTAATAGCGTGGTGGCCTTGGTCATGGATTGAATTATTCCTTCTTTTCCCAAGCTTAAAAGGATTTCTTCGAGGTCTTTTTCTAATTTTTGAAGCCAAATTTCCTGGTCATCTATAAGAGCTATTCGAATCATATCTTTCCCTTTCTTTTTAGCACTTTGAATTTCATATCTTTATCCTCAAGTAGCTCAAAACTAAAAAAATATTGGGACTTTTCAGGGTCCCAATATCTTCAAGTCGATTTTTATTTTTGTGATTCATAGGGTTTTCCATTGGCTGTTGGGCCATTGGCTTCTCCTACAAACAAGATTAAGACGATAATAGTTAAAACATAGGGGAGCATATTTAATAAGTCTGGTGGAATATTGTAACCAGAATAGCCCAAGTAAACTACAAGGCCTTCTGCCGCTCCAAAGAGTAGACAGGCAACCAAGGCTCCAATTGGTTTCCAACCACCGAAAATAACGGCTGCCAAGGCGATAAAACCTTGACCGGATACTAGGGTTTCTTTAAAGTTGGCTACAATGGCTAGGGAAAGACTGGCTCCTCCCAATCCAGCTAAAAAGCCTGATGTCAAGACCCCAATGTATTTCATCTTATAGACATTGATCCCCACAGTTTCTGCGGCTCTGGGGTGTTCTCCAACAGATCTTAAACGCAAGCCTGACCGGGTCTTATTTAAATAGATATAGACGATGGCTACTAGGATAAAGGCCAGGTAGACTGTAGCGTATTGTTTGAAGATTAAAGATAAGGGATTTGTTGGCTCAAAGGTATTTGAAAATAATTGAGGTAGTTTCTTGTCAAAGGGTATGGGCTTGGTCATAGCGGCTCCGTCAAAAAAGATTCGTGCAATAAAGACGCTAAGACCGGGGCCGATTAAGTTAATGGCTGTCCCTGAAACTACATGGTCAGCCCCAAATTGAATGGTGGCAATCCCATGCAAGAGGGCCAGGGCCATTCCTGCTAAGCCAGCACAGAAAAAAGCTATCCAGGGGTTTTGGACATAGTAACCAACAGTGGCGGCAACAACAGCTCCTATGGTCATCATACCTTCTAAACCGATGTTTACAACACCTGAGTTTTCACTAATTAAGCCCCCCATGGCTGTGTAGATTAGTGGGGTGGAATACATTAATGTAATTCCTAAGATTCCTGCAATATCATTCATTGACTTTGACCTCCCCAGTTTTTTTCATGCCCTTGCCTTTATTTAGATAATTTTTAATCAACTGGAAGAGTTTTGGCATGGCTATAAAGAATACAATAATTCCAATGATTATGTTGACGATTTCTGATGGTGTATTGAGTTGGGAATTCAGTTTTCCACCACCATAGGTCAGGGCTGCAAAGAGGATTCCTGCCGGTATACAAGCCAAGGGAGCATTGGCTCCAATTAAGGAAACGGCAATTCCATTAAATCCATAGTTTTGTTGGCCTGATAGCATGGCGATATTTTCATTAACCCCTAAGACCATAACGGCTCCAGCCAGCCCACTTAGGGCTCCGGCTATGGCCATGGATACGATAATACTTTTTTTAATGTTAATTCCACCATACTCTGCGGCATCTTTATTAAAGCCAACAGCCTTTAATTCATAGCCCAGGCTTGTACGTTTTAAAATATACCAGGCAGCAATAGCACAGACAATGGCTAGGACCAATCCCCAGTTAAGAGGCGGTGTCATAAAGTCCTTTAAAACCTTATGGGCCTTTAAAAATGACCTTCCTGCTTCGGATAGCTTCCATTGGCCTAGGAATTTTATACTGGCAGATTCTAAAATATCATAGGAGTTATCGCTTTCAGGTTTTCTGATAAAAGGATAGGCCATACAAAGATTACTTAAATACAGGGCTACCCAGTTTAACATAATGGAGCTTACTACTTCATTGATGCCGAATTTCGCCTTAAAAAAGCCCACAAGTCCACCCCAAATAACTCCAGCTAGCATTCCTGCTAAGATAGCTACTATAGCATGGATAACTGGTGGCAGGGGTACAAGGGCTCCAACAATAACTGCAGCTAAAGAACCCACAACAAATTGTCCTTCTGCTCCAATATTAAAGAGACCTGTATTAAAGGCAAAGGCCACACTCAAACCTGTTAAGATTAAGGGAGTTGCTTGAACCAGGGTCCAGGAAATATACTTTGGTTTCCCAACAGCTCCTAGGATAATGACTTTTAAGGCGGCAAGAGGGTTGACTCCAATAGCCAGTAGTAGGATCCCCCCTACCAACAGGCCCATTAAAATACTCAGGATGGTGTTAAATAAATGACTTTGTTTATTCAGCTTCATTTGTTCCACCTCCTGCCATATAGTGGCCTAGTTCTCTCTCATTGGTATCTTCTCGTTTGCTTAGGAAGTTAATTTTTCCTTCGTAAATAACTCCTATCCGATCTGATAGGTTCATAATTTCATCTAATTCGAAACTCACTAGTAAAACAGCCTTTCCTTTGTCTCTTTGTTCCACTAGGAATTGATGGATGTATTCGATAGCTCCTACATCCAGTCCCCTGGTAGGTTGGGCTGCAATTAAAACATCGGGATCATTGGTTATTTCTCGGGCAATAATCAGTTTTTGTTGGTTCCCTCCAGACAAGTCTCCTGCAATGTAGTTGGCATTGTTGGGCCGAACATCGAACTTGGTCATGAGTTGGTCTGCATGGTCTTGAATGACCTTTTCTTGCAAGATGCCCTTTTTACAATAGGGAGCATGACGGTACTGTTCCAAAACTAGGTTTTCCGCCGTTGTAAACTCTAGGACCAAGCCTCTTTTTTGCCGGTCTTCCGGTATGCAATTCATGCCACTTTCCTGAATTTCTCTAGGAGATTTATTGGTAATGTCCTTATTCTTCAAATAAATTTTGCCAGAATCTGTTTTTCTTAAACCTGTTAAAATATCTAGAAGTTCCGATTGCCCATTGCCATCAACTCCAGCAATTCCTAGAATTTCTCCATAGTGGAGGTCTAGGGAAAAGTCATTTAAAATCTTGACCTTTCGCTTGTCGGTATAGTTTAGTTGGTCCACTTTTAAGACCACATCTCCAACTTGACTTGGCTTTTTCTCAATACGAAAATCTACATTTCGACCAACCATCTTACTGGCTAGTTCTTCCGGGGAAACACTAGGAACATCTACTGTATCAATTTTTTTACCCCGACGGATAATGGTGCACCGATCAGCCATGGCCTTAATTTCTTTGAGTTTGTGGGTAATGATGATGATGCTTTTTCCTTGGGCAGCAAGGTTCCGTACAATTTCGATAAATTCATCAATTTCTTGAGGGGTTAGAACAGCCGTAGGTTCATCAAAAATTAGGATTTCTGCCCCCCGATAAAGAGCCTTTAAAATTTCTACCCTTTGCTGCATCCCTACACTAATATCTCTAATGTAGCTGTCCACATTAATAGAAAGACCATATTTTTTAGATAGGTCCTCCACTTTTTCTCTTGCTTTCTTCCGATTAATAAACATACCCTGCATGGGCTCAACACCCAATATAATGTTTTCATAAACCTTAAAGGGTTCAATAAGCATAAAATGTTGATGAACCATACCCAATCCATGGGCAATGGCATCGTTTGGATTGGAGATATTTGTTTTTTCTCCATTAATGAAAATCTCGCCCTCTGTAGGTGTATACAGGCCATAAAGTATATTCATTAAAGTTGATTTGCCGGCACCATTTTCTCCCAAAAGGGCGTGGATTTCTCCCTTTTTTAAGTCAAAATCGATGGAGTCATTGGCTGTAAAGTTGCCAAATTTTTTTGTTATTTGCCGCATTTCAACTGCTAAGTCATGATCTAAATTAACCAAAAGATACCTCCTTATTTAAATATACTATACCATAAAATAAGCCTTATGGACACATGTTTAATGGCCTTTCTCTCTCTTTATTTTATGTAAAAAAAAGAGGCAGGTTTCCCTGCCTCAAATCATGATTTATTAAAGAGTCTTTTCGAATTCTTTATAAGTTTCTTCGTTGTAAGGAACCTTGATTTCGTCTTTAATAATTTTTTCTTTTAGTTTAGGAATTTCTTGCAAAATTTCTGGTTTAACATTTTTATCTGAAGATGGAGCAATATCTACTGCATCGCCATCTTTTAAGCTGTAGGTAATAGTTTGACCACCTGGGAATGGTTTGCCATCTGCCAGGTCTTTTATAATATTATAAACAGCTACGTCTGCACGTTTCATAGCGGAAGTTAATACATTTTCAGGTGCTAAGCTGTATTGGTCTTTATCTACGCCAATTGCCCATTTTCCAGCTTCTTTAGCTGCTTCAATAACTCCAGCTCCAGCATCTCCTGCTGCATGGAAGACAACGTCGCATCCGCCATTAAACATGGTTTGTGCAATGGATTTTCCCTTTGGTACGTCTTTAAAGTTTCCAACATATTGTTTGGTTACTTCAATTTCTTTACCAAGTTCTTTGGCTGCATATTTAACTCCAGCTTCATAACCATAGTCAAAGCCCCAGATTACATTTCCTTCTTGACCTCCAACAAAACCAACTTTATTGGTTTGGGTTGTACGCCCAGCAATGTAACCAACTAGGAATGATGGTTGTTCTGCTTGGAAAACAATCCCTACTAAGTTTTTAGGAGTGTCTTTATAAGCATAATCTACAATAGCAAAGTTAACATCTGGATTGTCTTTAGCCTTCTTTTCTACATCGTCAGCCAACTTATATCCTGCTGCAACAATTAGGTTGTTGTCTGCATCAAGTAGGGTGTCAATATTTTTTGCATAGTCTGCAGCTACGTTAGATTCTTGATAGCTTTGTTTGATTCCTAGGTCTTTTTCTGCCTTCATCAAGCCTTCATGAACCCCTTGGTTAAAGGACTCGTCATTGACTCCTCCTTCATCTGTAACAAAACCTACAGATATGTCTGTTGCTTCAGCGCCTGCTTCTGCTGGGCTATTATTGTTAGCTCCATTGTTGTTTGTGCTTCCACAAGCAACAAGTAGAGTAGATAATAGCATAACAAGAGCAAGTACAAGTGATGTTTTTTTCATAATTCTCCTCCATTTCTTTTTATATTCTTATTATACTTCATTCATAATTAATTAACAAGCATGTAAAGGTTTTCTATTTTTCTGCTAAAGATTTCCTTATAGACTATTCATAAAAAAATCTCCTAGGCTGAACCAGCTTAGGAGATTTAAACTCTTTAACTTTTATTTAAAATGCCCTGGGCAAGATAAAAATCAACATATTCAAAATAAAGAATAGGATTGTAAAAGCCAGAGATTGTTTTAAGTCGTTGGTCGTTATTTTTACTTGGTCATAGTGCATTAACTTGGATGCCAAGGCTGCAATAAAGGCCAATAGAGGATAAAGCAGTAACATGGCTAGGGTAGATACGCCTACATCCATTAAGGGATAAAATGATGGAATCATGATCATCATAAAAATCATAGCTCCATAGAATAGTTTATTCTTATCCAACCAAATAAACAGGACTGTTCCAAGTAAAGAAAGAATAAATAATATGGTGCAAATATTTTTTTTCAAGGAAATGTTATTTAGCTTTCCTTCGTCAATTCTTTCCAAATGGTTCACATAGGTTCCCGCTTGAGAATCTGCCTTGGTGTTTACTTTCAAGTTAGATCCTTTTTTGGCTATGTTAGAATCTGTAAAGCGGTCCATCCGAGCATTGGTAATGAAAACGCTTAAGTCAGCAAGTTTATCATAATTCCTAGAAAATAGAGGAATTGGTTTTTCATAAACTGTAAAAGAATAGTCTGCCACCTTGCTAGATAGGGGTACTCTCATTTGAGAGACCGCTCTAAAACTTGAAAGACCTTCTTTTTTTAGAAGACCACTGGTGGAAAGTTTTTCAAATAGGTTTTGATTTATTTTGTCATATTCTCCCTTAAGAGTGACATTACTCCGGTGGGCTTGTACACCTTCTGGTAGATAAACATGGCGGTTGGGTTCTCCTAAAATCCGCATATTGGAATTATCCCCAGTATAGGTAAATTGAATATCATAGCGCACCAAGGGGTCTTTTTCATTTTGATCAATAGACCGAACAACATTTAAATTACTAACATTTGTTGGTACATCGAAAATCAATCCATGAAAATTTCCTTGATCCTTGTCAAGTTGTGGCCATTCATATTGGTGACCAAAGGCGCCGGTAAAAGTACTCACAAATAATATTACTAGAAATAGTGCGAGAACTACCAAGTTTTTTAGTTTTCTATTCATTGCATAATCCTCCATCTTCTTTCAATGGTTTTACTTTAACTTATCATACCATGAATGAAGGAAAATAAAAAGCATCAAGCCTTTAAATTTGGAAATTCCTTTTTAAATTCATCAATAGACAGGTGGTTAAAGACAGCATTCTTTAGCTTGGTCTTTTCTTTGGTATTTCCTGAAAGAATTCCCCCTACTAGCTTTCCGTCTTGGACAAAGACCCTAAGTTCATATTCAGGGGTATCTTCGCCATAAACCACGAGTTCATCACCAGTTTGTCCAACGCTAAAGACCTTGATATCTCCAATGGATAGTTCAGTAAAGTTTTTAGGTGTTTCATAGGTTTTTGCTGGACCATCTGCAGATAGGTTATAGCCAGCAATTTTTCCATTTTCCATACTTGCTGTCCACAGGCCTAAAACTACATTGCCAAATTGGGCACAGTCCCCAGCAGCATAAACATCTGGTAAGTTTGTCTTCATAGTTGGGTCTACTTTAATTCCCCGGTCAATTTCTAAGTCGCTGTTTTTAAAAAGGCCTAGATTGGGTCGAACACCTGTAGATAATAAAACCAATTCGGATTTTATTTGGCTACCATCTGCCAATTCGATTCCACTAACTTGGTCTTGACCTAAGAATTGGCTAGTATTCTTTCCACAATGAACATCCATGCCCATCTTCTTCAGGGCTTCTTCTACCTTTCTTCCCTCTTCCGTATTGAGTTGTCTACCTAGTAGATGGTCAAAGGTTTCAATGATGTGGACTTTTTTCCCGGTTTGATGGATGGAATAAGCCGCTTCAAGACCTAGAAGTCCACCGCCGATTACAGTTACATCTTCAGCTTTTTCCAAGGCGTCTTTAAAGCCTTTCAGATCATCTAGACTTCTTATGGTCATGATATTTTTCTTTTCTACTCCTGGAATAGGTGGTACAAAGGAGGAGGCTCCTGTTGTAATTAAGAGTTTATCCCAGGTAAATTCCTCATCTTCACATGTCTTTAGGCTTTTTTTCTCAAAGTCCACTTTAGCTACTTCTGTATTCAAAAATAGGTCGATTTTCAAGCGATCGTATTCTTCTTGTTTTCCTAGATACAAAGAATCATCAATATCACTGCGGATAAGTTCTGTAAGTTTAATCCTAAAATAGGTAGGATAGCCTTCATTCCCAATAAGGGCAATGGATCCTTCTGGATCATTTTTCCGAATTTCCTTTGCAGCAGCGTGGCCTGCAATTCCATTTCCTAAAATTAAATATTTGTAATGCATTTTACTATACCCTTTCCTTTCATAGCATTCTAAGAAGCGGCCTGGACTTCAGTCCATAAATCATAATAAAGATCATTGATGTCTGAAGAATCCTGGTAAACTTCTAGAGGCGGCAACTTACTTAAATCCGGGTAGGCTACTGGGTTGTTCTTAATATCCTTTGGCAAGCCCTCATAGGTTGCTTTAATAGGAGTTGAATAGCCTTGGACCTCATCTACATTTAACCGGGCAATGTCCGGTCTGCACATGAAATTGATAAAGGCCTCTGCCCCTTTTGGATTTCTAGCATTTTTAGGAATCATAAAAGAATCCATAAATAGGTTGGATCCTTCTTTTGGAACAAAATAACGTAAGTCTTTATTTTCTTCCATCATCAAGACGGCATCCCCACTGTACATAGCACACAGGTCTGCATCGCCTTGAACCATAACATCCCGGCTCTCGTCTGCCAAATAGGCATAGACAAGTGGCTTTTGCTGGATTAAAGAATCTTTGGCTTGAACTAGCTCCTGGATTTTTTTTGAATTCATACTAAAACCTAGCCTCTTCAGGGCAATGGCAAGGCTATCTCTTTGGGAGTCATACATGAGAATTTTTCCCTTATATTTTCCATCCCATAAGCAATCCCAGCTGTCTAACTTTTCCTTGATATTTTTTCCATTGTAAACTACCCCTAGGGTCCCCCAAAAATAAGGAACCGAATATTGGCTTCCTGGATCATAGGAAGGATTCTTTAAAGAATCAAAAATTCCTTGAAAGTTTGGAACGGCTTCCTTGTTTATTTTTTGTACCAGGTCTTCCTTAATGCAGCGTTCAATTAAATAATCCGATGGAACGACTACATCATAAGCCTCGGTGGAAGAAGACAACTTAACATAGAGGTCTTCATTAGAAGCATAGGTTTCATATATTACTTTATACCCAGTTTCCTTTTCAAATAACTTTATTGCTTCATCACTCATGTATTCTCCCCAATTATAGACATGAACTATATTTTCTTCGGATCCCTTACAGGCTGTTAGAATGCACAAGCAAGTCAACAGGACAATTAATTTTTTCATTTTACTCCTTAAGACCAATGTAAACCATCAAATTTTTTATTGATGATAAATAACAAGGTAAAAACTAAAACCAACATAATGGTAGAAAGAGCGTACATAGAGGGATCTATCCCCTTTTTTGCCATAGAATAAAGAGAAACACTTAAGTTACTAACTCCAGACCCTGTGGTAAAAAAGCTAATGACGAAATCATCTAAGGAAAGTGTGAAGCTCATTAAGGCTCCAGATAAGATTCCCGGCTTGATTTGATAAATCACTACCTTGCTTAGGGTTTGAAGAGGGGTAGCCCCTAGGTCCAAGGAGGCTTCAATCATTCTAGGATTTAACTGTTTTAATTTAGGCAAGATACTTAAAATTACATAGGGAGTACAAAAAACTACATGGGACAAGATTAGGGTAAATAGACCCAACCTCAGGTGCATGAGTTGGTATATACTCATTAAACCAATGGCTGTTACAATATCTGGATTAAAAACTGGTAATTGGTTTAAGTTCATTAGTATGGCCTGGTGGGGTTTTTTTAAGAAATAATAGCCTAAACTAGTGATGGTACCTAGGAGAACTGAAATCAAGGTCGCCACCACGGCTGTAATTAAAGTATAGTAAAAACTTGTTAAGATTTCTTGATTTTGGAATAAGTTTAGATACCATCGTCCTGTAAAGCCGGCCCAAACACCTCTTAGCTTGGTGTCATTAAAGCTATAGCCAATCATAACAAAAATGGGGCCATAGAGAAATAAATAGGCAAGAAATAAATAACACCGTCTAAAGATTTTCAATTTGCTTATCCCTTCCCTTCAATCTAGATTTATTAACCAAGGCTCCAATAAGGATGAATAAGATTAAAATGACAATTAAACTAACCGACAAGGCTGATCCAAAGGACCAATTTCCGGTAAAGCGGAATTGTTGTTCAATAAAATTTCCAATAAAGGGGTACTTGTTACCCCCTAAGAAACCAGGGATGACGAAGGTGGAAATGGCCGGAATAAAAACCAAGCCTATTCCACTGGTTACCCCAGGAAGGGACAGCGGAAAAACTACCTTTCTAAAAACCATTCCATTGGTAGCTCCCAGATCTCTAGCTGCCTCAATCAAGTCCTTGTCCATTTTTAAAAGAACCGTATAGATGGGTAAGACCATAAAGGGCAAAAAGTTATAGATCATTCCCACAAAGATTGCCCCTTGGTTGTACATAAGCGAAAATGGTCCCAAGCCCAATAATCCTAAGAGATTGTTTAGGATTCCATGGTTGCCCAAAAGAGTAATCCAGGCATAAGTCCTTAGTAAAAAATTCATCCACATGGGAATCAAGATTAAAACAATATAGAAATCTCTTTTATTCTCTGGCAGTTGGCTGATAAAATAGGCGATTGGATAACCCACAATTAAACAGGCTATGGTGGACAAGACAGCAAATTTAATACTTCTGGCCAAAATATTTAAATACATGGGAGAAAAAAACTTTTCATAGTGGTCCAAGGTCCATTTCATATGGAGTAAGTCAAAACTTTTCCCCTCTTGTAGACTTAAGAGGACAATTAAAATAAGGGGAAAAACAACGAAGACCAAGAGCCAGAAAAAATAAGGTAGGCTTAACTTACGCATGGTCTTCCTCCTTCATGACATGAATATTATCAGGGTCTATATAGACCCGAATTTCTTCTCCTTCTTGCCAGGGTCGAGTGGACTGGCTTAGCCAGTGTTTACCCATGATATCCAAGACCATTTCATAGTGGATTCCCTTAAAAACCGTAGAAAGAACCCTTCCTTGGAATTGCCCCTTGGTTTTTGATATTTCCACATCTTCTGGTCGAATGACCACTTGGACCTTTTCATTTTCTGCAAAGCCCTTGTCTACACAATCCAAGTCAATGTCCTTGATGGTGACCAAGAAGTCTCTTTTCATAGTCGCCTTTAGAATGTTACTTTGACCCACAAACTTTGCCACAAAAGAGTTTTTAGGCTCATTATAGATTTCAACAGGAGACCCTACCTGTTGGATTTTCCCTTCATTTAAGACTACGATTTGGTCACTCATAGTTAGGGCCTCTTCTTGGTCGTGAGTTACATAGATAAAGGTAATACCTACTTGTTGTTGCATGGTTTTTAATTCCAGCTGCATCTTCTTTCTTAAATTAAGGTCTAGGGCTGCCAAAGGCTCATCCAACAAAAGGACCTTGGGTTCATTCACTAGAGCCCGAGCTATAGACACCCTTTGTTGCTGTCCTCCACTGAGACTTTGAATGGTCCTGTTCTCATAGCCAACTAAATTTACCAGCTCCAAAATCTTTGATACCTTTTCTTTAATAAGCTTGGCTGGCAACTTTTTTAATTTCAAACCAAAGGCAATATTGTGATATACATTTAAGTGAGGAAATAGGGCGTATTGTTGAAAGACTGTATTCATGGGTCTTTGATAGGGAGCCTGCTGACTAATATCTCTACCTTCAAATAAAATTTTACCGGAGTCCGCCCTCTCAAAACCTCCTAGAATTCTTAATAAGGTTGTTTTCCCACAACCACTGGGCCCCAATAAGGTTAGAAATTCATCTTTTTCAACTTGTAAGTCAATATGATCTAAGACTTTTTTATCCTCGAAAGTTTTAGAAATATCTTGTATGTGTAAATAATTCATCACTTCCCCCCCTATCTAAAGTATTTAAGCTAACGTTATTATATGGATAGTAAATTTACTTGTCAAGATAAGACTCCCCCTTTAAAAGCTCATTATTTTTATTGCAAGTCTGGTCATTGTGTGGTAGAATAAGGAGTATTGAAAAACACGAAAATGTAAATTTGGGATAGGAGGTGTGCTCTATGGCAAAAAAATGTGAAATCTGTGGTAAAGGTAAAATATTTGGAAACACTGTTTCTTTCTCTCATCGTAGAGGAAACAGAACTTGGTCTCCAAATGTACGCCGCGTTCGTGCTATCGTAGATGGAAGTCCAAAGAGAATTTATGTTTGCACGCGTTGTCTACGCTCTCGTAAAGTAAAAAGAGCTCTTTAATCCCAAGATTTTTAAAAATTAAACATTAAAAAGGTGAGTTCCCAGGAACTCACCTTTTTTTATCATTAGAATGGATTAAATATGCCTTTCCCTTGTGTAATTTTATGGTTCCTTCTTGATCTAAGATCTCATTGCTAATACCTTGACTTTTTTTCCGATAGAGAATTCCCCTTTCCAATGGGTATTTCATATGATATAAGCTCACAGTAATGGATTCCGTTGCAGGAACTAGACTTAGGTATTTATAATTCCCCTTAGAAACTTGGTATTTACCTGGGCCTAAAAATTCCACCTGATTTTCTGGGTCTACTAGGGCACAAGCAATCTTATAGTCATGGGCTATTTCAAGCAGGGCCAAGTGGGCCAGGGTCTGATCAAAGCGTCTACCAAAGCAAGCAAGGACATGGATGGACTCAGCCTGTAGGCGGATGGCTTCCAAGAGGCAAAGATGGGTATCCGTTTCATCTTTTTCCTTAGGGAAACTCTTAAGCTTAATCCCCTTGTCCTCAAGGGTTTTTAAATCCTGAAGTTCAATAGAATCCAAATCTCCAATAACTTGCTGGGGAGCTATCCCGGCTTCTAAAAGACAATGGACGCCGGAATCTGCTGCAATAATATACCAATCCTTATATCTTTGAAGAAAGTCTTTAGGAGGGGCTTGTCCCCCCGAAACAATAGCGACCTTCATTGGATGTCCTTAAACTCTTGAATCCGTTTAAGAGGATCTTGGGCGTTAAAAACTGCACTTCCTGCCACCAAGATATCTGCCCCTGCATCAAGAACTTCTTTGGCATTGTCCAACTTAACCCCACCATCTACTTCAATTTTAAAGGAGTGGCCTCCTTGAGTCCTCATTTCCTTTAACTCTCTGATTTTATCCAAGACCTGGGGTACAAAGGATTGGCCACCAAAACCAGGGTTTACACTCATTAAAAGAACCAAGTCCAAATCTCTTAAAATGTATCTGATTTCTTCTGGACTTTGGGCCGGGTTTAAGGCTACTCCCGCCTTTAAGCCCATTTCTTTAATCTCTTGAATGGTCCTATGAAGGTGAATCGTAGCATCTGTGTGAACGGTTAAGAGGTCTGCTCCAGCCTCTTTATAGGCCTTTAAGCTTCTTTCTGGTCGGTCAATCATCAAGTGGACGTCAAAGGGTTTTTTGGTCAAGGGTCTTAAATGGCTAATTACAGGAGGACCAAAAGTCAGATTGTTAACATAGTGGCCATCCATGACATCAATATGAATATAGTCACAAGGACTTTGGTTTAGAAGGTCGAAGTCCCTTTCTAAATTAGCAAAATTAGCCGATAAGATTGACGGTGCAATTAGCGCCATTTGTTCTTCTCCTTTTCTTTTAATTCCTTAAACAAGTTGCAGTAATTCTCATAACGAGATTGGGCAATCTTTCCCTGGGCCAGCTTGTCTTTGATGGCACAACCTGGTTCATTGATATGGTTGCAGTCCAAAAATTTACAATGCCCTAAGTCTTCTTTCATTTCCGGAAAATAAAGGGCTAAGTCCTCTACCTGGATAGCTTCAATATCCAAGCGACTAAAACCCGGTGTATCTAAAAGATAAAAACCCTGACCTGGATAGAGTTCTACATGCCTTGTAGTGTGCTTTCCTCTTTTTGTTTTTTCACTGACCCTTCCAGTTTCTAGCTTTTTATTAATACAGAGGCTGGTAAGGGTAGATTTTCCTGCACCCGAAACCCCTGCCAAGGCTGTTGTCTTTCCTTTAAGAAGAGGAATTAGGTCCTTTTTGCTACTTTCTTCTGTCAAATTCATCAGATAACAAGGATAGTGGGCCTTACTATAGATTTCCTTTAACTTTTCTGCCTCTTGAGGATTTAAGTCCACCTTAGTAATTAAGATAAGAACAGGTAACCCCTCCAGGGCATAATGAACTAACAGGTTATCGATAAGGGGTAGGTTGTACTTGGGATTTTCAACAGGGAGGCATAAAAGAACCTGGTCTATGTTGGCCACTGGAGGCCGAATCAAGGTGTTTTTTCTCTCCTCAATAGATTCGATATAGGCTAGGTTGTCAACCCCTTCCCTGTGATCAAAGGAGATGGTAACCCAGTCTCCCACTAGGGGCTTATAGCCGAAATGCCTAAAATTTCCCTTGGCCCGAGCCTCTAGGCAGCCTAGATCTGAGTCTATTGTATAAAAGCCCCCTAGAGACCTGATAATTTTTCCCCTGGTCATTGACCCACCGTATAGGAATTTACAATATTTCCGTCGACATAAACTTCGAAAACATCTCCAGTTTTACCCTTTAATTTTAAATTTGATACTTGTCCACTTTCCACCATTCGGTCCACAACAGTTTCACTACCATCTTCTGACTTCCTTTGAACAGTTAAGTTGTGGGACTGGTCATCAGCTGGAATATTTACATTGAGTTTGAAGTTTCTAAGCTTGTTGTTCTCTGATTTTTCCCGACTATCGGAATCGTCTTTATCCTTGCGGATAATTAGGTTGACAGCTGTTCCCTTGGAAACCTTGGTTCCAACTTCATAGCTTTGTTTTACTACTTCACCAACATCCACACTGTCATCTGACTTTTCATCAATGCTACCTAGTTTTAATCCAACCTCTTCTAAATACTTCCGGGCTAGTTCAACGCTATTTCCCTTAAGGTCTGGAACGACAACTGTTTCATCATCCTCTCCCTTGGAGACGATTAAAACAAGTGAACTTCCATTTTTGACACTAGTTCCAGCTTGTGGGTTTGTACCAATAACCATCTTTTCAGGAATATCCTTGTCAAATTGATAGTCCACAGAGCCAATGGTTAAGCCAGATTTTTCCAACAGGGCCCTAGCTTCATCATAACTACGGCCATTAACTGAAGGAACAATTACTTCACTGGATGCTGTAGAAGCCACTACATAAACAGTATCTCCCTTGTTCATATGGGTTCCCTTAGGAGGATTTTGTTCCAAAACAGTTCCTGCTGGAACGTCATTGCTTTCTCTTTGTTCGCTAATTTCGAAAAGAAGTCCCATAGCTTCTACTTTTTCTTGCACTTCTGCAACGGGTTGGTTGGTATAGTCTTCCAAGACAAGGTCTGTAGACTTATCCCTGGTTAAATACTTATAGCCTCCAAAGATGATGCCTACAAAGATCAGGATTGCCACCAGGACCCCTAAAAGTGTCCCCAGTAAATTGGACTTTTTCTTGTTCCGACGTTCTGGATCTTTCTTGGATTCATTAGGTCTCCTTGCAGGGCGGGGTCTATTGTCGACTTGACTTTGAGCTTGGAGTATTTCTGTTTGACTCAAGGGTTGGGTTTGGCCCCTTTTCATTTGGCTAACTTTCTTTTGCTGGGCCCTAGGATTTAAGAGGTAGTCTTTCAAAATTTGAATTACATCCTCTACCTTTTGGATTCTTTCTTTGGGATCCTTCATAGTCATTCTACGAACGATATCATCCACTGCCACATCTACATTGGGATTGATATCTGAAGGAAGAGGCATGTGGTTTTGAATGTGCATTAAGGCTACAGAAATCGGATTCTCACCATCAAAGGGTACATCCCCTGTCAGCATCTCAAATAGGACAATTCCCAAAGAATAAATATCTGACCTGGTGTCAATTTTAGATCCCCTAGCTTGTTCCGGAGAAAAATAGTGGACACTTCCCATAACAGAATCTGTCATGGTTACAGTGGAGTTTCCTACAATCCGGGCAATGCCAAAGTCTGTCACCTTGACCCGATAGTCCCTGGTCACCATAATATTTTGGGACTTAATGTCTCGATGGACAATGTGTTTGGAGTGGGCCACCTTTAAAGCCTCTGCAATTTGTAGAGCAAAGTGGAAGGCTTGCTTTACTGGAAGGGGGCCTTCCTTTTGAATAACCTCTTTTAAGGTCTTACCGTCAATATATTCCATCACTATATAATAATAGGTCTGCCCTTCTAAAATTTCAGACCCTACATCATAGATGCTGACGATATTGGGATGAGAAATACTAGCTGCTGCTAGAGATTCTCTTCTAAACTTACGGACAAAGGATTCATCCTCGTTGTATTCAGTTTTTAAAACCTTTAAGGCCACAATCCGGTCTAAACGTTTATCATAGGCCTTATAAACATCCCCCATACCTCCACTACCAATTTTTTCTAAAATTTCATAGCGGTCTGCTAAGGTATAACCGATCATTGGGCACCTCCTTTTATGGTTAAGATAATCACTGTTATGTTATCTTTTCCTCCCCGACCAAGGGCTCTGTCAATTAATATATCTACTGCCTCCTTGGCCTCATGAGAAGAAAGTATCTCTTGAATTTCTTCTTCGTCCAACATATTTGTCAGGCCATCTGAGCAGAGTAAATATAAATCATCTTCTTGCCATTGAACTTCTTGGACAAAAACTTCAATATCCTCAGTTGTTCCCAAAGCCTTTAAGAGGACATTTTTTTTTGGATGGTCCTTGGCTTGGTCCGAAGTAATGGCTCCAACCTCTAACAGATAGTTTACATAGGAATCATCAATAGTAAGCTGGGTCAAATTCCCATCTTTCAATCGATAAATCCGACTATCTCCAATGTTGGCAAAATACAGGTGGTCTTCAAGGATTTTTACCATAGATAGAGTCGTTCCCATACCGGATAGATTTTCATCCTCTAAGGATTTTTGGTAAATTTTTCGGTTTACCTCTTCGATGGCCTCTTTGATTTCCGTCTTATTTCTGACGTCAATTAAGAGCTTTTCTAAGTCTTGTACGGCCATACTTGAAGCAAACTCACCACCCAGGTGACCTCCCATGCCGTCTGCCAATAAGTAGATATTCTCTTTATCCGATATCTTAAAGGCATCTTCATTATTTTTACGAACCTTTCCAACGTTCGTAGCTCCGTATGCTATCATAATCCTTCCTCTTCCTCAAATTTTTGTCTCAACTGCCCGCAAGATGCGTTAATATCGCCACCTTGCTCTCGCCGAATGGTTACATTTAAGCCCATGTCCTCACACCTTTTTTTGAAATAGAGGACCTTGTCCCTTTCCGGACGGTCTTTCTGATATTCATCTATAGGATTTAAGGGAATCAAGTTTAAATGATGGAGACGGTTTTTCAATAATTTTTGTAATTCTTTCAAGTCCTCTTCCCTATTATTGACTCCGTCAATTAAGGTATATTCATAGGAAACCCTTCGCCCCAAGCGGTCTGTGTATTGGTCCAAGGCTTGAAAAACTTCTTTCAAATCATAGTGCTTGGCTATGGGCATCATGCCTTCTCTTACCTTTTGAAAGGGAGAATGCAAGGAAAGAGCCAGGTTGACCTTTCGGTCCTGGTTTGCCAAGTCTAAAATTCCCGGCACCAAGCCACAAGTTGAAAGAGTCATATTGCGGTAACTCATAGGGTAGGCCAAGGGGCTATTTAAAATATCCATAAAAATAAGGACATTATCTAAATTATCCAGGGGCTCTCCACTACCCATCAAGATGATACTATGAATTTTACCATATCTTCGTGTAGTTTCATATATTTGCCCCAACATTTCATAGGGACTTAAATTTCTTATCAAACCATTCTTAGTCGAAGCACAAAAATGACAGCCCATACGACAACCCACCTGGGTTGATATGCATTGGCTATAACCATAATTGTTTTTCATTAAAACCCCTTCAATAAGCCTTTGGTCTTCCAAACGGAAAAGAAATTTTTTCGTTTGGTCTTTTTTTGATTCAAAGGTATGAGCTATATCCACACGTCTTAATGGTAGATCCCCTAAATCCTCTCTTAGGCTCTTGGGCAGAGTGCTACAATCGGCAATATCTGTTCCCAATTGTCTATGGAAGTATTCAAACAATTGTCGTCCTCTAAAACTTGCCTGACCTCGATCTTTAAGGCTCTTTTCCAGGTCTTCCAGTCTTTGTTCATTTAAGGTTAACATGTTTTCACCAATTTAAACATCTTAAATCCATCCGTCTCTTGGTTTAAGGGAAGAAATTTTTGATCCACAAGGGTAAAATCTTTCCGGTTTTTTAAAAATTCTTCCACTAAGTATTCATTTTCTTCCTTACTTATTGTACAGGTGGAATATACCAAAATTCCTCCAGGCCTTAAGCAGGTTGCCGATGCTTCTAATAAGGATTTTTGTAATTTCACAAGGCTATTAATATCTTTTATGGTTCGTTTATATTTTATTTCAGGCTTTCTTTTTAAAAGACCAAAACCAGAACAAGGGGCATCCAATAAAACTAGGTCAAAGGCTTCTTTTTCAGTTTTTGAGGGCCTTTGTCCATCTCTTAATTTAGGACTTATATTTTTTAAGCCCAGCCTTTGAATATTCTCTTGGATCCTCTTTACTTTTTTCATACTGACATCACAGCATTGGATTTCTAAATCCGGTCTTATTAAAGCCAAATCTATAGACTTGCCTCCTGGGGCACCACAGACATCCAAGGCCTTTTTAAACTCATTTTCTTGGCCCTTTAAGGCAAAGTCGGCCACTTCCATGGCAGCCCGGTCTTGGACATAAAAAAGCCCCTTCTTAAAGGCATTAGTAGCAAATATATTTCCCCTTAACAGCCTTAAGGCATCTAGGTCTCCCGGGATTTCTTTGCACCGAATCCCTTCTTTAGCTAAGCTTTCCATCAAATCTTCTGTTGAAATCTTAGATGTATTGACCTTTAAATCTGTTGCAGGTATTTCTATAGAATGGCGCGCAAAGTCCAAGGTCCAATCTTCCCCATATGAATTAATTAAATAAGAAGTTAATTCCATAGGGAGAGAATATTTAATACTGATTTCTTCCTCAATAGAAGAAAACTTCCATTCCTCTGGATGGATTTTTTCCTTGGTGGCTTTCCTCAAAATAGCATTGACAAAACCCACCGATCCCTTGTGACCAACTTTTTTAGCTAACTTTACACTCTCATTGACAATGGCATGGGCTGGAACCCGGTCCAGGTAAATCCATTGGTAAAAGGCCATTCTAAGAATCATTTCAATAGGCTTGTGGAGCTTTTGATTCTTCCGGTTCATAAAGGATTGAATAGCATAGTCCAGGGTGATTTTATGACGAAAAACCCCCTTTACAATTTCTCGATAAAGGCCTGCATCCTTTTCCTCTTTAAATTCTATGTTTAAAGCGTCCTCCAAAGATTCTTCTCCGGAGTCAATGGCCAATAGGGCCCTTAAAATTTCATTTCTTAACATCTTAATCTCTTCTGTTTCCACTTAGGGCCAAGAGCCGAAAGAGGGTTCCTAGGGCTGTTGCCAAGCTAGCTACATAGGTTAAAGCTGCTGCATCTAGCATAGTGTTTACCCCCTGCATTTCATTGCCTGGTAAGAGGCCCCCTAAAATGTCCTTGGCTCGGTGACTGGCATTGTATTCTACTGGCAGGGTTACCAGGGTAAACAAAACTGCTATAGCATAAAGGGCAATTCCTAAGTTCATTAGAAATTGACTAAAGACCAAACCTGCAAAAAATAAGATAAAGGCAAAATTTGACCCAAACTGGGCTGCTGGCACTAGGTAAGATCGCAGCTTCAGGGGAAAATAATCCTTTGCGTCTTGGATGGCATGGCCACATTCATGAGCAGCAACGGCTAAAGCAGCTACTGAAGACCGGCTATAAACCCCATCACTCAAATGAAGCGTTTTGTCTGCAGGGTTATAAAAATCACTCAAATTCCCAGAAACCCTGTGAATAGACACTCCTTGAAGGCCATTGTCATCTAGAATTTTTCGGGCCAAACTGGCTCCGTTAAAGCTAGATCCACTGGCAATTTGTCCATATTTTTGATAGGCTGATTTGACCTTGGCCTGGGCATAAAGGGCTAGTAAAAAGCCCGGTAAAATATACAGAATATAGGATGTATTAAAATAATAATAAGGCATCTTTCTTCCACAACCCTTCTAATTTATAAACTTATGCTATTTCCTCTTAGATAGTCCTTGGAATTCATCTTCTTTTTTCCAGGAGCCTGAATTATTTCCACTTGGATGCAACCATCTTTTCCCTTGAGAAAGAGGTCTTGATCTACTAGAAGAAGATCCTGGATTTCTCTAGATGATTCTTGGGCCTTAAAAACCTTGTAGTTCCCGTTTTTTGTTGTAAAAAAAGCACCCTTGTAACCATCCATACCTTGAATTTTTCTAAGCATTTGAAATACACTATCTTTCCCTAAATTTAACTGGCCATCTTCCTTGCTAATCTTATGGGCATAAGTGGCCAATTGGTCATTTTGGTCTTTTAAATCTAAGCAATTTGTTTGAATTAAATCTACTGCCTCTAAAATAAGTTTTGCTCCCAGATGACTTAACTCCTCTCTTAATTCTAGAGAAGTTTTTTCAGCAATTTCTACACTGGCTGTTAGGGCTACAGGTCCATCATCTAGACCTGGCCCCATTTTCATAATGGATATCCCAGTTTCTTCTTCTCCATCTAGGATGGCTCTTTCAATAGGAGCTGCTCCCCGGTATTTTGGGAGCAGGGATCCATGGATATTAAAGCAACCATACTTGGGAATATCTAAAACTTCCTGGGATAAAATCTTACCATAGGCAACAACTACAAATAGGTCTGCTTCTTGGTCTCTTAAAAGGTCCAGGATTTCCTGTTCTTTTAAACTTTGAGGTTTAACCAGGGGAAGACCTAATTGTTCTGCCAAGTTTCCAAGGGCTGATTGTTTTAATTTTTTTCCTCGACCTGCCGGTGCATCAGGTTGGGTTATAACCAGAGAAACTTCATGGGATTCATGAAGACTTTCTAGGGCTGGACAGGCAAAGTCAGGTGTCCCAAAAAAAACAATTTTCAAAGCTCTTCCTCCTCTAGCCCTTCTCCTTCTGCTTCTTTTTGCATGGCTTCAATTTCTTCCATGGTATAGACTCTGCTGGCTCGATCTGTATATAAGATTCCATCCAAGTGGTCATATTCATGTTGAATAATCCGTCCTAAAAATTCTTCTGTTTCTAAAACTTGTTCTTGCCCATCTTGGTCTAAAAAACGAACCTTAACTTGCTTTTTACGGCTGACAGTGCCTTGTCTTTCCGGAACGGATAAGCAGGCTTCATAAGCCATGACTTCTTCCCCAGCTAATTCCAAAACAGGATTAATCAAAGCCAATTTATTTCCCTCTCTGTCATCCACAACGAAAACCCGTCGTAAGACACCGACTTGAGGAGCTGCAATTCCTACTCCTTCCTCTTCATACATGGTATCAAACAAGTCATCAATCAATTGACGGATGTGGTCATTGACTTCCTTTACTTCCCTTGATTTTTTTCTTAATAAGGGGTCCCCATCTATCCTTACTTGTCTTATGGCCATTTAATCACCTCTCAAAAATAATATCTATATAAATTTTACCCTTACTTTCTTTCATATACTTCTTAAATACCCATTTCAGGGATTTTCTTAACAAGGCTAGGTCAGCTTTGTTGGATTTTAGCTGAAACTTAAAAGTATATTTGTTTTTAATCTTTGGATTTTCAATAATTTTTGTTCCTACAACATCCAAGGTCCGGATGGATCTTGTTAAATCCCTGTAAAAATTCTTTGTTGTCTCATAGACCTCTTCCTTATCTGGCCCCGTGAGCTGGACACTAATGAGCTTTTTAAAGGGAGGGTAGTCATAGGCCTGTCTTTGCTTAATTTCCATGTTATAAAAATCTTTATAGTCGCCCTGACAGGCAGTCTTTATAGCATAGTTATCAGGATTATAGGTTTGAAGAACCACCTCTCCAGGGTCTTTCCCCCTTCCTGAACGCCCAGAAACTTGGGTCAGGAGGGCATAACATTGCTCTTGAGCCTTGTAGTCTGATAGAAATAAAGACGTATCAGCCGCCAAAATCCCCACCAGGGTTACATGTTCAAAATCTAGGCCCTTGGCTAACATTTGAGTCCCAATCAAAATATCAATTTTCCTATTTTTCATATCCTCATAGAGGGAAAAATAGCTTTCTTTCTTGTTGGTTGTATCCCTGTCCATCCGGTGAACTCTAGCTTGAGGAAATAAGCTTTTTACCAACTCTTCTACCTGTTGAGTCCCAACACCAAAAGGCTTAATAAGTTTTGACCCACAAACAGGGCAAGTCTTTGGCAAGGGTTTTGTAGCCCCGCAATAGTGACATCTTAAACGATGGATCGTTTTATGGTAGTTCATGGAAATATCACAAGAATCACATCGGATAGCCGTTCCACAATGCCTACAGGAGACGAAATTTGAATATCCCCTTCGATTTAAAAATAAAATAACTTGCTTGCCTTGACTTAGGGTCTTTTGGATTTTTTGATGTAAGACGTTACTTAAAATGGAGAGGTTGCCCGTAGAAAGCTCTTCTCGCATATCCACAAGATGAACCCTAGCCAGAGGCCGGTCCATGATTCGATTTTTTAGCTGGATGAGCTTTATATCACCCTCTTGGGCCTGATAAAATAGGGAAACTTCAGGAGTAGCCGATCCATAAACTAATCGGGCACCTGTAATTTCAGACCGCATTTTGGCCACCTCTCTCACATCATAGCGAAGGGATTGATGGTATTGGTAGGAGGATTCCTGCTCTTCGTCCAGGATGATTAATCCTAGATTTTCCATGGGGGCAAAGATTCCCGACCTGGCCCCAACAAGAATATCCACCTGGCCATTTCGCATCTTGGTCCATTCCAGCTTCCGTTGACTATCTGTTAACTTGGAATGCATAACACTGGTTCTAGACCCAAACCTGGCCTGGACTCTTTCCACCATTTGAGGTGTCAGGGCAATTTCAGGAAGGATAATCAAGACCTTTTGACCTCTTTCAATGCAATCTTGGGCCCAATGAAGGTATAGCTCAGTTTTTCCACTGCCGGTGACTCCAAAAAGTAGGGTCTCCAGCTTCTGGTCTTGGTAAAATTCTTGGTAGGCTCTTTCTTGGTCTGGAGTCAACATTTGCGGGAGCTGACAATTTTTTTCTTCTTTAACTGGACCGATAACTCCATTTTTAATCAAGGTTTGAATGGGAGAGGCGCTGACATCTAAACGGTCTAAAATTTCTGACCTCAACAAGGGACCCTGTCTCTTTAAAAGGTCCACCACCTTTTCTTGGGATGGGTTTTTTCCCTGGCCCTGTAAATAGCCATATCGGTTTAGGTCAGGTAAGTTTTCAACCTTAAATTTCCCTTGGTCAAAAAAAATTCCCTGTCCATTGCTGGGAGGCAGGATATAGGCCAAGCTAGTAAAAGGACCAATAAAATATCTTTCAGACATTTTTTCAGCCAGGACCATTAGATCTTGAGGAAGAAAGACTTGGTCTTCCAAAGTCCCTAGTATTTCTTTAGCTTCAAAGCCTGAGGTGTTTTCAACATCAATGGCTAGAATAATCCCCATTAAAATCTTTTTACCAAAGGGAACTTTGACTCTTTGGCCAACAAAAAGATCCTTTTTATCCAGCTTAGTGGAATAGGTGTAAACCTGGTCAAATCCTATAAAGTTTTGTTGAACACAAACATTAATATACACAAGCCCTCCGATAAAAAGAGCTAGATTCCTCTAGCTCATCCTAACAACTTTACGATTTTGTTTAAAATAATTTCTGCCAAGTCCTTTTTTGTTTGTTTGGCATAGTCTATAGCAGAGTCCTTGTCAATAATAGTGACAATATTAGTGTCTGTGGCAAAGCCTGCATCCTTCTTTTTAATATTATTGGCCACGATAAAATCTACATTTTTAGACTCTAGCTTTTCTTTTGCATGCTCTACTAGGTTTTGACTTTCTGCTGCAAAAGCCACCATAATTTGTTTCTTTTTCCTCTTGGACAGGTTCTTAATAATGTCCGGATTAGAGATTAGGTCTATGCTTAATTCTTTCTGATCTTTATGCTTAATTTTTTGATCAAAGCGCTCTTTGGGTCGATAGTCTGCCGGTGCTGCTGGAGAAATATAGACATCGCAGTTGTCAAATAACCTGCTGGCTTCCTGGTAGAGTTCTTCGGTCGTTTCAATAGGAATATAGTCTATTCCTTCTGGTACAGGAAGAGAGGCATTTGCCGAAATCAAGTGGACCTGAGCCCCTCTTTTTTTGGCCGCTTCTGCAATGGCATAGCCCATTTTACCGGAAGACCGGTTCCCAATATAGCGAACTGGGTCGATGGGTTCTCTTGTGCCTCCTGCTGTTACTACAATATCCACTCCTTCCAAGTCTTTGACTGTAAAGTGGTCTTGGATGGCTTCTAAAATTTTTTCAGGAGCTAAAAGCTTACCACTTCCTGCATCTCCACAAGCCAAAACTCCTTGGTCGCAAGGTAAAATAATGTAGCCATTTTTTTCTAAATTTTTTAAATGGTCTTGAGTGGCCTTGTGTTCCAACATATAGGTATTCATGGCCGGTGCAATCATTACAGGAGACCGCTTGGCTAATAATACGGTTGTAAGCATATTATCCGCCAGGCCCAAGTCAATCTTGGCAATAGTGTTGGCTGTAGCCGGTGCAATGAGGATTAAATCCGCCCATTTAGCCAGACTAATATGTTCCACGTCCATGTTGCTTAGAGTGGCAAACATGTCGGTATAGACTACATTTTTTGAAAGAGTTTGGAAAGTCAATGGTGTGACAAATTGTGTTGCATGCTCTGTCATAATAACCTTAACTTCAGCCCCTTGTTTTTTTAAGCGGCTAATGAGGTCTACAACCTTATAAACTGCAATCCCACCTGTGACACCAATTAAGATTTTCTTATTCTTCAATCTCTTCAGCTTCCTTTTCCATCTCAGCTTCTAGTAATAGTTGTTCTTCCAATTCTTTTTGCCTTTCAAGCTCTAATTGAGCTAGATGTTCTTCTTCTGTAGCAAAAGTAATCGCCCCTTCCACAGCTTCTTGAATGGCAATAGATACCGGTTTTTTCAAGTCTGTATCTATTAAGGCATCTTTCCCATCCACTAGTTCTCTAGAGCGTTTGGAAACAAGCATCACGAGAGCGTAGCGACTATCGGTTATTTCATCAATGGTTTTAAAACTTGGAATGTTCAAATGAATCCTTCCTTCCCTTCATCATAATCTTTTTAATATTTGAATGTCTTTTAACTCTAAGCTTTTCTGCTGCAATAATCGATTCAATATCTTTAGCGGCTTGGTCCACAGAGTCGTTGACAACAAAATAATCATATTCTCCAACAAAATCCAATTCTTTAAAAGCATTGGAAAATCTTGTTTCAATGTCCTCTTCTGTCTCGGTCCCCCTCTTACGGATTCGGTCAAGCAACTCATCCATAGACGGTGGTAGTAAAAAGATGAAGACTGCTTCCTTATACTTGTCCTTTACTTGAAGGGCCCCCTGTACATCAATTTCTAAAAGTACAATTTCACCTTGATTGATTTGATTGAAAACAAACTCTTTAGGTGTGCCATAATAATTTGTATGAACATGGGCATGTTCCAGTAATTCATCATTTTCAACCATCTTTTCGAATTCTTCCATTGTGGCAAAAAAGTAGTTCTCACCATTGACTTCACCCGGCCTGGGTGTCCTGGTCGTCACAGAAGTCGAATACTTAATTTCTTTGTTTTTCTCCATCAAAGCTGCACTGACTGTGCCCTTGCCAGACCCACTTGGCCCAGATAATACAAGTAAAAAACCTTTTGACATTCCTGTCCTCCACCATCCTTATCAAATTCTGTGTATTTTCGACAGGCCGCCTCCAAATAAGTGCATATTTTGCCTTCCTTTGAAAGACACGCCCTCTATCTCCACAATACTTTCTTTTCATTATAACACGGAAGACGAATAAATAGTGGAAATTAGACGAAATTCTTTCAAATCCTTGGCTCTTTTCCTGTCTCCTTTTTATAAATTTAAGTCTTCTTCCAGGAAAATTTTCTTCGCCTGCCAGCTATGTTATAATATGCAAAGGAGGAATTACTATGTCATATGATGGAATGATGCTTAAAAGCGTCGTTGAAGAATTAAATAAACACTTACTTTCTAGTCGAGTAGATAAGATTCACCTACCAACCCACCATGAACTTTTTATGAGCTTTCGTAAGACTCAAGTCAACGAAACTCTCTTAATTAGTGTATCTTCAAACCACCCTAGAATGTATTTAACAAAAAATAAACTGGAAAATCCCATGCAGCCCCCTCTCTTTTGTATGGTCTTGAGAAAGCACCTCCAAGGATCCAAACTCATCCAGGTCAAGCAAATTGGCCAAGACCGGATTGCTGAATTTGTCTTTGAAGGCTATAACGAATTAGGAGACAGCGTAAAACTCTCCTTAATCGTTGAAATTATGGGGAAATATTCCAATATCATCCTAATTGATACAGACAGTTGTCAAATTATTGACTGCCTTACCAAGGTGGGGTCCAGCATGAGTTCTGTCCGAGAAGTCTTGCCTGGAAAAATCTATTCGTCTGATGTCATCAACCAAAAAAAATCCATCCTGGACGAAAGTTACCAGGACTTTGCCAAGGCCTACTTGGAATCTCCAGAAAATAAGACTTTTCAACAATTTTTAATTACAAGCTATATGGGTATTTCAAAAACTCTGACTCGGGAGATTAACTTCCGAGCAGGTCTTGATGAAGCCTTACCTAAATCAGCCCTAGATTCAGAAGACCAAGAAAAGCTTCTAAAGCTAGCCTACGATTTTTTCCAAGAAATAAAGAAGAAAAACTATCTCTTTGCTATCTATGAAGACCTGGAAGATGAAAAAATTCTTGATTTTTCCAACCTTCCCTTAACCATGTATGGCTCTGGAAGTCAAGTTTATGACTCGCCTTCAGAACTTTTGGAAAATGTCTATACCCAAAGAGCTGAAAAAGACCTGATTCAACAAAAGTCAGCTGATCTAAGAAAAAATTTAAAGATTCAACTCAACCGGGACTATTCAAAATTGGGTAAGCTTAGGAATGAGTTAGATGCTGCCCAAAATCGGGAAAAATATAAGGTCTATGGAGACTTAATTTCTGCCAACCTTCATGCCATTGAAGCTGGTCAAAAAGAACTCTTGGTTGAAAACTTTTATGACCCAGACCTTAAAACCATCAAGATTCCTTTGGACATTAAATTGTCTCCTGCACAAAATGCCAACAAAATGTATAAACGCTACCAAAAATTAAAGCATGCTGCCAGTATTTTAAAGGATCAAATCCAGGAAACCTTAGAAAAAATTCAAGCCTATGAGGAAATTTCTCTACAAATTGATTGGGCTGAAAATCCTAGAGACCTGGACGAAATCAAGGATTCCTACCGATTAATTTCAGGGCAAAAATCTCGAAAAAATAAAAAGAATAAAAATAAGTCCTCTAGTCCCATGGTTTTTCAAAGTAAAACAGCCCTGATTTATGTAGGAAAAAATAACCGCCAAAATGATGAGATTACCTTTAAGATCGCCAACAAGGATGACTTATGGTTCCATATTCGCAATAATCCCGGCTCTCATGTTCTTTTAAAGTCCAATGGACAAGAGTTTAAAAATGAAGACATGCTGGCTGCCGCCGGACTAGCCGCCTATTTTAGCAAGCTTAGAGGGTCTAAGCACGTAGATGTTGACTATACCCTAAAGAAATATATCAAAAGACACCCTTCAAATAAGCTGGGTCTAGTCCATTATACAAACTTTAAAACAGTCCACGTTTCAGGACAAAATATTCCTAAGTCCTTGACTCGGCAAAACTAAGACTTTAGCTTTTTATTCAAATCTTAACCCATAGTGGCAAAATATCCCCGAATCCTTAAGGATTCGGGGATATTTTTGTACGCTTTAGCATGAAAAAACCACCAGCTATGCTGGTGGTAGGAAAATAAGCTTTAGCTTCAAGTAAAAAAGCCTCCCATGATATACTAAATA
>QWCK01001502.1_pt1 | contig 33700 bp, 28 predicted proteins | sample 1972571 | NCBI WGS metagenome assembly QWCK01 (sample SAMN09866710, study PRJNA288562) | Human gut metagenome isolate term2_stool, whole genome shotgun sequencing... | isolation source: gut | host: Homo sapiens | place: USA: California | reverse complement strand
TAGAAAATGGAAAAAATACTTTGTTGGATATATTTAATTCTATACAAATTGACAGTGATAATGATTATGATATCGATGGAATCAAAGAAAAAATTATAGAATATAGAATAAATGACTTTGCAGCAAAATTTAAAAATATATACATATATGGGGCTGGTGGCCTAGCTGTTAAGGTTGCTAAACTAATTAACAATAAGGAAAAAATTAAGAATATAATCGTCACCGATATATGTGGAAATGAAAATGAAGTTTTACAAATAAAAGTGGTAGAATTCAATAAGGATTTAATTGATGGAGGTATTATTGTTGCTGTTGGCAAGAAGAATAGTGAAATAATTAAAAGAAAACTATTTGATAGCAATATAGACCAGTATATCATTGTAGAATAATACAAATTTTAGTTTCGCATTTGTGAATTTACTACAATTGAATTAGTGCGGAATAGATGGTGAAATGAAATGAATTTGAAATGTTGTACTTTTAAAGAAATGGCAGATAATATAAAAAAAAGCAACTGTAAAATTGTCATGTTTGGCGTTGGATCTATAGGTAAGACAGTTGCTCCTGAAATACTTAATATATATGGCATAAGCCAGTACTTTGATAAATTTATTGATAATGACGCCACAAAATGGGGGGAAATGGTTTTTATTAATGGCAAAGAGTATGAAATTAACTCCCCGAAGTATCTTTGCAAATGTGAAGAAAACACAACCGTTTTTATAAATATAAGCCGTTTTGCAGACGCTCTTGAACAGCTTGAAAAAATGGAATGCACACAAAATATGTCAGTTTATATAATACCTATGATGTGTATACATAATTGGTGTTCTGACACGTCAAAGGGGGTTCCCATAATAACTGACAGTCCACTTATTCCGAAGGTCATCCATTACATGTGGCTAGGAGGAAAACCAATTCCTGAAAACCTTGCTAAATGTATTAAATCATGGGAAAAATATTGCCCAGACTATGAAATAATACAGTGGAATGAGAATAACTATGACATATCAAAGCATAAGTATATGAAACAGGCATACGACAAGAAGGCTTTTGGATTTGTTCCGGATTATGCTAGACTAGATATTTTGTATGAGTATGGTGGATTTTATATGGATACCGATGTTGTACTAAAAATGTCATTAGATGCAATGAGATATCAGGAGGCTTTTGTAGGGGTTGAAAAGTGGCAGGTAGTTAATTTTGGCGGTTGTAGTGGTGCTGTAAAAGGGCATAAGATGATAAAAAGAGTTCTTGACATAAGACAAGATGTATATTTCTTAGATGAATCTGGTAGAGAAAATAGAAATCCATCCGGATTTTATGATACAAAAGCAATATTAGACAGCGGCTATATAATTGATGGAACTACACAGTGCATAGATGGTATGAACATTTATGCATATGACTATTTTCACCCATACGATTATATGTCAGGAATTTTGAATGAAACAAAAAATACTCGTTCAATTCACTATTTTAATGGCGGCTGGCTTGATGCAAGAATGAAGTCGCAAAATGATATTACAAGACAAAACTATATGAAATTATATAAAAAAGCTTTAACGATATATTAGAATCAAATGCTTAGCCTAATTAATGAAATATTAGCTTGTAGTAAACAATTTGGAAAAGCAACTCAAGGGCCATAATTCTAAGTTGAAATTCTGATTATAGATAATCCACGCCAACGAATATAATAAACCCTACATTTATTGAATAACCAAAATTTTTATATACTCATCTAATTTATAATTCATAATTTTCAGACCACTTTCAAGCTCACCTAGAGGAAATCTATGTGTGATTAAATTCTCAGGGTGAATTAAATTTTTCGATAATCTATATATTACGTATTTCCAGTCATCGCTAATAACATCATCACTTTCTCCGTAAAACGAAGAATTCCATGTACCAGTGATTCTTAACTGCTTTTTTAAAATTCCCCAGTGAAGTTCCTTAGGTATATTAATATCTGTATACGGATTTCCTACTATGCATATTTGAGCTTCATTTCCAGCTAGCTTTAGACCTGTAGCAAAAGTTTCATTTTTCCCTACGCAATCAAAATACGCATTTAACAACTTCCCATTTGTTTTTCCAAAAATCCAATCATATGGATTACCTAAAGTATAATCATAATAATTTTCTTCTGGTAGACCAAGGCTAAGTACAGAATCTTTTTGCAGTTTTTTATTGCCTATAGCATAAAGATTTTTTATACCTTTTTCCAGCAAAAACATAGTTAATAATTGACCTATTGTGCCAAGCCCAGAGATAGCAACTGACATGTCCTCATTAAAATCAAGTCGTCTCATAGCGTGCACTGCTACAGCCATAGGCTCAAGCATTGCAGCTTGTTCAAACGATACATTGTCCGGAATCTCAATTAGATTCCATTCTGGAACGGCTACATATTCAGCAAAGGCTCCATTAGTCCTAGAACCTAAATAGTTATAGTTTGAACACATTTCATATTTTTTTGCTTTGCAAGCAGAGCATTCCATACATGGCATGAGTGGGAATATTCCTACTCTTTTATTTTGCCATTTATTATTAACTTTAATTCCAATTTTTTCAACTTGCCCAGAAAATTCATGACCAATGATTAGTGGCATTTTGTGTGCCCCATTTTGAAAAACTCTTGGTATGTCTGAGCCACAAATTCCAACTGCCTTCACTTTAACCAGTACTTCATTTTCTTTAATAGCTGGGAGCGGAGCGTCTTCTACATAATTTATTTTACCAATATCTTCTAAAATCCAAGCTTTCATTTATTTATCACCTCGACCAATTATATCAGTAAACTTTTCTAAATCAGGCATAGTTGAGATTTTGAAGTTGTTTTCATCTCCATCTATTATAACAATATCCATTACAATAGCTAAGGCTGGTTCAGTAGAACCACTAACTTTGTAAATATGCTGGGACTTAATAGTTTCTTCATCACAGCGGTTATTTTTGTAATCTTCTAATAATGATTTTGAAATCAATTGTTCGTTTGCATATTTATATAGTCCATATTTAAAAATTTCTGGAGATTGACCTGCATAAATACAGTCTCTATTTAATCTAGATAATTTATTATCCGGATTCATGTAGTACATTGTATCCTTAACGTGAAGGACAGGTATAGCGCCATCGTGATTTTTGGATTTTTGGATTAATCCATTTATTAACTCCTGAGTAATTAAAGGTCTAGCAGCATCATGTATTAATACATAATCATCTTCTTCAGAAATATTATTTAAATCCAGAAGAGAGTTGTATATAGAGAGTTGTCTATTTAACCCCGGCTTTGAAAATCCAATAAATTTATTTTTAGATACATGTTTGTTAATTAAATCTAGAATTAAATCATGCCACTTGGAATCAGCTACGACTATTAACTTGTCAATTCGTTTACAACTTAGAAGTTCGTACAAACTATAGCAAATAATTGGTTTATCATTAACTTCTAAATATTGTTTAGGGGTAGATAGATTCATTCTAGTTCCAGTACCCCCTGAAAGTAAAATTGCAGTAATCAAAACATCCACCTTTTAGAATAATTAAAATTTAATGTCTCTTACATCTTGCAAAATTTCTTTATACGCTCTATCCTTTCCAAATAAAATAGTAGTACCAAGCACAAACCCACTAAAACCTTTCGGAGCATATTTTCTAATTTTATCCATTGAGCAAGAGCCATCCCATACAAGTTCAAAGCTCATTTCATCCTTTAATGAAAGGAGCTTAGTAATTTTACTATCAACGTATGGAAGAAACATTTGTCCAGCGTTGCCAGGATTTACTGACATAACAAGTACTTTATCTACTATTCTAAGCATTTCATATACAGTTTCAACACTAGTACCAGGATTTATAGCTATACCAGGTATCATATTAGCATCAATAATTTTTTGCAAAGTAGTAGATGGATGATATTCAGCCTCAGGATGAATATAGATAGTGTCTCCTTCCCTTAAATTATTTAAAAATAAATCTATCATGTTTCGTGGATGCTCAATCATTAAATGAACATCCAGAGGCTTTTTGCTTGCACTAGCAATATATTTCATATCGTATAGTGACATGGCAAAATTATCTACATATCTTCCATCCATTATGTCTATATGAAAAGAATCAATACCAGCATCCTCTAATTCTATCACTTCATTTTCTAAGTGCCCATAATCTGCACACATCATTGAAGCAGTTAATTTAAAGTTCATTCAGCACTACCTTTCTAACTAAAAATTAAATAAATAATTTATGTAAAAACTCACCTTTCAAAATAAAGCTAAAATAATGAAATAGAAATACTAAATAAAGAGTACAAATGTAATAAATATATCGTAAATATATTTAAAAAATAAATTATATTTAATAAGTTAAAATTTATTATATCAAAATATTAAATAAATAACAATTAGCGATATTTGAGGATAAAAACAAAATTAATTAACAAATATAAATCTTGACATTAAAAACATCAGTTTTTTATATAATAAGATTGCTATAAATTGCTATACTTGTGATATGTCAATCTAATGATATACCAATATTGATTTTTAAAATACCAATAATAAATTTTTGCTTGCTTTCAAACAATTAAAATTTTCTAAACTTCTTCATAATTCTAATATATATTTTCCCAGGCGTTGCTGTTTCTCACATTTTAACTCTCTTTTTTACTTGTGTATCATGGTAAAATATTTTTTATATTTTTAAGCTCTAACTACAGTGTTGTTTTTTTATACGTAAGACCTCTTTTTATGATGTCTGTTTTTATTATGCATCTGTTCTAATTATTTATCTGCCTTATATAGTTTATAATAAAACAATATCAAAAAAGAAACTAAAATACACAAAAAGCGGATTAATTCATATCTAATTAAATATTTTTAATGAAATTTATTTACATGCAGAAAGCTAAATCCAGTTAAATTATTTTAATGATTTATTACATTTTCTATTGCAATTTACATTATACATATATTTTTATTTTACTGTTTGAAATTTCATACATTATATGGTAAAATATTGGTTATGCTAAATAGGTTGTTTATATTGGAGGTGAGTGGATGCTTAAGACAGTATTGATGGTTGTTGAAATCATCGTAAGTTTAGCTATGATATTTTCCATAATGTTACAGTCTGGAAGAGATGCAGGTTTTTCCGGTGCGGTTTCAGGTATGTCAAATAATTTATCTGGAAACAAAGCCAAGGGTTTAGATGCTTTTTATAAGAAGGTAACTTCTGCTATGGCAATTTTATTTATTATTTTATCTCTTGTGCTTGTCGCACTTTAGTATTCATTTTTTATTAATTTAAATTTGGCAATAGGAGTAAATTTTTTATGAACAATATGCTTTTAATTGCCATTGTCAGTGCAGTGCTTGCACTGCTTTTTGCTTTTTATTTGTCTTCAACTATAAGCAAAAAAGGCGTTGGCAATGACAAAATGAAAGAAATTTCTTCCTACATACACGAAGGTGCTATGGCATTTTTGATGAGGGAGTACAAAACTTTAATTATCTTTATTATCGCATTATTTGTTGTCTTAGCAGTTGGTATCAATATTTTAACTGCTGTTTGTTTCTTAATCGGTGCAACTTTTTCTACTCTATCAGGTTATTTTGGTATGATGGTTGCTACTAAAGCAAATGTTAGAACTACTAACGCCGCTAAGGAAGAAGGTATGTCCGGTGCTTTATCAGTAGCTTTTTCCGGTGGTGCAGTAATGGGTATGTGCGTTGTAGGTCTTGGCGTACTTGGTGTTGCCGGTCTTTATACTGTACTTATTTCTATGGGTACTGACCCAATGACTACTACAAACATTCTTACAGGTTTTGGTCTTGGTGCTTCTTCTCTTGCATTATTCGGCAGGGTTGGTGGCGGTATCTACACAAAAGCCGCTGACGTTGGTGCTGACTTAGTTGGTAAGGTAGAAGCCGGTATACCTGAGGATGACCCAAGAAACCCTGCTGTTATAGCAGATAACGTTGGTGACAACGTTGGTGACGTTGCCGGTATGGGTGCTGACCTTTTTGAATCTTATGTAGGTTCTTTGATTTCCGCTCTTACCCTAGGTATTGTTGCTACTGCTGCTAATGGTGAGCTTTATGGTGAAAATGCTATATACTTCCCCCTAGTTGTTTCTGCTATAGGTATAATCGCTTCTATAATCGGTTCTTTCATGGTTAAAGGTGCTAAAGTAAGTGACCCTAGCAAATCTTTGAAAACTGGTACTTATGTATCCGGTGGTTTGACTATTGTTGCTGCTTATTTCTTATCTACAAGCTTACTTCATGATATGAGAGGATTTTGGGCTGTAACTGTTGGTATCGTTGTAGGTGCTATAATAGGTCAGCTTACTGAAATATATACTTCCGACTCTTATTCATCCGTTAAGAAAATCGCTCACGAATCTGAAACAGGTCCAGCAACTACAATAATATCCGGTCTAGCTGTAGGTATGATGTCTACAATGTGGCCTCTAATATTAATAGCTGTAGGTATAATCATAACTTATGCTGTAGCCGGTCTATACGGTATAGCTCTTGCGTCTGTTGGTATGCTTGCTACTACAGGTATGACTGTAGCGGTTGACGCTTATGGTCCTATCGCTGATAATGCAGGTGGTATTGCTGAGATGTGCGGTCTTCCTGAAGAGGTAAGAAATATCACTGACAAGCTTGACTCAGTTGGTAACACTACTGCTGCTATGGGTAAAGGTTTTGCAATCGGTTCAGCAGCACTTACTGCTTTATCTCTATTTGCATCTTATACAAATGCTGTTAAGCTTGAAACTATTTCTCTTACTTCTCCATCAGTTATAGCAGGTATGTTAATCGGTGGTATGCTACCATTCCTATTCACTGCTCTTACTATGGAGTCTGTTGGTAAGGCTGCATTTGAAATGATTGAAGAGGTTAGAAGACAGTTTAGGGAATTCCCAGGCATCATGGCTGGTACTGACAAGCCTGACTATGCACGTTGTGTAGAAATATCTACTTCTGCTGCATTAAAACAAATGATATTACCTGGTGTGATAGCTGTTGCATCTCCATTAATAATTGGTATACTTCTTGGTGTTGAATCTTTAGGCGGTATGCTTTGTGGCTCTTTAGTTACCGGTGTACTTTTAGCTATAATGATGTCCAATGCAGGTGGTGCATGGGATAATGCTAAAAAATACATCGAATCAGGCACTCACGGTGGTAAAGGCTCAGAGGCTCACAAGGCTGCTGTAGTTGGTGATACTGTTGGTGACCCATTCAAGGATACATCAGGTCCTTCTATAAACATCCTAATCAAGCTTATGACAATTGTTTCTCTAGTTTTTGCTCCTATATTCCTTCAATATGGTGGCATGATAGTAAATATTATGAAATAAATAACCTATTAGTTTTTAACTCACCTAACATTTTAAAATATAATCCAATATAAGAATCTTGATAAATTCTTTTATTATAATCAAAAAGCCTTTCCGTTTCGGAAAGGCTTTTTAGTTCTTTTATTAATGGATATATCACTTAGGAAAGCAGGGTTCGCACATTTAAGTTCTATATCAAATCTTCATTATAAATATACTTAAATAGTGTGCTGCTTAAAAATAATTTTTCGTCCACAAACATTTTATTTTTATTAAAATCGTTAATCAATAATGATACTTGTGTGATATCGCAAAGCTCTCCTGTATTGCTTTTTTTGATTAAAATGCTGTTTTTCCCGCCTACATAGATATTTGACTCTCTAACTGATTTTGAGTAAAAGTATTGATTTTCTATATCTTTTATGCCTAGTTTATCAAATTTTTCCTGAATGTTTTTTGGCACTTTTGAATTTCTGATTTCTACGTCAAACTTTCCTCTATTTAAAAAACAGTTTGACAAAAATGATAATATTTTATCCTCACATCTGCTCCACTTGAGTATGTGGTAATTAAAATAGCTGTCATCTGTTTGCAAATATTGCTCGACTTTTATTGAGCCGTTCAAATAAATATTTCTTAATATTTCATCGCAATATATGCAGTGCTTATCTTTTTCTAATAGCTCTTTTGCTCGTTTAAATATCATAATTAGTATGTCTTCAAAGTGTTTTTTTGTTGTATGCTGATACACTTCCTTGTGCATGAAATATCTTGCAAGGACATATTCTTCTAATGTAGACATATATTTTTCGTTTACATAGATTTTTAGCTCGCCGTCTATCTCTTCTACTCCAAATGATTTGATGAGTCTATCTATATCGTAAACTCCATTGCTAACTTTTGTAAAATATGAGTCTCTGAGCAAATAGTCCATTCTATCCGCATCTGTCTGAGAGCTTATTAGTGTGGCTATTATGCTGAATATATGTGAAATTTTATCGTTTTTATAGGATTTAGAAATTACATCGCAGAGTTTTTTTATAAAATCCTGCCCATAATTTTCTACCAGCTTTTTATGGATTTTTGTGTCAGGACTGCTTATGATATCCACTGTCCACTGCTCGTGAGCTTGTATTTCAAATATTCTTTCAAAGGCATGGGAATAAGCTCCATGTCCTAGGTCGTGCAACAGTGCCGCCACATAAGCCAAGGTCTTGTCCTCTTGTTTTACTTCATAGCCGATTTCTTTAAGCTGCTGCTCAAAATGTGCTATAAGCTTTTTCATGGCGTGATATGTGCCTATGGAATGTGAAAATCTTGTGTGGGTAGCCGTAGGAAAAACCATGTAGTCACAACTAAGCTGGTGTATACGGTGCAATCTTTGAAACTCAGGTGTGTCAATGATTTCTTGCATTTTTTTATCTATGACTATATCGCTGTGTATTGCGTCTCTAACAAATATTTGGCTCATCTTAACCTCTTAAAGTTGTTTAAGATTGAATTTACAATTTATTGGATTGTTTTTAAATTTAAATACAAAAAATTTATTGTATATCTTACGGGCAGACTTAGTTCGCCCTTACTGATTAATTTTTTAGCAAACATAGCTACCACTTACATTGGTATAAAGCTACATATCATTTGCTTTTACTAGATAGGACAGCACAAAAAGAGAGTTTAGCAAATTAACACTTTCTACTTTGATGTTTTTATTTAATTTCAAATCTGTTGGTGCAAAATTCCAAACTCCTTTTATTTTTGTTTTATTTATTATATCTACCACTCCTGAGACTGCATCTTTTGGAGTACAGATTATTGCTATTTTAACTTTGTTGTCGTCTATGTACTTTTTTGCGTCCTTTAAATCCATTACTATAGTATTTTTTATTTTTCTGCCTATCATATCCTTATTTACGTCAAATATAGCCTTTATATTTATGTCAAATTTGTTAAAGCCTGTATAATTTGCTATAGCGTGACCTAGATTTCCTGCTCCAAATATGACTGCACTTAGCGTAGAATTTAGTCCTAAAATCTGAGATAGCTCTGTATATAGCCCTTCAACCTCATATCCTGTGCCTTGTATGCCAAAGCCGCCAAAATTGTTTAAATCTTGGCGTATTTGTGAGGCGGTAAAGCCTGTGATTTTACTAAGCTCCTTTGAGGAGACTTTGCTCACTCCTTTTTCTTTGAGGTCTGCAAGGTAGCTATGATATTTTGGTAGTCTTCTAATCACATTAAAAGAAATATACTTATCCTTATTCATGTAAGTCCTTTGTCAACGAATAGATTAAATTATTATATATTTAAAGTTAACGACAAACGATACCATATGAAGTTCAAAATTTTTTCTTGTCTTTTAATATTATAGCACACAAAATAAGAATTTAAAATCCACTTTTTATTTAAGGTTTATGCGTTACTATAAGTTGTTTATGGGCTAATTGTATATATTAGATTTTATATTTGAATTCGTCTGCTTTTGTACAATCCTGCAAGGTAAAACAATCTTTTACTTTATTAATCAAGCAATTATTGCTTTCGTACGGCATTGTAACTATTAGTCTTTTTTGTGCCCTCGTCATTGCGACATACAATTTTCTGTCATTATCGCCATAAGAATTATAAGCAGAGCCATCTGTAATTATAACATTATCAAACTCAAGTCCTTTGGCTTTATGGACTGTGGATATTATTACTTTTTCATCTCCTACCAATAGGTCTACCTCAGTGAAGTTGTAGTTTGATGATAAAAATTTGTCTATTTTATATTTTAATGGGATATTTTGATTTTCTGTAGTGTCAATTTTTTTCTTGAAATAGGTAAACAGCTTTTCCATTTCTTTTTTGTCTTTTTCAATCGTCTCTTTATCACTTTTGTCATTATTTGAATTGTATAGTATATCAATATATTTTTTAGAAAAATCCTCTAGGCTCATATTTGTGTTAAGTAATGGCAAGGTCTGCTCAAATAAAGGATTTAGTTTTTGATAAATTCTTTGAATTTTTTTATCATTTTCTAAGATAAATGACTTTTGGACTGCGGTTGTCTGTTTGCCATCTTTAAGTAGTCTAATCACAAGATTGGCAGTGGCTCTAGTGTCAAATAGGGCATTATGATTGTTTTCTCCCTCCAATTTGAGATAGTCAAGTAAAGTTTCCAGCTTATAATTTTTTAAGTCCTTATTTTTTGATTTCGGATAGATTTGTCTTACAAATGTTAGTGAGTCAAAAAAGTTTTCTTTTCCCCCTAATACATCTGCAAATGCAAGAGCTTCACTTACATATCTTTTATAATTTTGGGTTAGAATGTTAAAGTCGTAATTCAAATTGTGAGCAACTAAGATAGAATTTTCGCCACAAAAATCTATAAATTGCTGTATACCATCTTTGTGAGACACTCCATCGCTATCAAGCTTTTCTCTAGTTATTTTGTGCACCTTTTGAGTTGCGGATATATCCTTATCAGTATTAATATAGATGTCCACTTCTCCAGCCTTTTTGCCTTCACATATTCTAACTGCTGCTATTTGTATAACATCGTCATTTAAGGTATCAAGTCCTGTGGTCTCAGTATCAAAGACCACAATATCTCTAGTGCTTGCCTTTGCAAAAAAAGCCTCAAGCTTAGTAGTGTTATTGTTCTCAAGCAGCTCTATCAAATCGGTGGAGTTATCATAGGCTTCTTTTACAAAGTTTTCGCTGTTTTTAAGTGTATCTATAATGTGTTGTGAATATAAGAGCCTTACAATAGAGGCTCTTCCTGCACTGTCATTTACTATCTGCAAAAATGACATCAGCGATTTAGCTGTGGTTCTTTCAAACATATCATAGCCTGATATCCTGAAATGGTCGATGTTTACTCCTTTTAGCCTATCTGACAAAATTTGTGCTGTCAAATTTCTATTTACTAATAGTGCTATCTTTTCATTCTGAGCGGTAACCCTTTTTATTAGCCAAGGAATAATCTCCCTTGCTATCAAGTCATACTGATTGCATTTTGTGCATTTAAACATAGTTAAGGCAAACTCCGGCTTTTCGCATAAATTTTTAGAAAATGCCTCTTTTTTATCGCTCATATTATTTTCACTTAAATACTTGTTGTATAAATCCATCAGATAACGTGGTGAGCGGAAATTTTGTGTAAGATAAAAAACATTACCCTCAGATTTTTTCTCAAGCATTGTTTTAGACTCTTGGCTAGCTCCCATAAAGCCATATATAGCTTGGTTGTAATCACCAAAATAAACTACTGTAGCGTCATCAGTGCAAAGTCCATCTATTATGTCAAACTGTATTTGATTTAAGTCCTGAACCTCGTCTATTTGCAACCAATCATAGGTTTTTGATTTTCCGTTTGAATTTTTAACCCACAAATAGGCATAGGTGAGTATGTCATCAAAATCTAAGTATTTATTTTCTTTTTTTTGCTCTATGTATTTTTGTATTACCGATAATACTAATTTATTGTAAATTAGGCTACCAAGATTCGAACCAATTATATCTATCAAATGTGTTTGTGGAAATTTTTTTGATTTTCTGTCTATGTAGGTGGAAAGGTTTAGCAAATCTTCTACTTTATATGAATTAATATATGGCTCTGATTTATAATTTTTGCTTATTTGCATACCTGATTGTAGCATGATATTTCTCATAATATCTTTTTGGTCGCTGTCCTCAAGCACCTGTGCGTCAAAATCTATTTCGCCTTCTTTTTTTAGTAGGCTGTAGCATACGCTGTGCACATTTCCAATAGTGACTTTGCTGTCAGGGCACTCTTCATTTACTCTGTCAAGCATTTCTTTGCCTGCTTTTACTGTGAAGGTTAGACAAGCCATTTTGGTATTATCGTGACCATTGTTAAGTGCCTCTATTACCCTTTTTGATAATAGCTGAGTTTTACCGCTGCCAGCCGGTGCTAAGACTAGATTTATCCCTGAATTTATGTTAATTACTGCCTGTTGTTCATCAGTAAATTTTATTTTGGAATTACTGTTCATAAATTAGCTCCTTTTTTTACCGCTTAGATTATTACATTACTTTTATTTTAATTGATTTTCAATGTCTCGTCTACCATAAATAATACGATATATCTTAACAATTTTATGTTTTTCATCCGGCAAATAAAAAACTAAATAATTGTCTACAGATAAAAATCTAAGTCCTAGTTTCCTCCATTGTTCGTACTCGCATAAACTGCACCCCATAGGCATTTAACCCAAAGTTTTAATTGCAAAAATTAATTTAGTTGATAATTTTTCTGCTATGCTTGGTGAAAGTAATTCATCTCTTATATACCTTTTAATACATAATAAATCTTCTTTCGCATTTTCTGAAAATATTATTTTATATTTCATTTTTCAAGCTCATCATTTAAATCATTTTCAACTTCATCTACACTAAATACTCTGCCATTCTCAAAATCATCATGTGCTTTTAACATTTCTTTATTAAATATTTCTTGAGTTAAATCTGACAAAATAAGAGGTTTTTGATTTGTCAATTTTACATCAAATGGTAATCCGTTTTGCATGATTACCTGTCTCAAAAAAATTGATACTGCATTAGACATAGGTATCCCCAGTTTTTCAAGTATTTTTTCCGCCTGTTGTTTAATATTGGGCTCTACTCTCACATAAATATTTGATGTTCTTGGCATCTTAATCACTCCTTTTCTCTTATATTATATAATATTTGATTGCTGTTCGAAATACATTTCGCCAATATGCACTGAATTTGCATTAGAAAAATTTTATTATCCGTTTAATTTTTCTACCCAAACGGAAACTGATTTATTGTATACCGGAAAATCTCCATCTCCGTTTTCATCAATAGTTATCTCACCTAAATGGTTTTGAAGATAATCATAGTAGATTTTGCCTGCTTTATTTTTGCCAACATTCATACGCACAAATTTATCGCCATTGTTGCTGATTGCTACAGCAATACTACCCGGATGCTCTTCATCGCCAAGTCTTGTAAATCCTATTGCATTTGGCTCTTGCATATAAAGCCTTTCTTCTCCGTAAGCATAATCACGTCTAAGCTCCATTAACGGAATTATTTTGTCACCAATCCCGCTATAAAGGCTCTTATCACCAATTCCAAATAAATCACCAAAAAATACACAAGGATACCCTGTAAGTCTAAGAAGTATGATTGCATAGGCAGTTTGCTTAAAATCCTCCACCACCCAAGACTCCAATGCCTGCCCCTGCTGGGAGTCATGATTGTCTACAAAAGTTACTGCACTCATACTTCTTTGTGACTCAAGTGAATTGTCAAATAATGTCCTCAAATCAAATTTTTCTTTTTTCCAACCTGCATCAAATAACCTAAAATGCAAGGTAACATCAAATAAATCTATGTTATCCTTGGTATGCTCTATAAAATTAACCAGCTTTTCTTGGCTGTTTTCCCAATATTCACCAACGAAATACATATCACTTTTTACTTCATTAAGGATGAAGTCAGTAAAATCATTCAAAAATGCACCGTCAATATGTTTCATGGCGTCATAACGTATACCATCGATTTTAGTTTCATTTATAACCCATTTAGCCCATCTTTTCAACTCTTCAACTACTGCCGGATGGTCGTGGTCGATATCTGCAAACATCAGATAATCAAAATTACCTTTTTCTTTTGAGACATTTTCATTCCAATACTTATTTTCACCAAGAATTCTAAATATCGCTTTTTCTTTTGAGATATCATCATAGTCAACCCCTGAAAAATGCTCAAAAGACCATTTAAAATCACTATACTTACCTTTTCTGCCGGTGAATGTAAATTTAGTCCAACCCTTTATATCTTTTGACGGTTCTATATCTTTTGTTCTGTCGTTGCTGTCAACCTTTACAGCCTTAAAAAGCTGTGTCTCATCTGCCCCAGCCTTGTGATTGAGTACAAAATCACCATAAACCTTAATCCCCTTTTCATGTGCTTTATCAATAAGACTTATTAATTCCTCTTTTGTGCCATACTTTGTACGAATTCCACCTTTTTGGTCAAATTCTCCCAAATCGTACAAATCATATATCCCGTATCCTACATCATTTAAGCCAAATGCCTTGCAAAATGGCGGTAACCATAATGCAGTTATGCCCAGCTCTTTAAAATAATCAAGCTGTGACTTCAAATAATTATAATGATTGCCATCATTTGGTAAATACCATTCAAACGCTTGTAAAATTAATCCGTTCATATTATCTCCTATAAGCAATAACTGTAAAAGGTATATGTAAAAAATATCCGAAGATAAATCTATCGGATATTTTTCAACTTTTATTCTGTTTTATCAAATTTGAGCTTAAAAACTATTATTTAGTAATATCAGAAACTAGGTCTCCGACTTCTTCAACGTGGTCATCAAAATCTTCTAAGAATGAATCTCTTTTACTCTTTGCTTTTTTAACTAAATCCTTAGTGCCACTTGCTATGTCACCTCTAAACTCTTCGCCAGCCTTTGGAGCTACTAAAAGTCCTACTGCAACACCTATAACTGTACCGATTACTGTTGCACCTAACACTGCAAATAAATTCATATCGTCATTTCTTCTCATTTTCTTCCTCCCGATTTTTTTATTATTTTAAATCCTAATTAATATATACCATCTTTTTCAATTTTTTCACATATATTATAAATAAATTAATATTTTATTTTAATACCTAAAGATTAATTTCAAATACCTCATATTCCCTTGTTATTTCAAAAATTTTCGTATTAGGATAAGCTTTTTCATGCTCTTTTTTGAATTTTTTAGTAATATCATAGTTTCCCCAAAAGTGCATTGGCATAAAATATCTAGGCTCTAACTCCAGCACTTGTTTGCCTCCAAGGTCATATTGCCCTGCTTGTCTTGGGTCTACAAGAAAAAATGCTAAATCTATTTTTTTACCCCTTAGCTTATCAAGCTGCTTAGTAAACATTTCGTGCATTGTTATCCTCTGCTGCTCATTATCCTCCATTTCCCAGTACCAGTCATTTAAATCGCCGGCAAAAAATATAACTTTACCGCCAAGCTCAATTACATAAGCAACTCCTAAATCTGTAGATAAAAGAGTTTCTACTCTCATATCGTCTATATTATATTGTTCATTTGGCTTTACTATAACCACTTTATCCTTAAACCTTTCAAAACCATAGCTACTCACATCATCAGATAGTATATATTTTTCCGCCTGTTCATAAAAATCAAATATCTTTGTACAATAGTGGTCTGAATGGGAATGTGAAGTGAAAAAATAAATCGGTTTGCCCTCCTCAAGATGTAATTCATTTTTAAAATAATCAAACACCAAAACCCTATCTTCCAGCTCTATTTTAAATGTACTATGCGTAATAAAAGTTACACGAATTTTCATTAACTATCCTTTCTTTACAACGTATAATAAATTTATTCATTACTTATTATCTACCATAAATTTTTAAAATTACGCAAAATGTATTTATTTAAAAAATATTTCCAAAAAATGGGATTATCAGTAGATTTAGTGTTTTTTTTATGTTATAATCTAGGCAACTCAGTTAATACATCAGATTTAATTAAAAATATAACGGACAAAAAACAAAAAGCCAACGAACTTCAATGTTTGTTGGCTTTTGTTTTTGCAGTTTAATTTTTTATAAATTTTGTGCCATATCAGCAATCTTGGTAGTCATAGAGTTTACCTCTTCTACAGATGCGTTAATTTCCTGCATACTGGAGGACTGTCCTTCAATCAAATCGCTTATATCATTTATCCTAGACATAATATCATTGTTTGCCGTTTCCATACCGTTTAAGCTCTTTGTAATGCTGTCTACTGCGCCTTGGCTGCTGTTTGCTAATTTTCTTACTTCCTCAGCTACTACTGAAAAGCCTTTGCCTGCCTCACCTGCTCTTGCCGCCTCAATTGAGGCATTTAAAGCTAAAAGGTTTGTTTGTGATGAAATGTTTAATATCAAATCTACAAGCTTCATAGTTTCATCGGTAACTGCTTTTGAAATTTCAGTTGCTTTTTTGATTTCTACCTGTTTATTTGTTATGTCCATAGTAGTTTGAGTGGTACTTGCTACAGCCTCAGTAATTTCGCCTATTGAGCCGGATAAATCTCTTATCAGTCCGTCTAGCTCTCTTGTAAATGTTTCTTTTGCCTTTTCAGATGTAATATCTCTTATTGCACCTGCTACCAATACCGGCTCTCCATTTGGTTTTCTAATGGTTTGCCCTATTGCATGAAACCAGCCGTAGCGACCATCTTTTTTTTGCAATCTATAATCCAAGTCAAATGGTGTTTTTCCTGAATAATCTAAAATATGTTTACTAAACGCATCCAGTGTCCTTTGCTTATCTTCAGGATGGAGTTTATCTGACCAAGAGTTTAATTTATTAGGAAAATCACTTTCGTTGTTATATCCTAACAGATTTCTAAATTGGTTTGACCACCAAAATTCATTATTTGGGCTGGTAGGGTCATTTCCGGTGACTCTCATATTCCATGAACCTTCTGATAATATTTCGTCTATTGCCTCATATCTTTTTACTGTATAATCCAGCTCTGTTTCATTTTTAATTTGCTCGTCTATATCGATAAATATACCTATGATTTCTACAGGATGTCCTTTTTCGTCTCTTATAGTGTGTCCTGTCGCCTTAAACCACTTGTATGTGCCATCTTTAATTTTTAATCTATAGTTTACATCGTATACTGTTTTCCCTGAAAAATCAGAAATGCAATTTCCAAATTTTTCAAGAGTATTTCCGGCATCATCAGGGTGCAATCTATCCGACCATGAATTTACTTCGTTTGGAAAATCTCTTTCGTCTTTAAATCCTGTCATGCGTCTGAATTCGTCTGACCATATTGCGTATTCAATATTTAGATTGTCATCAATTTTCATATACCACATTCCTGAATGAGCGGCATCATTTACAACCTTTAGTCTTAATTTTTGATAGTCCAATTCTTGATTAAATAAGTCTATCAATGAATTTATCTTATTTTCCAATTGAGCATTTGAGCCTGCTTGAATGTGCTGTATTTTTTCATTGTGATTATATCCTGCGATTATGTTATCTATTTGTTTGTCAAAATCATTGTCTGATGGTTTTTCTGTCAATTTATTTTTTCCGAACATAGTACCCTCCCCCAATTTAGTCTTGTGAAAGCATAATTTCATTTTTTAATACATTCATATTCTACTCGTATTAGTTGCAAGTGTCAATTTGATAATAATTTTTTTACAATTTTCACAAATTTATTTAACGCAAAAATTATCTTAATTCTCTAACTATAAATTAAATTATTTTATTTCAAGCTAATTACTCACCCTCCAGTAATTTCCTACGCATTTTTCGCCGCAATCCCATGTGTCATATATGTATCCGTCCTTGACCACTGTAAGATGGCGTGCTGTTTTTACAATAAATGTGCCTGTGGAGAATTTGTTGCAAAATTCTCTTACCTTATATTTTTTATTGTTAGATTTCACCGGCTGTTTTTGTTTTTCAAGTCCTTTTAGTTTCAAATATTTTTCCAAAACTCTCTTGGAATTAGGTGCATCCTTTACTTGCAAGGCAACCTGTGTCAATTCTCTTAGTGCTTGCTCCCATGTGATGCCAAAGGCGAATGATGTAGCTCTAAATACGCAATCTGCCGCTCTTTGAAGATTTTTGGGGTTTTGATTGTGATATATGTATCTAGTAAAGCTCAATTTATCTCCTCTTTTAATATATAAATTTTTGACATTAAAGGGCGGTAAATAATCACCGCCCTTTAATTTTTCTATGATATTTATTTCATGTCGTTGTGACCATAAACGGCAAATTTATTCAGCTCGCCATAGTCTTTAATCTTGTTTAGATGTTTCAGAGTTTCCATATCTTCTGCTGATATTTCAAAGTTTATATCGGCATTTTGTTTCATATGCTCTTTATTAGCTGTCTTTGGTAGCACGATGGTGTTGAGCTGCCAATCATATCTTATGCAGAGCTGCGGAACACTTACATTATATTTTTGGGCAATTTCTTTTATAACAGGATTGTCCAGTGATTTTCCATGAGCTATAGGTGAATATGCCTCTACTTGTATATCATTTTTTTGGCAATACGCTATAACTTCAAGTGGTGTATTTGAAATATGGCAAAGTATCTGATTTATGACAGGTTTTATTTTGCAATCTTCTAATATATTTTGTATGTCTTGCTCTTTAAAATTTGAGATGCCTATATTTTTTACTTTTCCAGCCTCATAAGCCTCTTGCAATGCTTTCCAAACTTCTTTATTTTCTTTATAATATCTATTTTCAGATTTGTTATATTCTGCCCATGGCTGTGGGCTGTGGATTATCATCAAGTCAAGATAGTCTAATCCCATAAGATTGAGCGTGTCGTCTATTGATTTTTTTGCTGCAACATAGTCTTTAATTTCGGCTTGAATTTTAGATGTTACAAAGAGTTTTTCCCTTGGAACTGCCGATTTCCTTATACCTTCTCCAACTCCACGTTCGTTTTCATATGCTTGGGCGGTGTCTATGTGTCTATATCCTATTTCTATGGCATTTACTACCGCATCTGCCACTATAGCATCATCGATTAGCCATGTGCCTAGTGCCAGTTTTGGTATTTCGTTGCCATTATTTAGTTTAATTTTTTCATCAAATATCATAATTTTCTCCTGAGAATATAAAATTTAATATACTTTATTATACCCCACATTACAGATAAATTACAATTAATATTTATTTTTTTCTTTTGAGAAAACTATAAGCTTCGTCAGGTTTGCACATTAAAAATTGCACCTGAGACAGCTACAGGTGCAACAATTTTATCCATGACAAGACATTTTCTAAAATCTTTCCTTGCCTTATATGTAAGTGCTTTGTTTAAAGTGTCCCTCCGCTACCATAATCACAAACAGAGGATGCTAGTTTTTTACCTATATCAATTTTTTCGCAGTGTCTACTTGGTCTACCTTGGTTCATAATCAATAAACATAAGTTTTTCCATTAATTATATCCTTTAAATACTCGTATTAATATATTTTTGCTAATTTCATGTTGGTTTTATTTAAGCATACCTACATTATACGCTACTTATCCTTTTTTATACCCTGCGAGCGTAAATATACCGCTTTTTCAATACATTTTAGCTCATTTTGACCATAGTTGCGAATTCCCTTACTGTCCCTAGGAACAGGAGGTATAATTCCCTCTTTTTCATAATATCTTAGCGTGTCCGCTGATAAATGAAATATTTTACATACTTCTTTGATTTTCATTTTCCTCTCCTTAATATGAACCCTCGGTAATTAATGTATACCTTATATTTCACATATAGTCAAGTATAAAAATTATTTTTCTTAATATATCACATATTTCGATTTTAGCAGCTCTTAATTTAGAATTCATTCTAATAAATTTTGTGATATAATTATCAATATATAAATAAACTGCTATATTAAATAATTTTTAATTAAAAAGGATTTAGCTATGGGAAAATATCTAACCAATCTAATATTTTTTGATACTGAAACTGACAGAGATAGCAAAAAAATTCTTGACACCGGAGCAGTAGCGTATGACATAAATAGAAATGAAACAAGCTTTCATGGTGCAGATAACAGTCAAATAACTGAGTTTATAAACTTTGTAAAGAAAAATAGCAAAGATAAATATTTTCTATGCGGACACAACATTATAAATCACGACATAAAAATGTTAAAAGACGAGCCTACAGCCAAAACCTTTTTCAAGGAAAATGACAATATATTCTACATAGACACCCTAAACTTATCAATACTACTTTTTGATAAAAAGACACACCGCCTAGGAAAAGACTACGAGCAAATGAAAGGCGAAAATAACAACCCTACGCTTGATGCAAAAAAATCAAAAGAGCTGTTTGACCTAGCGTTATCAGAATTCAATAAATTTGACGAAAAAACTCAAAATATTTATAGACAATTATTACAAAACACTGAAGAATTTAGCGGATTTTTTGAATATATCGGCAAAACCAGTCCTTTAAATACAGACTACGAAACACTAGCAGAAAATATAAAAGAGCTTTTACTAGGAAGTATATGTGAAAATGCTAACGTCATAGACTTCATTAAGGACTGTCCATTAGAAACTGCTATAGCAATATCCAATATACTTTTTGCTGCCGAAAAAACTGATGAAGAAGGCGAAGATTTTAGCAAGGTTTCAATCAATTTACCTGAATATGTAGAAATTAACTATCCTATGACAGGTATAATCATAAAAAAACTTTGTTTCACCCTATGCGAAGAAGTGTGTAGCTACTGCGACAAAGAACTCAGTCCTGAAAAAATGGCTATTAAAATATATAAAAATTTAGCCAAAACAATAGATGCAAAGCTGCATTTTGAATTCCGTAGCTATGGCGAAGATAATTTACCACTGCAAGAAGATGCTATTAAATCTGCACTAAGAGGAGAATCACTTATAGCCATCTTCCCAACCGGTGGAGGAAAATCACTTACTTTCCAGCTACCTGCTATAATTGCAGGCAAAAAATATGGAGCACTTACAGTAGTAATCTCTCCACTTCAATCCCTTATGAAAGACCAAGTTGATAATCTAAATGAAAAAGGCAACTTTATCTCAACCTACATCAACGGACTTGACAACCCTGTAGAAAAAAGCATTAAAATGCAGGCAATAGAAGATGGTGCATACTATATGCTATACATCTCTCCGGAGCAGTTAAGGTCGCAAGCTATCCAAAAAATGCTTGGCAAAAGGACTATAGATAGATTTATAATAGACGAGGCTCACTGCTTTTCTCAATGGGGGCATGATTTTAGACCTGATTATCAATATATAGGTAATTTTATTAAAACATTAGAAGAGCAAAAAAATAAAACTTCCAAAAATAAAGACAAAGTTTTGTATAAAATCCCCATTTCATGCTTTACAGCCACAGCTAAAGAAAGCGTAAAAGAGGACATTCTAAACTATTTTAGAGATAAATTAGGATTAGAGTTAAAAAAATTTTATGCCAGTGCAAAAAGAAACAATTTGACTTATCACGCTGTCAAAATAGACGAACCTGACGATAACAAAAATTACAACGAAAGAAAAGACGCTATAATCAGTATTTTAGATAAAAATACAAACCAAGGTCAATTACCTTGTACCATTATCTTTATGTCTAAAGCAGCAGAAACAAAAAAACTTGCTGAGGATTTAAATGAACATTATACGCATGATATTGACAATAAAAAAAAAGTCGCCACATTTTACAATGGCGGAAAGCTAGGCAAGGAAGATAAAAAAATAAATCAAAAAAAATTTATGGATGGCACTTGCAATATAATGGTAGCCACCTCTGCCTTTGGTATGGGCGTAGATAAAGATAATGTACGAGTAGTCATACACTTTGATTTGCCTAGCTCCTTGGAAAATTTTATGCAAGAGGCGGGTCGTGCCGGCAGAGACCAAAAACCTTCTGATTGCTATGTTTTATTCTCAGAAAAAGACCAAGAAACTCATTTCAGCCTTTATAAACAATCCTTGGTTGACTTTGAGAGTGTTAAAAAAATTAACAAAGCTGTCCGTAGCTCCATAAATAAAACCGAAAAATCCAAGAAAAAGAAAAAAATGGTGTGTATTTATCAGCACTTGATATAGCTAATAGAGCCAACATAAAGAAAAAAGGCGACCTAGAAGGCTTTGTAAAAACTGCTATATCTACTTTAGAAACTTCAGATTACTTAGAACGCTTGGATAACAGCACAAAAATATTCGCCGGTGCACCCAAAGTCACCGCCGAGAATTTGGAACAAAAATTAGACGAAATAGCTGCTTTTTCTCAAAAAAATGACGAAAATATCACTAACTCCCTTGATACAGAAAATATTGAGCCTAAAAAAAACAAAAGACAAATCGCTACAGAGATTTTATATGAAATGATAAGGGCAAATAAAGAGAATATGGGAGGAGAAAACAGAGTAGACTTTTTACAAAAACAAATCGACTGTAGTAAAGAAGATTTCACTGAAGTTATGCAGCTTTTGTTAGACAACGAGCTAATCTATAGACAGTCGACTTATAAAATTAATGTACTAAGCGAAGACGATGAAGAAACAAATGAAAAATTCTATCAAAGTATAGCCAGTGTAGAAGAGGAAATATTAGAGCATATAAAATCCAATAACAAAAAAGCTAAATTAAATCTAAAAAAAATCTCCTCCGACAAAAATATAAATCTCTACAACATCAGAAAAATTGTTGCACAGTGGATTATGTTTGGCTATATTGATCAGCCGGAAGGCTCACTGGGAAACTACCTTCAGATACCTAGCAAAAAACTAAACCTAGAGCAGATAATAACAAAGAAAAATGAAATTGCAGAAAAACTTATTTCTGCCCTTGTATATGCTAATATCAAAAGTTTATATAAAAAGCAAAAGAACAAAAAACAAAACTCTGATAACTCCAGCGAAAAAGCCGAAGAAAAAAACTACATTGAATTTGATTTAAAAGAATTTTGCATAAAAGAAAAACTTAGTGACTATAAAAATTTAGTAAAACAAGCTCTTTTACAGCTAGACTCCATAGGTGAAATAGAAATCGTAAACGGACTAGTAGTTTACAAAAGTATGATGCACATCAAAAAAGGCAAAACCCATACGAAAGACTTTGAAATGGAAGACTACGAACACCTGAGGACATTTTATACCGGCAAAGTTGGTCAAATACACATAATGTATAAGTATGCACAGTTGCTCTTTGAAGAGACAGAAAATGAAAAGCTTGCAGAAAACAGCGAAACATCTCCTAAAAAATCAGAAAAATTTGTAAATGACTACCTCACTATGGCAAAGTCCAAATTTGAGGACGAATACTTCCCTGATGAAGAAGACAAAAAACTTCTTGAAATACCAAGAACAAAACAAAAAAATGAACAAATCCTAAATAATAAGGGCAATAACAACTTCGATGTATACCAGCAAGAAATAATGAACGCAGACGAAAGAGGCTTAATTATCTATGCAGGTCCGGGCAGTGGCAAGACAGAGGTTTTAGTGCATAAGTTAGTCCAATTAGTCGACAAATATAACTATAGGTATGAAGACGTATTAATGCTAACCCATACCCGTTCAGCAGCAGAAGAGTTCAGGTCAAGATTAATAGATTTAATCTACAACTCCGCCTACGGTATAGAAATAAAAACCTTCCATTCCTATGCCTATGACGTTTTGGGAGAAGTAGGTTATATCGAAAATTCCAGCAATCGCTTAGGCTCAGTCCAAAATGACGGTATTGTGTTTGTAAAAGCAAATAAAAAACTTTTAGATATTCAAAATTCTGATGATAGCTCTCAAGTAGAAGAATACACTATTCCAAATAAATGCCTGATTGTAGTTGACGAGGCTCAGGATATGGACGTTAAACAGTTTGATTTTTTAAAGGCTTTAATAAACTACAATAAAGACATAAAAGAATTTAGAGTAATAATTGTAGGTGACGATGACCAATCAATTTTTGACTATGGCTACGATAATACCGGAGATTTAAATAGAGATACTTTCACCACCTTGTCGGACGATTTAGAAACTTGTGGCAATTTCAACAGCTACGATATAAAAGAGTATCATTTAATAAATAATTATCGCTCAAAGAAAAATATCCTAGCTCTAGTAAATCTATTCGCAAAAGATAGACAAAACAGAGCTAAATCCGAAGATATGCTCTGCATGAACAAAGAAGATGGAGACGGCGTAGTAAAAATCACTAAATTTAAATATGAATATATACAAGTATATTTGTTGCAAGCTCTATCCGATTATATAGCTCAACACAAAGACAAAAAAGTCTGCATACTCACATATACAAACGAAGAGGCATCGTCACTATACTGCAATCTACTGCAAAATAAAATACCTGCAAGGCTAATCTCCAATGCTAGCAAGGATGAAATGCAGGATTTAAAAAATTTAGACGAGTTTTTCTATCTGCTTAGAAAAATGGAGGAAATTATTGCACTAAATTCTCCTAAGGTTGAACCTACCCCTGAAAATGCCGATGAAGAACAAGAGCTATATGACGAAATCACAATAGACGACTTCAATAAACTTGTATTTAAAAAATACGATGACAAACAAAGCTTGGAAGTAGTATATAAAAGAAGTAATTTGTTAGAGCCTGTATTAAATATAATAAAATTATATTTAAAATCTAATCAAAACAAAAATACTGTCAACAAAAAAGATTTTGAAGAATATTTATGGCAAACACATTTAGAGGGAAACCTTGAAGATTTTTATAGTGACAGATGTTTCGTATATGTTTCTACTATCCACAAAGCCAAGGGAAAAGAGTATGATACCGTATTTTTAATGCTCAAGGAACGTGATAGAGATTGGAAAGACGCTTTTTGGAGAGAAGTTTTCGTTGCATTGTCAAGGGCAAAGGACAATCTTTATATTTTTACCAACACAGATGTTTTTGATGACCCTAAATATAAAATAGCATTAGGCGATGACTTTGCAACGCTTAATTTAGATTACACTGAAACAGATACCATGAAAGAAGTTAGAATAAGCCTGTCAGAAAGACGTGTTTTTTGGGATTACGGATTGTTTTGGTACAAAGAAGAGGGAAAATATGATGATTGTTACGGACCTGACACTGACTACATTGAAAAAATAAAGTCTTTAAGAGCAGGAGATAAGCTTTATTACTCAAAAAATAATCTAAGTGATGTTAATTCCAAATGTACTCCTCAAGGCTTTAAAAATAAATCTTTTGGTAAAAGCTGTCTAAAAAGCAGCGATGGTACTGTTGTATTCCAATTTTTCGATATGTTACCTGCCGAAATGACTAACCCATACTATGAGCTAAGCTATGCCTATGTTGAGTCTGTAGTTTGGTTTTACAAAAACAATTTTAAAGACCAAAGCTTGAATGGATTTTATCCTCATGTTAAACCAGTTTTATACTTTACAAAGAAAAAATAATTTTTAATGCAAAAACACCTTTTATTTATAACTACATAAATAAAAGGTGTTTTATATTATCTGACTAATTGATTTTTCCCTGCTCTATAAAACAATATTTTCACTATTTTTTCCAAAATTCCGGCTAAAACTATAGCCACTATCGCCCATGCCAATATGCCGGCTGTATTTAGTGCTACTCTTTCCATCTGAAAGCCGCTGCCTATTGAGTATTGTGGCTGGCTAAGCACCTCTGCCGCAATAGTGACCTTTACATTAAGGCTGATTGCTGCTGCACAAACCGAACCCAGTGATGAACGAACCCACGGCAAATATAAATGAAATAGCTTTTTTTTATTACTAAATTTATATATATTTACCATTTCAATCAGCTTTTTGTCAACATTTAGTATACCATCTACAACTGCACTGTAAATTAACGGGAAAATAACCAATACTCCAACAAGTATAGGTGCAAATTCTCTGCTAAGCCAAATTAGCGATAGCAGTATGACCGCCATAGATGGTATGGCTCTTAAAATCAATATTACCGGACTGAGCAAATTATTAATTGCACTAAAAGAGCCTGACAAGATGCCTAAAACAAGTCCTAGTGATAAAGAAATTAAAAAGCTGATTAAAATTCTTACAATTGAGTTTAAAACTTGCGATAAAAATACCTCAGAAATAATTATATCTATTAGAGAATTTAACGTCTCTAATGGTGTGGGAATAGCAATAGAATTATCCACTGTTTTGGAAACAATTGCCCAAAATATTATTAATACTGATATAGAAATTATTCTATAATATTTATATTTTAGAATATAATCCATCGTCAATCTCTTTTTCACCAGTTAATTTTGGATTAAATTTATATAATACCTCTAGATATTTATTGATTGAGTCCTTGTCATCATTTACAAATACAAAATCTAAGTTTGACTGAGGGATAGCCTTTTCGATTATTGGTGCTTTTAAGCCTATGCCTAGTGACTCATAATATTTTCCTGCCTCTGCCGGATTTTGGTTTACCCAGTCAACTGCGTCATCATAAGCATAAAGGAAGTCTCTAACTACTACAGGATTTGATGCTGCAAGCTTGTCACTGATTATTAATGAAGTTTGAGGATATTTGTCAAGCTTTGTTATTTTTTTCCATTCGTCTTGAAGATTTATGGCCACTTTAGATTTTTCACTCTTCATAAGTATATTTGTAAGTACGGGTTGTGGTATCATGCTGACTGTACTTTTACCAGCTAAATAGTTTGTGGCTAATTCCTCTACTGTTGAAAAATATTCTAATTTTACATCTTTTTCAGGGTCAATGCCATTTTCTGTAAGTATAAATCTGAGCATTGCGTCAGGAGTAAGACCTTTTCCCCAAAGGCTTATTGTTTTACCCTTTAAATCTTCAAGTGAGTTTATATCTTCTGTTGACGCAATATATAATATTCCCCATACACTTGAGCCTGCTACCTTGTAGCCAGCACCCTTTGCATAAAGTGTAGCCGCTAGATTAGTTGGCACTATTGCCACATCTGCCTCATGCTTTATAAGTGATGCTGCTAACACATCAGCTGAGTCCACTGTTTCATAAGAAATAGTGGCATTTTTTATTTCCGGCTTGTCTACAAACAACTTTACCATGCTAAGTGCTGGCATACCAGCAGGTGCTATTACCTTAAAACTAACAGGGGTTTGCTCTTTTTCTATATCTTGTGGTTCGTCTTTTGTATGTTCCGAGTTAGAAAACTCACCTTTTTTATCAGTGCTTGTAGTGCCTTGTGCACCGCACCCTGCTAAAATAAGCATTAGTGCAAACATTAAACTTAAAATTTTTTTCATTTTTGTCTCCCTTAAAAATTTAATCAATGATTTTGTTCAATTATTTTTATGATTTTATTCCTAAGCTTTATATGCTCATCATCATACAGCTTTCTTTGCTCCAGCTCTGAGTTAAGGCTATATGTATCAATTATTTTGGTTATTCTACCTGATAATATCACTATGTTATGTCCTAGCAGCACAGCCTCATCAATGTCATGGGTCACAAAAATAATAGTGTTCTTATTTTTTCTCCAAAATTTTGTCAAATATTTTACCTGCTCAAGTCTCAAATCGTAGTCCAATGACTTAAAAGGCTCATCCATTAGCATTAGAGAAGGCTCAAAATAAAATCCCCTAGCTAGGGATACTCTTTTTAACATTCCACCGCTGAGCTGAATTGGATATTTATCTTTAAAGTCAAGCATTTCCAAAGAATATAATATTTGTAATATTTCATCACAATTTTCTTCATCTCTTACCAGCCTGATATTGTCGTATACAGTCTCCCAAGGAAGTAATCTATCCTCTTGAAAAATGTAGCCTATTTTTTCTTTTCCGACATTAACCTTGCCTACTACCGGATTTAATAACCCGGCAAGCATATTTAATATACTTGTTTTTCCACAGCCTGACGGTCCTAATATGCAGGTAATTTTTTCTTTAGGAACTGATAAAGAAAAATTATCGAAAACTCTTATCTCATCAAAGTTGAGTGACACATTTTCCAACAAATTCAATTTTTCCACTACAAAGTCTATAAATTATCACCTCCCAAGAAAAAACAATTATAGCCTTATCTATAATATACCATATTAGTGTTTTTTACCACTTAAAATTTGAAAAAAATATCATTAAAAATTAATTTATCTCCTTAGCATTTTCTATTTTCTCAGCAGCCGTTAATCTTCTGAGGTAATCTACGACCAAAGGTATAGTTATTACAGCTGTCAAAATATCTGCTAAAGGCTGAGCCATCTCTACTCCACTTATCCCTATATAATTTGGTAAAATTAATATCAACGGCACAAAAAGGATACCATTTTTTAACAAAGCCAAAAAACTTGCCTCTTTGCTCTTACCGGTACTTTGAAGTAACATCGCACTACTAACCGCAAAAGGACTTGCAAGACAAGAAAGAGCTGTCCATCTTAAAGCAGCCGCACCGATTTCAATCATTTTCTCATCATTTCTAAACCAAGAAATTATAGTTTCGCTATTAAATAGACAATATAAAGCAAAGCCTGATAAAAAAAATGTACCTATAATAGTTGAAACTGCCCAAGCCTTTTTGACCCTGCCATATTTTTTTGCACCATAGTTAAAAGCTGCCACCGGTTGTAGCCCTTGCCCAAGTCCAACAGCTACAGATGCTATTAAAAATCCAATTCTTCCTACAACACTCATCGCAGCTATTGCCGAGTCACCGTATGGCTTAGCCTGCATATTTAACAATATAGTTGTAGTAGCTGTAAGACATTGCCTTATTAACGAAGGAAAACCGGTGGAAGTCACCTTGATAAAATATTCATATTTTGCTCTGCTTAAATCTATTTTGCTGGTAGTTTTGCCGGACATAAACATAAAATATAAAATACCACAGCTAACCATCTGCGAAAACGCAGTTGCAATTCCTGCACCGCTCACTCCCATATCTAAGCCGAAAATTAAAATCGGGTCACCAGCAAGATTTAATATCCCTCCGGCGGTAAGCCCAATCATAGCATAAAACGCTTTACCCTCATATCTTAAAATATTGTTTAAAACACAGCTAACCGATAAAAAAGGACCTGCAATCAATACCCAAAAAGCATATTCACGAGCAAATGGCAAAATAGTTTCCGTTGCACCAAGTAGCCTTAAAAACGGGTTCATAAAAAGAAAGCCTAACACAGTAATAATTAGACTTAATATAATAGCTCCTAATGCACCAGTCGATGCGTAAGCCTTAGCATCATCAATCTTTTTTGCTCCTAAAAACCTTGATACAAAACTGCCTGCACCCTGACCGCACATAAATCCCACAGCCTGATAAAATGCCATAATAGCAAAAACTATACCAATAGCACCTGATGCCGATGTCCCTAGCTTACTTACAAAAAAAGTATCGCCCGTATTATATATATTAGTAACCAACATACTGATAATTGTCGGAATTGCTAATACAACAATCAATCTTGGCACCGGAGTTGTAGTCATCTTTATATATTGCCGTTTCTCAGCCTCCAAAATTTTACTCCAATCTATATAAAATTAAAATTTTCATCTCAAAAATACAGCAAAAAAACAATTCACAAATTACCCTTTAGATAAATTTTAAGACAAAAACTAACTTATCAAATAGATAATAGATGAATTGAATATATTTTATCATATTATAAAAAAAATATAAAGCACTAGGCAAAATCCAGATTTGCCCAAAATTGCTAAATTAAAAAATCACTATTGCATTATTCCCAATTTAACATGAAAAGTTAGCCTTTGATGTAAAATACGATGAAATTAACAAAATAGTGACGCTAAAAAAGGATGACCACAAAATCGTAATAAAAATCGGCTCAAAATACGCAACATTAGATGCACAGCTATTGCCACTTAATTCTCCGGCAATAATTGAAAATAGCAGAGTTTATTTGCCACTGGCTGATATAGGACAAATGCTAGGATATAAGGTTTCATGGAAAAATAACTGCGTATATTTAAATATTTAATTTTGTGTTATTATATTTACGCTGTCTTTGCCTCCAGCAGGAGGGAGGTGATTAAGTGAATACTATCTTAATTTCAATCATCGCGTCTATCGTAGCAGTGTAATATCATACTACATATGCAAATGACTTGATAGTAGCAAAAAAGACAGTTAAGCCTATGACATCAGTGTTTTTAGCATTAAAAAACCACCTATTGCCCTAGGTGGTTTTGCTGTCTTTGTCTCCTGCACAAAGGGAGTAGAGATATTATTTAATATTTCTACATATATATCTTGTCCTATACAAAATTAATTGCAAGCTATTATTTTTCCCTACTTGGTTGAGTTATTACTCTCCATTCTTCCAACAAATCCTCCAATTTATATTTTGCATTTGCCGGACTGGTTGAGGGAAGTTTTATTGCCCCTCTATTTAATTTTTTTATATGGTATTTATTGAAATATTTATATGACATAGCTCCGTTGCAAAAAATTTCACTGATATTTGCTGTATCAAATATAGGCGATAAATCCGATGGTACAACATTTTTTATACTGGCATCGCTAGAGCCTATGATATCGCATTTATAAATAGTGTCATACAGTGCTATATTATTTTCTAAAAGAAATTTTTTTCTTTCTTCTATGTCTTTACTGAGCTTAACGTCAAACAGTTGTTCCATTATTTTCCAAAATCTATTTTGCCCATGTCCATAAAAAAATCCATATTCTCTTGTCTTTACTGATGGAAATGAACCCAAAATTAATATTTTTGAATTTTTATCATATAGTGGTTGTAGGGGATGTACTATAGTTTGGCACAAATCTTTCTTTTGGTTCAATTTTTACTCCTAATTTTTATCCCATGTCAAACAATAATTTTGTTGCACTGTCTCAAGCAAGACTTACATAATAAGTCTACTTAGACTTTGAAAAAAGACCTTTACACGTTTATTTTGTGTAAAGGACTTTTGACTTTTAATAGGTTAAAAGTATAGTGTTAACATTTATAACCCATTTTTATGATATTTCACTTTTATTAAAATTTTCTATCAATGAAGTTGTCTATATTAGAATTAGATTGCCAAAGTTGCAAATTTAATGTATTAGGTATTTACTAAAGCATAAATTTATTTACACTTTCCTTTAGCTCTTGTGATACATCTGCCAGTGAATTTGCTGATGCCGCTATTTCCTGCATTGCTGCAAGCTGTTGCTGAGATGCTCCAGCCACTGCATCTGTACTGTATGCTCCATCATTAGCTGCTTTTAATATGTCCTCCATTGCATTGTCTACCTCTTTACCTGATTTAGACAGTGTTTCCATAGAGTCGGATATTTTACTCACTTCAGCTCCGATTTCATTTACAGATGATAGTATATCTTCAAAGGCATCCCCAGCTTTAATGACCACATGAGCTCCCTCTGTGACCTTTTGCGTTGACTCAGACATCATGCTAATTGCTTTGTCAGTGTCTTGTTGTATTACTGTTATTATATTTGATATTTCATTTGCTGCAGTTTCACTTTGTTCTGCCAATTTTCTTACTTCTTCTGCTACTACCGCAAATCCCTTACCACTTTCACCAGCTCTAGCTGCCTCTATTGCAGCATTTAATGCCAACAAATTGGTTTGTCCTGCTATGCCTGTGATAGACTCTACTATCTGACCTATTTGGCGTGATTTTTCTCCTAGTATATTCATAGCCTCAGATGTAGATTTTGAGCTTTGCTCCATTTCTTTCATCACTCTCACTGCGTGCTCTATAGATTTTGCTCCTTCGTCAGCTTTTTCTTGTCCTGTTTTCGTTGCATTTTTTACGCTGTCTACTGCTATGCTTGATATTTGTATAGCCTCTGTCATACGTCCTGTCACTAATGAGGTTTTAGCTGCTATTTCTTTTTGATTGTTGGCACTTAATGCTATGTCTTGCACATTTTGTGATACACTCTCAGATAACTTGCCTACCTCAGATGCTGATGCAGCCAATTGTTCTGAGTTACTTGCTACTGTACTTGCATTTAGTTTGGATGAGCTAATAAGCATTCTAAGTGACTCTATCATGCAATTAAATGCTGATGCCAATCTTTTTGTTTCTATTGTACCCTCTTGTGCTATCGTCTGAGTCAAATCTCCATTTGCTACCTCTTCACTTGCCCTAGCCAAATTTTCTATGGGTTTTGTCACGCTAGTTGATACTATCTTGCCTAATAATGCAGCTGCAATAATAGATATCAATAACAATACAGCTATCGGTATCATAGATTTATACATAGGGTCTTTTACAGATGATACCGTAGCCTTGGAATAGACTATCCATCCATTACTAGGCACTATGCTCCATGATATGTAGCTATTTATACCCATAGAGTCTTGTGATATAACCGACCCGCTGGATTTGCTAGATATTGCTGTATTACCTTGCTTTGTCTGTGCATTACTTTCACTATTTTTTACGTTGTCCTTGTTTTGGTCTGCCAAATATGTACCTTTTTCATCTGTGATGCTAATGCCCTTTTCGTCTGTTTGCACCTTGTCAGCTATGTTTTGTAAAAAGCCAATACTCAAATCGCCTGCTATTACGCCTACTATTTCTCCTGAGTCATTCTTTATAGGTGATGAAAATGTTACTGTAGGTGCATTTGTAAACACTGAAACATATGAACCTGTTACAAAGTCATTACCCTCTACTGCCTTTTTGAAGTACTCTCTGTCCGCCCTGTTTGCAAGCTTGCCTGATGTGCGGGCTATTTGATTGCCTTTATTATCCATTACAACTATTAATTCCCACTTTGGGTTAGTCTTTTGCAATGAAATCATACTCTCCAGTATATCTTTAGCCTGCATATTTTTAAATGCCGGCATTCCTGTAAGTCCTTTCATTTGTCCTGATGACTCTTTCATGAACAAATCTATTTCACTTGCCAGTGCGTCCGCATATCTCAGATTATTTGAAGTGGTACTATTTTCTGATTGCTTTAGATATGTCCATCCTGATATACCACCTATTAAAATTGCAGGCACTAGTGCGAAAATTAAAAATGAAATAAACAACCTTTGTCCTATACTTTTCAAAATTTTCCTCCCTTTTAGCTAATAATAACATAAGTGTATTTTATCATTATAATTGTCAAAATGAAAGCGTTTTTGAACAATACTATATTTTTTATCATCATTATTTATTGAATTCACTAATTTGGGTAATATCTGTAAAAATATGTAATACTTGTGTGAGACATATTTGCATTGAATATGTCCCACTTATTTTGGAGCTATTAGTCTGATAACATCGTTTACTTTTTGATTTAGCTAATGTATGGCAATTTTTTTCTAATTTATGTTTCTTATACAAAGTTGCTACCTATTTCAAATGTTGTTTGCATTAAGAAACTGCTATTTCTTTTTTAAGCTATTCAATCACCACTGCAAGACTATGGTTGCTAGATTTTTTCTCTCCGAGAGCTTTGTGCAGTCTTTTTTCCAAATACATCATTTTATCTGCCTCAGCAAATAGGTTTTCTATATCTGTTATATTCGGGTTGTTAATGGCATAGCCTAAGCTTATACCTAGTTGTTGTAGATATGGGTCTTTGTTGTAGATTTTTTTCATTTTTCTTGGAAAACCGTCTATGCTTTTGCGTAGCTCGTCATTCATATTTGATGCTATAGCTATAAACTCATCTCCTCCGATACGGCAAACTACACAATCTGAAAATGAAGCTTTAATTGTATCGGCTGTCAAGATTAGTACATCATCACCTTTGCCGTGACCGTATTCGTCATTTACATACTTAAAATTGTCAATATCCATATATATAACTACAAATGGATTGTCTTTAAGCGTTTCAATGTACTGGTACATATATCTCCT
>QWCK01003031.1_pt1 | contig 33749 bp, 32 predicted proteins | sample 1972571 | NCBI WGS metagenome assembly QWCK01 (sample SAMN09866710, study PRJNA288562) | Human gut metagenome isolate term2_stool, whole genome shotgun sequencing... | isolation source: gut | host: Homo sapiens | place: USA: California | reverse complement strand
TGTACAACACCGTAATCAACCACGGATTAAAAGGTTGATAGAAAGGAGAAGGTATATCTGTAAGTGACCGTTAGATGAGTCAATTACAATATACCAGGATTTTTATTATGGGAATGTTTGATTTCACTGACCGCGTAGCGGTTATCACCGGAAGTACTGCCGGACTTGGAAAAGGAATGGCTATCGCCCTGGCAAGACAAAACTGCAATATCGCTCTGATCGCAAGAAGGGCTGACAAACTGGAAGAAGCTGCCGCCGAGATTCGTACACTTGGTGTAAAATGCCTGCCGGTTCCATGCGATGTTACTTCTGATGAATCTGTTGCAAATGCCACAGACGCAATTATCAGAGAATTTGGCCGGGTAGACATTTTAGTAAACAATGCCGGTACCGGCGGACCGGCATGCCCGGTGGCAGAGCTGCCGATGGAAACTTATAAAAATCTGGTAGAACTGAATATGACCAGCGTATTCCGTATGATAAAGACATTTGTTCCTTATATGGAAAAAGCAGGATATGGAAGAATCGTCAACGTAGCATCTGTTCTTGGCATGGTCGGACATCTCGAAGTATCACTGGCAGGTTATGCATCTGCAAAAGGCGGCGTTATCAGTCTGACAAAAGGAGTTGCCGCCGAGCTTGCTACCAAAGGAATTACGGTCAATGCCATTGCTCCGGGCACATTCCCGTCAGAAAGCAATGGAAAAGAATTTATGGAAATGAATATGCCGTTTGTGCTCCGTACAACACCGATGCAGCGAACCGGCACACCTACTGATATGAATACAGTCGGCGACATGGATGCAGCAATTGTATTCCTCTCATCTGAGGAATCCCGCTACATCACCGGTGTATTACTTCCGGTAGACGGCGGATGGACCTGCTGCTAGCTACGTCGAGGCTTTTTCACCTGTGCAGTCGAATTTGCAAACAAGTGATTGGTATAGTTATTTCGAAAACGATGTACTAGTACAGTGTTTCTTAAAAATAATAAGTATCTCATCAAAGAATTTAATTTTATATGTACTCTCGGAATCTTTCGAAAACGAGTCATTCTGGCTAGATTCCAAAAATACATTTATCCTTAAGGAGGACTTACATGATGAATTATAAAGAACTTCAGGAACGATGCAAAAACCGCAATTTTGACCAGATCGTGATCGTCACAGATGATATTTTCAAAGAAATTGCAGAATTTAACCGTGTAGAGCATGTAACTCCGGGTGTGACAGGAATTCGTACGAATGAGACAAATCCCGGATTAAAAGCAGGGGATACAGAGCTTTCTTACACAGAGCGTTACGCAACGATCTTTTATAACAATACGTCCCTGTGCGTGGTACAGCCGGTAGAGGGTGGCACCCTTTACAAAAAATATCAGGAGCGCTTCGGCAACGGCATCTGCTGTGCCCGCGAAAGAATCCCTGTAGCTGACTGGGATGACACACTGGCACATTACACCGCAAAAGGTGCCAGAATCGCACAGACTTATGATTCCGATACCTGCCATGCAGTATGGCTTGACCTGATGGATGAACTCGGCATCATCTTTGAGGCAATCCGTGATGACAGTGCAAAAGACACACCAAGTCATATTCACCCGGCTCGTATCGCACAGATCAACATTTCCACACCGGACGTAAGAAAAACCATCGCCCGCCTGACAGATCTGTTTGAGATCGGACCATGGGAAGTTGGCGATCAGTGTAACGCTGCTGCTCACGATTATGCTTTCACCGTAAACGGCGAACTCGTACCACAGGATTTCTCCTACCTGCTTGCAATCCTTGTATGCGGAAACATTGAGTGGGAAGTCATCGAACCGGTAAAAGGCGAACTCGTTTACAGCGAATTTATCGAAGATCATGGCATTGGTTTCCATCATATTCTGCAGGAGTACCATGTTGCTGAGTGGCAGGATGTCCTTGCAGACTATGCTTCTAATGGCATTGCCATGAACTGTAAAGGAAGTATCGGACCGGTTGACTGGTGCTATATGGATACCGTAAAAGAGCTTGGTTACTTCAAAGAGATGCGTACCGACGCTGTGATGGATCAGCTTCCGGATGGCTACTTCCAGTTCTGGTATCCGGAACCGTAAGACTTTTTGTCAAAATAAAAACACATACCCTGCAACGATTCGGAGAACTGCTCCTTATCCATTTTCTCCGAATCGTATATGCAAAAAATAAATCTGAAAATATAAACGCAATATAGAAAGGAGACTCATTATGAGCCAGTTAGCAGAAAAAGTAATGGACCGCTTCCGACTGGACGGTAAAACCGCAGTCGTAACAGGAGGTGCCGGCAATATCGGAAGCCATGCTGCTGCTGCATTTGCAGAAGCAGGCGCAGACATTGCCATCGTTGATCTGCCGGTTTGCCTGGAACGCTCTCAGGCAGTTGCAGCTGATTTAGCAAAAAAATATGGTGTCAAAGCAAAAGGTTACGGGTGCAACCTGACAGATGAAAAAGCAGTTGCTGAAATGTTTGAAAACATCCACAACGATTTCGGTCATGTTGATATCGTACATAACAACGCCGGTGTCGGCGGTGCCCTTGTTCCGGATATTGAAGAATGGGACAGCGAGCACGATATGCCGCATATTGAACATTTCCGTCAGGTTATGGATATCAACTTTATGAGTATCTACATCGTTGCTGTTACTGCCGCACGTATGATGAAAAAAGAAGGTCATGGCGGAAGTATCATCAATACCGGCTCCATGGCAGCTCATGTTGTAAATATGGGAACAATTTTTGAGACAATGGATGATGCTTCTTACGGAAGTGCTAAAGCCGCTGTATTATACTTTACACGCCACTTTGCTTCCCAGGTTGCTGAATTTGGCATCCGCGTAAACTCCATCTCCCCAGGATACTGCTACAGCCCGGGATTACATGACGGACTTCCGAAAGAGACATTGGATCTGTACAATAATTCTCAGCCGGCAAGACGTATGTTAGATGTAGAAGAACTGCAGTGTGCACTGCTCTATCTTGCAAGTGACGCTTCCAGCTACTGCTACGGTACCGAAATGCTGCTGGATGGCGGACATACCATCTGGTAATTCTTGTTTAGGGTGGCTTAAAAATTTACTACGTTAGGTTTTAATAGGAACTCCTGTAATTTGTCTCAGTCGCTACCAATCGCTCCTTGAGAAAAATTACAGGAGTTCTTAATTTACTCATTGAATTTAGTAAATTTTTGCGCCACCCTGCACTTCGTGCCACGCATGCATGTAAATCACTGGAATAATACGCTCTGTGTTGCATGCGCTAATTTATATGATGTAAAAATCTTGGATTTTGAGTCAGAGAGAAAGTTACTCCATTGTAATGCAACACAAAGTGAAGTCGTGTGCATTGGCTGACTTTAATGCCGTAAATAAAGAAAACAAAGAATCCTGTCAGGGAAAGCGATTCAGTGAGCGACTGAGTTTCACAAGGTTTTGCGCGAACAGGAACCGACCAGCTTTTATAGGAGGTGGGAGTGAGCGCGATGAAACCGCTGTGAAATGAAGGTAGCGAATGTCTAGCTTCCTGACAGGATTCTTCGTTTTCTTATTATATTAAATTTTCACTTACACGTTATACTGCTTAGATCCGCTCAAACAGTGCAGCTCCACCCTGACCGCCAGCCATACAGAATGCTACCACACCGTATTTTGATCCACGGCGTTCCATCTCGTACACCAGTTTTGTGGTAAGGATTCCACCGGTTCCTGCCAGTGGATGACCAAGTGCCAGCGCACCGCCATTTACGTTTACTTTGCTCATATCCAGGCCAAGCTCCCGTACACATGCGATGGACTGGGAAGCAAATGCCTCGTTTAACTCGATCAGATCGATATCATCCAGTGTTAAACCTGTCTTATTCAGTAATTTGCGGATCGCCCCTACCGGTCCGATTCCCATAATGCTCGGATCACATCCGATTACTTCAAAATCTACGAATTTTGCCCAGATCTTCTTACCTTCCCGGATCGCGCGCTCTTTTTCCATAACTACGACTGCACCGGAACCATCACTCATCGGAGAACTGGAACCTGCGGTTACGCGGCCGTCTTTACGGAAACACGGTTTTAATCTGCCAAGTGTCTCCATGCTGCTGTCCGGTCTGACACATTCATCCTTATCGATGATCGTTACATTTCCTTTGCGGTCTGTCACCGGGATTGGAACCATTTGCTCATCAAACAGACCTGCTGCTACAGCTGCAGCTGCTTTCTTGTGGCTTTCTACGGCAAATGCATCACATTCTTCTCTGGTGATACCATATTTATCACAAAGATTTTCTGCCGTTTCTCCCATGCTGTAATTGTAACCTTCCGGTCCGGTATAACGCATGCCCCACTCAGGTGGATTTAACTGATATGCCTGTTTCGCACGGTTCATCAGATATGGACGGGTGGAATCACTCTCCACACCACCGGCAACAAATACTTCGCCGTGTCCGGATTCGATCATCATAGCTGCCAGTGCAATGGCATTTAATCCGGAAGAACACTGTCTGTCAATGGTAAATCCCGGTACGGTGATCGGAAGTCCTGCTTTTAACAGTGCCACACGGGATAAGTTTGCATAATTATCATTTCCAAGGTTACCAAAAATAACATCATCGATACAAGCCGGATCGATTTCTGCCCGTTCTACTGCCGCTTTGATGGCTGCGGCTCCCAGATCAATTGCTTCCAGAGATGCGAACATGCCTCGCATTCTTCCCACCGGTGTTCTTGCAGCGGATACGATTACTGCTTCTTTCATACTTACAACTCCCCCTATCTGAGTTTTTCATCCTCTTTATAAATTCTGGCAGTCTCCTCGCCGTTTAATACACGAGTGATACCTGCTGCCAGTGCTTCCATCTCATACTCACCCGGAATCACTGCCAGTGGATGGATGAATTTTACACGTTTCTCTAATTTTTCAATAAACATTTTGGAATGGGCAATTCCGCCAGTGACAACGATTCCGTCAATCTCACCATCTACTGCTGTTGCCAGACCGCCGATGCATTTTGCCAGTTTGTAGATCATTGCATTGTAAACCAGCTCTGCATACCCGTCTCCGTCAGCAATTCGTTTTTCTACTTCCCGGACATCGTTTGTTCCAAGATATGCCGTCAGACCGCCTTTTCCGCGTACCATGGCAGATACTTCATCGAAAGTATATTTACCGGAAAAGCACAGTTTTGCCATGCCGATACTTGGAAGTCCGCCGGAACGCTCCGGTGACATGGTTCCGTCCTCATCGGTGCAGACATCTACGATCACGCCGTTTTTGTGCAGTCCGATACTGATTCCGCCACCGGTATGAACCATGATCAGATTCAGTTCTGCATATTTTTTGCCAATGCTTTCCGCATACATTCTGCCGACTGCTTTTGTATTCAGGAAATGTCCCATGCTCAGCTTGTCAACCAGCGGGCATCCGGAGATTCGCGGCAGATCATCCATCTCATCTGCGGTATTTCCATCGTAAATATATGCTTTAATTCCCAGATTTTTGGCAATCTCATATCCGATCATTGCTGCAAGGGAAGATGCATGCTGACCACTCGGACGATAGGTCAGAACATCTATCATCTCGTCATTTACTTCATACGCACCCATATGGATCGGTGGCAGAGAACCGCCGCGGCAGGCGATCGCTGTCAGTTTTGTCATATCGTATGCAATCTCATCTAAAAATTTCTCCACCTCTGCTTTTCGAAACGGCACCTGATCCACGATCTTTGGATACTGTGCGATAGTCTCTGCAGAATGGGTCAGATTTTTGCGGTACAGTTCTTTTCCGTTTTCATAAATGGCAATCTTTGTGGATGTAGAACCGGGATTAATGACAAGTAAATTAATATCTCCCATGGTTATGCTCCTTTCTGTGATGCGATGGCACCTAAAATAATCGACTGGAATTTATCATCAATTTCCGCTGCACGGGACATTAATACGATCGGTACTTTTGCTCCTACAATGATACCTGCTGCTCTTCCGCCACAGATCGTCATCATTTTACCCATCATATTTCCGGATACCAGATCCGGGCACACAAGCATATCGGCATCTCCGCCTACCGGGCTCTGATAATTCTTGATCTTCACAGACTCTTTCTCCAGTGCCAGATCAATGGAGATCGGTCCTTCCAGATAACAGTCGGTAAATTCACCGTTCTCCCACATCTGTTTTAATTTCCATGCATCTGCGCTTTCCTGAAGCTTCGGATTCAATGTCTCAGAAGCTGCCAGTACTGCAATCTTCGGTTTTTGGATTCCCACAGAATACATAACATCCAGTGCATTCTGAATGATCTGTTTTTTTGCTTCCACATCCGGTTTTGTATTTAACGCGGAGTCTGTCAGCGCGATTAGTTTGTGATACTGTGCGATCTCTACAAAATCAAACTTGGACATCAGTCTGCCGGTTCTCATTCCTGAAGTTTTTGCTACGATGGCAGACATCAGGTTCTTTGTTTCCAAAAGTCCTTTCATGAGGAAATCCACCTCACCGGCATGTACCAGTTCAATGGCTTTTAAAATAGCTTCTCTTTCATCCGCTTCATCAATAATGCGATAGTCTTCTTCTTTCTCTCCGATCTGCGCCAGAAGACCTTTGATCACAGCTGCATCACCGATCAGAACGGCATCAATGGCACCTTCTTTTCTGGCACGGGCTACTGCGGTCAGCGTATGGTCATCTTCCGCTTTAATGACTGCAAGTGTTTTCTTCGTACAGTTCTCCAGACAATACGGAAGCAGGTCTTTTAATGCTTTTATTTCCATGTCATTCTCCTTAAAAAATTCTTTTTATATCCATGTGTATTGCTCACCATTTATAGAAGCGGGAGTCTTCTCAACTGAGATAAAATGTTTTTGCTTAACTTCTACTTAAGAGAAAAAGGAGCAGGGATCTTTGTCCGAAGCCCTGCCCCTTCTTTCGTTGAGCTATGTAAAACTATGAATAAAAAACAACACTTATATTTTCTAAATTGGCTTATCCGATCGCTGTCATACCGCCATCCGCGTATACGATCTGACCGGTCATGAAATCAGATGCATGAGATGCAAGGAATACTGCCGGTCCCATACAGTCTTCTACTCTACCAATTCTCTGTAACGGTTTGTCATCACCAAGGTGAAGAATTTCCGGATGCTCTTTGATCAGATTTTCCATCATCGGTGTTACTGTATTTGTAGGTCCGATAGCGTTTACGCATACTTCCGGTCCAAGGTCACATGCAGCTGTTCTGGTAAGCATATCCAGCGCGCCTTTTGTTGTACAGTAGCTTGCGTTTCCGCCTAAGCATGCACGTGCACCACGTGTGGAAGATACGTTGATGATCTTGCCATATCCACGCTCTTTCATCTGTTTACCAAAGTATTTGCAAAGCATTGCGATACCAACAACATTTACCTGAAGCATACCGTCCATAATTTCTTTCGGAAGCTCTGTCAGGTGATGTTTTACGTTGTATCCCTGAGAGTTTACAAGTACATCGATATATCCTTTATCTGCAATGATCGTATCGTATAATGCTTTGATACTTTCCTCATCAGATGCATCTACTGTGTATACAGATACATCTTTTCCTGTTTTCTCTTTGATTTTCTCTTTTGTCTCCAGCAGTTTCTCCATGTTACGGCTTGCGATAGATACGTCTGCACCGTAAGCTGCAAGTGCCTCTGCAATGCCTGCGCCGATTCCGCCATGTCCACCAACTACTAATGCTTTTCTGCCATCCAGTTTAAACATTGTGTTTACGTCAAATTTGTATATTTCCCTCATTTTGTAAAAACCTCCTTGTTCGTTTTCAACTGTCCTATTTAATTGCAAAATATGTGCCATTTTTTTATTTTTTATGAAATCCCCATAATTACAGTATTTTCTGTACTTTCTCCCAAAAAGACGCTTATTTTTTCTGCGATTTTATTTGCATGACTGCCAATTTTTTTCAAAAACGCAAATTTTTTCTGATTCCATTTGTCTCAGGGCAAACTGTTTTCTGCAATCTTTCTTATCTTGCAAGTGGCGGGATACCAAGGATCTCTCTTGCCTCTGCCGGTGTTGCTACCTGTTTTCCAAATGTTTCTACTGCTTTTACTGCACGCTCTACCAGACCAACGTTCGTTGCCGGAACGCCTTTGCTGAAGTATACGTTATCTTCCAGGCCAACACGGATATTGCCGCCCAGTGCCAGTGCCGCATACATGATCGGCAGATGCTGTTTGCCAACGCCAAATGCAGACCAGGTAGAACCTTCCGGAATATGATTTACCAGATATACCAGATTTTCTACAGTTGCCGGCATACCACCCAATACACCAAGGCAGAACTGATAGTGGATCGGTGTGGATAAATGACCTTTTCCCGCAAAATAATTTGCGATACCAAGCATACCTGCATCAAAAATCTCTACCTCCGGTTTGATGCCGCGCTGCATATACACGTCACCTAACTCCTCCAGGAACTGTGGCGGGTTCATAAATACTCCGCCCGGCATCCAATTGAACGTACCGGCATCATAACTTCCCATCTCAATGCCATCCAGCTCTTTGTGATGTCTCATACGGTCTTCATAAGTAGCTGTACCGGTATTGTCGCCGGAAGAAGTACAGTTGATGATTACATCACAATCTTTTTTCGCACGGATCAGTTTGATGGTCTCCTCAAATTTCTTCTCATCCATACATCCGATACCTTCATCATTTCTCATATGAAGATGAACGATGGCAGCTCCCGCTTTCCAGCATTTGTAAGCGTCCTCTGCAATTTCTTCCGGTGTCAGCGGAATACTTGCATTTTTCTCCTTCGGTGTTACGGCTCCTGTCAGTGCTGCGGTAATAATAACTTTATCCATTTTTCTTTTCCTCCAAATTTTTATTTTTTTCCTATTCTCTGTAATTTTGTGATTTTAATATCTTTCCATAATACCTCCCATTTTTATTTCATCTGCTTCAAGTCGAACGCATGTGAAGCTTCTCACAAAGAACAGTTATTTTTTTGCAAATGCGCAAATTTTTTTTCCAAAAACCAGATGTATGTTGTTCCAAATACAGCCGATCTTCTGTTTTTTACCTGAAAACCCATGCAAAATGCTATGAATTTTTCGCATTCCCCCTCTTATACTGCAAAAACCATGCCTGTATGACGATGGCATCAATTTTGCACAATTATTAAGTATCAAAAAAATAAATAAATGAAAGATCAGGAGGTTTTTACGATGAAAACTTATAAAGCTGCCTTTGTCGGCACAGGAATGATTGGTGCTGGTCTTGCTGCCAACGCCGCTTTGAACAATTTTGACGTTACCTTATACGATGTCGTTGACAGGGATAAAATGAAGTCCAACTTAACACACATCATGGATATTCTGGTAGAAGCGGAAGCTATCACACAGGAGGAAGCAGATGCTGCGCTGGCAGATGTCCGTTACACCAATGATCTGGAAGACGCGGTCCGCGGAGCAGATTTCGTACAGGAGTGTATTCCGGAACGCCTTCAGTTAAAACAGGATACTTACCGGACAATCCAGAACGTAACCGGTCCGGATACCGTGATCGCAAGTTCCACATCCGCGATCTTCCCAAGCAAACTGCAGGATGGCGCTATGTATCCGGGTTCCATCGTCGTTGGACATCCGTACAACCCGTCTTACCTGCTTCCGCTGATCGAAATCTGTGGCGGAGATGGTGCAGCTCCTGCTATCATGGCAAAAGCAAAAGAAATCTACGAGGCAATGGGCAAAGTTCCGGTTATCTGTAAAAAGGAAATTAATGGATTTGTCGTAAACCGTCTGTCCTGGGCAGCGCTTGCATCCGCAAAAGAATGTATTCAGGAAGATATCTGCTCCGTAGAAGATATCGACAAAGCTATCATGTACGGACCTGGCATGCGTATGGCAGTCACCGGTCAGATGCTTACCATGAGCCTTGGTGTAGACGGCGGTTTCCGCAAAATGGCAGAAAAATACGGCAATGAGCCATCCGAATATGATGAAATCTATGCACAGGGTGTGGATGAAGAAATCGCAAGCCGCCCGGACTGGCAGGGAAATACCGTTGATGATGTATGTAAATACAGAGATAAAATGTTTGTACAGTTATTAAAACTGCAGAAACTTTTATAATTGCAGCAATCTGTAAACCAGAAACAGCAGAAAAGCTATGAAGAATCCCAAAAAAACATTTTGCGAATAACACATGTGAACTGTTATCTGTATATAAAATTTGTACAAATGAAAAAAATGTAACCTGTTGAACATATTTCTTGTCCATATTATAATGTGACAGTAGTAGCATTTATTTTTACATAAGGGAGACAAGAAAGGGGACAAAATGACAGACAGAGAAATCATGCTCTCCGCGGAGCAGCGTATCGATGAACTGATGAATAAAATGCTTGGTTCTGATCCCGTTTCCAAAAAGCAGGTTCTTCAGGAACTCAAAGCAATCAAAGAATCCGTTCATCAGGTTACAACATCTACCATTGATTACCAGATTGTTGTCGATAATCTGGATGATAATATTTTAATTGCAGATGCATCTGAAATTATTTTGTATGTAAATAAAGCATATGAAAAAAGTTCCGGTATTTTGAAAGAAGAACTGATTGGCAAAACAGTTTCTCACATTGCAGAAACCACTGATTATTTTACGGTTACTACCGTTCCGGATGTCATTCAGAAAAAAGAACCGGTGATGAAACTGTCCTATCTTCCAGGACAGAAGAACCCAAGTATCGTTGTTGGTATGCCGATTTTCTACAATAATGGGGAATTGCAGTATATTGTGGCAACCAACCGCGAATTATCTACTTATACGGATCTGCGTGATAACTACAACACATTTTTAAGTCTGCTTTCTGACATGAAAGCTACCAAGAATGCTGTACAGGTGATTCAGGAAACCTCTACGTTATTCGAAAAGCAGATGATTGGTGAAGGAAAAGAGATGACTCAGATCCGAAAGTTTATCTCCAATGTTGCATCCACAGATGCCACTGTTCTGGTTACCGGAGAATCCGGAACCGGTAAAGAACTGATCGCTGATGCCATCTATACTGCAAGCAAACGAAATCACATGCCTTTTATCAAGATTAACTGTTCTTCTATTCCGGCACAGCTTCTGGAATCCGAACTGTTCGGTTATGAAAAAGGCGCTTTTTCGGGTGCAAATGCACAGGGCAAAAAAGGTCTGTTCGAAGCAGCCAACAAAGGTACACTTCTACTGGATGAGATCGGAGATATGCCAATGGAACTGCAGGCAAAACTTCTTCGCGCCATCCAGAGCAATGAGATCACCCGTGTGGGTGGCACGAAGCCGATCCCGCTGGATATCCGGCTTATCGCTTCTACCAACTGCAATCTGAAAGCAAAGATTGCTGAAGGAACATTCCGAAGCGACCTGTATTACCGGCTTCACGTTATTCCGATCAATGTTCCGCCATTGAGAGAACGTAAGGACGATATCACTCTTTTGTGTGAGCACTACATAAATATCTTCAATGAGAAATACGACAAACACCTTGTATTATCCGAAGAAAATATGGAAGCCCTGACCGGCTATAGCTGGCCGGGAAACATCCGTGAGCTTCGAAATATTATGGAATATCTGGTGGTATGCGCCTCCGATATAAATCATCTGGACAACTCTTTCCTGTACAGTATCTTTGATCTGGACGGCAAAGATTCCTATATGGAAGTCAAGAAAAATATGACTTTATCCGAAGCGGTTTCTTCTTACGAAAAAGAATTCTTAACCCTTGCCATCAAGGATGTTAAGAATCTGAAGGAAGCCAGTGAGATTCTGGATGTGGATATTTCCACTGTTTCACGAAAATTAAAACAGCATGGATTGTCTTTGAAGAAATAAGTTATCTATTTATATTTTATATATTTCCCAAACAATATATTTTTTAACATACAGGAGACGATGTATCCGAAAAAGATGCATCGTTTCCTGTTTTTATTTTGCAAAATATCCTGTCTCTTTTTGCAAAAATACCCGATTATTTTTACAAAGCAACGAAAAAAGCCCATTTTACGCGGTTTTAAAACTGGCATGGTATTTGCATTAATATAAGTATCAGCGAAAGCTGGGAGAACAGAGGAATATACTGAGAACTTAACAATTGCCTTTTTATTTTTAGAATTACCCTTCCTCATATAGAATAATATAAAATGATTTTTTCATTCTGTTCTCTTCCTCATAAAAAAGAACCAGATTGTCCTGCCCTGACACTCTGGTTCTTTTTCATTTCATTCATAACGATTTTTCTTATTCTTATTTGACCATACCGGACAGACGACCTGCCACGCCTGATTTTTTCAGAAGCATGTAAATCACAAATCCAATCACGATACCTGCGCCGGTCTGGAATGTCAGTGCCGGGATCTCGATGATAGCCGTTTTTCCACTATACAGTGCTGCTCGTACCAGTGTATACGCAATGATATGAAGCACACCACCTGCAATGGCACCAATCAGGAAAGATCCTTTTTTATCTTTTAACACTTTGTGCATAATCAGGCTCATGACGATTGCCCACATACATTTGATCAGCAGTGTCGGAACAACCCAGTAGAAATATCCGCCGATGAAATCGGATAATCCACCGCCGATGGCACCTGCGATGGCACCTTTTTTCATGCCAAATAACGCAACAGTCAGCAGGATCATACAGTCGCCTAAGTGTACATAACCACTGATGGTCGGAATTTTAAAAATATAAGTTCCTAAAAATACCAGAGCTGCCATTGCTGCTGTCACCGTGATATCAACGGTCCGGATCTTCTGTCCGGCATTTGTTATATTTGTCTGTGCATCCATTTTCTTTACTCCTCTCAAAAAACAAACAGATTAAATTGTCTTTAATTCCATAAATTTCTTCGCATTGTTATAAAATACATCTTCCAGCTGTGCATCGTTTAATCCACAGGAATAAACACGCTGAATCTCTACACTCGGATGATGGAACGGGGAATCAATACCGAACATGACCCGCTCGCTTCCCACGGTCTCATAAGCATTTTTGATCTGGCAACCCATCGGCATTCCGGACACTTCCAGAAACAGGTTGTCATACTTGTACGCCATATTCAGACTGCCTTCGATATAAACGCCATGTCCGTGTCCCATATGGATCATAACGGTCGGCACATGCGGATGGCGCTCTGCCAGCAGACCGATCTGCCACGGCAGGGAAAAAGGCGGATGTCCACAGTGGATAAATACCGGCTTTTTGTATGCTTCTGCGATCTCCATGATTGGATCTACCATCGGAGAATCCGCGGTAAATGCATCAAATAACGGCTGCATTTTTACTCCTGCAAAATTCTCGTCCCGCAGATAATGCTCCAGCATATCATATGCTTCCTGTCCCTCATTGGCATTCACCCAGCAAAGCGGAATGATCTTGTCCGGCGCTGCCTGATATGCCTCTTTCAGTTCCTCATTCAGACGACATCCTGCCGGACAGAGAATCGTTTTTTCAATGTTGTACTCCTCCATCTGGTCTGTCAGACGGTTAAGATCAAAATCAATATTAAACGGACTTCCGAATTTTCCAATATGGGAATGCGCGTCTATTTTCTTAAAATGGTTATAGTGATTATCCATTAAAAACACCTCTTAGTTCTTTATGTTTTTCTGATAAATTTTGCTTTGTTTGATTATAATGTTTTCACCGATGATTAACTTGGTGTCTATCTTACCCCCACATTGGTATATTTAACACTTCCAGTTTTTACATTTTTGACCATGCCAGTTTTGACTGTGAATGGCGCGGGTGAACTGAACTATTTTTTAGAGTAGACAATCAATCCCTACGTATGCTATGTTAGATGTACTACGCGTATGCGCGATTTCATCCTTAAATGGGGGAGGATATTAACGTGACAAACTTAATGTCTGTATTTGAGGTCATCGGTTCCATTGCATTTGCAATTTCCGGAAGCATGCTGGCGATCAAAAAAGAAATGGATCTGTTCGGTATCCTGATTCTTGGTATCGTGACATCTGTAGGAGGCGGTGCGATTCGTGATATCGTTATCGGAAACACTCCGCCTGCAATGTTTCAGAATCCGAAATGTACGGTTATCTCATCCATTACGGCAATTGTTGTATTTCTGATCTGGAAACTGTACAACTGGAATGCGATCGCAGAAAAAATTACCCGCCGGACAGATATCATGTACCACAATCTGTTGTTCTGGTCCGACACACTGGGACTGGCAGCATTTACGATTCTTGGTATGGAGGCTACCATCAATTTCCTGCATACGAATCAATGTCTGCTCATCGCGTTTGTCGGTCTGATCACAGGCGTTGGTGGCGGTATTCTGCGTGATCTGCTGGCAGGAGAGATTCCTTATGTATTGCAGAAACATATTTACGCAACGGCATGTATTTTCGGCATTGCCGGATACTATGTACTGTATCATTTTATCCCGGAAAGTATTGCAGCGCTGATCGGATTTTGTCTGGTTCTGGTCGTTCAGTGGGAGCTTTTAACTCCCACTGACATAAGCATCCCCTTTACCCACCGCTTAGTGCTCTACGCACTTGAAGCGGGGGAATGCTTATTCTGCGTTCAAAATTTTGTATTGAAAAAAAGAATTTATGTGATGAAAAAGACCTCAGGCTGTTTTGTCCCGCACGCTAACAATCGCTTAGCAGGAAAAAACAGCCTGAGGTCTTTAAATTTACACTGTGTAATATTATTCTTGTTCTTCTATGAAAATTTTTTAAACAGATATTTATATTTACGCATCTGCTCAAATAAAATATCTTGAACGCGATTTTTTTCCTGTTCAGAATAACCCGGTATTTCCTTTAACAATTGTTCCACATCTTTTTTTGTAAAATTAAAATACAGATTTGTTCCGCATACTTCTTCTGAAACATCCAATTGTTCCTCAAAACTGCCACTGATTGTTTTTGCCCTTACTTCTGAAAATGCATCATATACATCAGTTCCCAACGGATAATCCATACTTGTGTCAGAAAGCAATCCGGCTCCATGATCAAAGATGGGACAGTATGCAAAGTCACCTTTTTGATTCATCAGCACAGCTATATTGTGCATATGACGATCTTCGTTTACAAACAGCGCATCAATCGTCAGCAATTTATTTAAATAGATTCCAAAATCTTTCAAACCTGTAATACGCTCCACCTGTGTCACCAGAAATTCAAACCGATCCTTCACAGAAGATTGTATATGCCATACCGCTTGATACAAACTTTTTTGAAAAAAATTTTGAAACAGGCGCTCTAAGGTTATAATCTGCCAGTCATCATACAGAAAATTTCTGCTTTTTACACCATTATAAAAAACATTTTTATATTTTATCTGCTCATAATCGTATTGTACAAATTCATTCTTTCCCAAAGAAGATTTTTCCAGCAGATGCGATACCATATATTCGGCAAGTCCTTCATACCCGGTACAATCGGCTTTATACCAGATACCATCATTTTCCCATTTAAGCTGGTTCCCTTTAGAAGACTGTCGGTCGGCTTTTCGCTCATTTTGTTCAAACAATTCGATCATGGATCTGTCACCTCTCTATACGAATCCAAAAATAATCTTCTGCCATTCTGCCTTCTGTTTTCTGAATAATCATCAGCGGATCATAAAACGGCAAATCAAGATCTTTTAAAATCAGTTTCATTTTATCGCGGCTTTTTGGAAAACAACGGGACTCTAAAAATGCCTCATAATCTTCATAGGTTGGTTCTTTCAGATTCCCAAAAGCCTGAAACATAATATTATCTGTATAATTTCTGATTTTTACCCGCTTTTTCAGTTCATCTACATCGATCAGCGTACATATTTCCTGGTCATGCATATACCACATACGCAAACCATATTCCCTGTCCGGAATCTGTATTTTCATAACGTACTCTGGATGATCTTCTAATATTTTTAATAACAGAACGACCGGACCGGTAATTTTATCTTCTTTCGTTTCCCATCGTTCCATGGTTGCTTTGGAAACACCCAGTAATTCCGCAAATTTCTTTTGTGTCAGCTGCAATATTTTTCGCACTCTTTTTATATCTGAACCGGTCACATATTCCTGAATTGCAAAGTTCGTATTATTCATATGATACATCACCTCTTTTTTATTAAACCATTATTTCAATGGTTTTTCAAGCAAGAAAATACTCATTTTGATGGTTTTTCATAAAAATACATTTATGTATTGAAAAAGAACTCAGGCTGTTTTGTCCCGCACGCTAACAATCGCTTAGCAGGAAAAAACAGCCTGAGTTCTTTAAATTTATGCTATTTACATCATATTATCGTATTTTCCCATTTTTATTCTGCTGCGGAGCGCATATCAATAAATCTCCAGACACCGTCATTGCGTCCATCGCCAAGATTAAATTCCATTACTATTTCATCCAGCATATCTTCATCTACCAGATATCCAAACTGAAGTGTGACGCTGTCTCCTTTTTTCATTTTCTTAGCATAAAACCAACTACCGCCTTCGCTATCGGAAATCCATATCGGCATATTATCCCGGTAATAAATATTTTGCTCACCCCGCTCAAATTCCCGCCAGTCAAATTCCGTATGTTCACCGGCTTCTTTGATATAGGACAATGGATTTGCAATTGGCAGCATATAGGCAGCTATCTTTTCTCCTGCAAATCCAACGGTTGGTACGATGATGGCCAGCAGACATGCTGCCACAGCCACTTTCGGCATCCGATATTTTTTTCTTTTCATATTTATTGCAGATATCGTCAAACACCTGCTATTTTTTTCTTCTGATAAATGAACCGCATCAAAAGCATCCTGTTCATGTTTCAGATGCATCAGACATATTCGGTAAATCATATCGCAATTGCGCCGGTAGACCGCTTCCATCTGCGCTTTTGTAAGTACACTCATATATCCCCTGACTCCTTTCACTACTAACACGACTGCGAATTGCATTTTGTCCATTAATAAAAAATTTTCTTAAACAAAAAAGCCGTGTACAACAGATAATCATATCTGCTCTACACGACTTTTTTACGAGCATCCCGCTTCGAATTGCAATCCCAGACGTTACTCTTACAGCCAACTCATCCCAGGCACCCTCACGGCACACAAGAGGTCCTACTTAGGGCTGCTCCATTCCTGACCTGACCCGGTTCATAAGTTCCTGTTGCGTAAGACCCAAGAATCTACGCCGCTTATAAGAGGCAGCTCTACAATTGACAACCCTCTGCGGGATATCACCCCAACTATAGCGGATTGATGGTACAAGGTACCGCTACCACCCCGGCTGCTCGGATTTTAAGTATATCATTGGATATTAGTTGCTGTCAACAAATTTTCTTTCATTTCACATACCATATGCTATGTACGAATAATCATCTCCAAAAAAGAGCAGGCTAGCTATAAAATAGTCTGCTCTTTCTTTTTATTTATAGAAATATTACATTTATTGTGATATGATGGTTAAAAATATCGTAAATTAATGTTATTGATGGGTACCAATCCCAGAAAAAGAAGGGAGTTTGATAATGTCAAAGCTGAAAGCCAAAAAAGGTTTTACACTGGTAGAACTTATTGTTGTTCTTGTTATTATAGCGATTCTTGCTGCATTACTCATCCCGGCACTGACCGGATATATTGACAAATCAAAAGCAAGATCGATTGAATCCGAAGCAAGAGGTATCTGGACGGCAGCACAATCTGCTGCTTCTGAATACTATGGTTTGAATATTGATGAGAAAAGTATGAAAAATGCATTGATCAATTCTTGTACGATTGATGGTAAAACTTACACAAACTGTCTTGGTCGTATATCAAATGCAACGTTTTCAGATGAGCAAAAGAACTGGCATAAAAATCCAACAACTGCCAGTCAGCGGATAGCTCAGCAAGTCCTGATCTATTTGGACAGTCAGAGCAAAAATAATTCCCAATATAATTTCGGAAACAGCAATGTTCCAACATCCGGTGCGACCTTGAACAACAGTATTAAAAATAATTTTGGATCCAGGCCTCCCAAAAATGCCGTATTTATTCAAATTTTTTATGACGAAAACTGCAGGGTTCTTGCCATAAATTTCGGCAAAGATGGTTATTTGGTGACAATGACAGCCGGTCAGTCTCCAATTTGTGAAAAAAACGGTAAAATTCTTTAATTATACGGACTGCTGCAGAGCAGTCCTTTTTGCTTCGCTTACGCATATGTAACTAACATATTATGATGACAGTTTTCTCCAGTATCACTACACCCTGCACTTTGTTTCATTTTCCCGCTTTTTCTTCTCCCGTAATTCTTTGAAAAAACTGCTCAGCATCGCAGAGCACTCTTCCTGGCAGACTCCCTGCACGATTTCCACCTGATGATTAAAACTGGCAATCTGCAGCAGATTTAATATGGATCCTGCACAGCCTGCCTTTGGGTTCATACTTCCGATCACCACCCGGTCAATCCGTGACTGCACTAATGCACCGGCACACATCTGGCACGGCTCCAGCGTCACATACATCGTACATCCCTCCAGTCTCCAGTCTCCCAGTTTTTTGCTTGCTTTGCGGATTGCATTTAATTCCGCATGGGAGAGCGTGTTTTTATCTGTATTTCGACGGTTGTAGCCCCGGGCAATGATTTTGCCGTCGGCATCATTTACGATGACACAGCCGATGGGCACTTCATCGATAGCATATGCTTTTCTTGCCTGTTTTATCGCTTGCTTCATGTATTTTTCATCTGTAGTCATGGTTATATTATTCATCCTTTTCTCAATAAGTACCGTCCTTATTGTTTTACACAATTGAAACAGGGGACTTCTTTCATTTGATTAAAATCTGGTTAAAAACATCCTACCAGAAAATGCTACATGCGGCAATTCATAAAACTCGCAGTCTTTTGGAGCGATTGGCCTGTATAACGGATCAGCTACAATGATTTTTGCTTCTTTCAAAGCTTTTTCCATTGCCTCTTCTCCAAGGATAATGGCATCTTTTTTACCAACCAGATTTTCACATTCTTTTAATGGACAGAACACTCGCGCTGAACGACCATATACTTTCTCGATGCCTGCTGCCAGTGAACCCATGGTGACAGGTTCTCCGATCAGGGTAATTTCAGCACTTGTCTGCATACGATCCTTCAGATATACTGCTTCTGGAATAAATGCCCTGGATAGCTGGTCTTTTACCTTTGTTCCATCACATTTCTGCATCCCGGATAATCTATTCAGACATTGTGTATTCGATAATTGCTCCATTTGCTGCTCTGTCACATTTTCCATCTTCTTTGAAATATCCTCTGCCAGCCACTCATTTGGTGTTCCGATCACATATGGTGTTCCAAACTTTTCCTGAAGCACTTTTGCTGTCCGCAGACCAACGGCAGACACTACCAGATTGACATCTGCGGTTCCTGCCATTTGCAGTGTTTCCAAAGAATCACCCATTGCCCAGGCAGATAACACATGCCAACCGTATTTATGCAGGTTTTCTTTCAGTATTTCGACGTTTTTCTGCACTCCGAAGTCTAACGGAGTTACACCCAGCAAGTTCACGCTGCGTCTAAATCTGATTTCCGTTTTCTGTATAGCATTCTTTGTATTTGCTTTTTCTGTAAATCGTTTTGCAATTTTCTCCAGCGCAATACCTGCGCCATATACATAATCATGCATGCCGTTTGTTGGCACAGCAAACGTCGGAATCCCGGTTTCCGTCTCAATCACTCTTGCGATTGCCGGAAAATCCGTTCCGTTCATAAAAGGAATCGGAGAACCTGCCAATGCAATAAATTTCGGATGAAGTTCTCTGGCAGCATGTTCAATATCATCAATGAATTTCCGGTCATTTCCCATAATGGCATCAATTTCTGTCAGACCGGAAATAAAGATCAGACTGTCCTGATCGTACCAGCGGATCTCATCATGTGTATTGTAAGTAGAATTACATCCGGAAGGGTCGTGCATGACTGTCATTCCGCCCAGCTCGTACAATGCGGAACAAACACCGGATACATCTGCCGTATAAATTGGTATGATTCGATAAGATTGTCTCATAGGCAGCACTCACACCCCCATCCCTTTTGTACTACAAGTTTTTCCGTATCTTTTTCCTCACGGTACGCTTCCATCATCAGTTCCGCGGTTCTGCGGATACCATCAAATCCATACAGGCCTTCCCCCTGCACCAGATTGACAAAATGACGGCTGCGGCTGAAATATGCGGCTTTCTGCCCGATGGCAAGCACTTCCTCTTTACCGCCTCTTGGCAGCACGCGCATTTTTACCTGAATTGTTGCGATCAGTTCCAGTTCCGGTGCATATTTCTGCAGCCAGTCGAATGCTGCTTTTTCCTCCGGACTGATGCCATCCAGATACACCGCTTTGACGTTAAATCCATGCGTCAGAAGCAGTTTTGCCAGTCCCAGTGGTCTCGGATGATACAGGTAATCCAGGGTGATCGGCATATCTCCGATCAGTGCTTTTGCTTTTGCCAGAACTTCCTCACAGGCAAAGCGCTCTACATCTAATTTTTCTCTGCTCAGTTCCGGAATCCCCAAGGCATCCGTCAGCTGCTTTAACTGTTGCTCGATTTCTTCATAATCAAAGCTTCCCGGCAGATACAGATGCGCACGGTGCAAGCGACGCGCCTGTGTCTCCATACCGTATTTTCCCGCCGGGTAAATATCCAGAAACAATCGTCCCTTACTCATGTCCAACAAGTCCTGCCAGGTTTCACAGGTTGGAAGTTCCCGCACGGTATAACCATATCGTCTTAACAAGCGCTTGATATCACTGCTTTCATCCAGTAAAAAATCACTGCCGAATACCGATACCGTTTTTTCATCTGCTTCACACTCCGGCAAAGGATCATACATGGCTTTTCGCAGCTTCTGATCCGGCGTCAGACCATGTTTTTGCATGATTGGATCCATGTAGCATCGAATAAAACAAATATCCGGGAAACGGCGTTCCAATTCGTTATAAATATAAGTCAGATTGCTTCCCACAAAATGATGCAGACATACCGTAAACAGCAGCACTGCCTTCGGATGATCCCCACGCTTGTTCAGTACATCCGTCACACCCTCGATCGTGATGTCCTCTAAATTGCCGTTTAAAACATGTTGTTCTTCCACAATGACAAAAGAAAATCGATCTGCCGCATTCATTTCTGCCGCTGTCAGCACAACACCGCGCATACAGTTGTCCGCACAGACATAGATTTGAATCGCTTCTGGTACCAGCATTCCGGTATGTACAATATTCCAGTTGCCGTGAACCGGAGAATTATACTCTAATTCAGATGCAAACGGTGCAGGAAAACATGCATCTTGGATTTTTACCACAGCGTCTTTTGGATCTACTGTTTCCCCTACTCGCTGCAACATCTAATTTTCCTCCATAATACCACCACACAGGGTGTACATTTCTTTTGCAATTACACGATATTCCTCTGCCATAGCACTGTCCGGATAACACTCCATCAGTGTCATTCCCTGCGCTTCTGCCAGTGCCACCTGCTCACTGTGAGACAAAGTTCCGATAACTTCTGTATGAAAATCATCTGCCAGTTCTGCAACTTTTTCTTCTTCCCGCAAAACATCCCTGCGGTTCAGAATAATACCGCCAAGCTGTGCATAACCGCGGTTTTTGAAGTTTTCCACCGCCATGGCAATATTAGCCGCTGCATGGATTGCCATATTTTCTCCGGAAGTGATGATAAATACTTTGTCTGCATAACCATTTCGCATTGGCATAGAAAATCCGCCACAGACTACATCTCCAAGCACATCATATAAAATAACATCCGGCTTGTATACATCATACGCCCCCGTCTCTTTTAATTTTTCCAGAGCTGTGATAATCCCACGGCCGGCACATCCAAGTCCTGGTGTCGGTCCTCCGGCTTCCACACAGATAACACCGTTGTAGCCAATGCGAATCATATCTTTCAGCTCTAAGGTCTGTTTTTTCTCGTTATATAAATCCAGTACAGTTGGAACCGCTTCCCCATGACGAAGCTGGATCGTAGAATCAGCCTTCGGATCACAGCCAATCTGCATAACCGTCAGCCCCATCTCTGCCAGCGCTGCTGCCACATTGGAGACAGTTGTGGATTTTCCGATTCCACCTTTTCCGTATACCGCTATCTTGATCACTGTTCTGCTCCTTCCTCTGCCGGAGTGATAACGTTCGAATAAGCCGTTTTCGCTGATACGCCTTTCAAACGTCCGATTTTTCCGGAAAGTGCACTGATGGTATTCTGCGGTGCATCTATAGCGATACTTATGATACTGATGCCCTTTGGGCGATACGGAATACCCATCCTGCCGACAATGTACTGGCGCGCTTCGTGAAGAAGGATATTTAATTCTTCGATGGCATCCTCCTGTTCAACAATAATTGATATCACCGCCACTCTGGTGTCCATGTCTGCGCCCTCCTTTTCCAGTTAATGATTTACTTTTTTAAAGTGCATGAAAGCAGAAAAAACTGCACGCAGACACGAACAATTTCCTGCATACGCTGCGCCGCTTATCTCCGCCCGTTCCCGCGAACTCACCCGCAAAACCAGCGGGTTCAAACACACTCCCACGGGCGGGCTATGCTTGCGTCTGCAACGGAAATTGCTCTACCGTCTTGCGTTGCAGTTTTTCTCTGCTTTTCATTGCACATTCACACCTCTAAACTTGTTTCATTTTTTAATCGAATACATATTTGCCTCAAAATTATTGCACGCTACATTTTCTAGCAAATACGTGGCAACAGTTCGCCGCCTGGCTGCGGAAGTAATGCCTGTGTTCCGATCTCTGTCTCCATTACGACTCTGCCCGGTTCATCGGCAATTACTTCACCGATAATTGCTGCATCTGCAGAATACGGGCATTTACGCAATGTCTCTACGATGGCATCTGCTTCTTCCTTCGGTGCCATAATAACAAGTCTGCCCTCACAGGCAAGGTATAACGGCTCTAATCCAAGCATTCCACAGACACCTTTTACTTCCGGCTGTACCGGAACGGCTGCCGCATTCAGGCGGATTCCCACGTTACTCTGTCCTGCGATTTCATACAAAACAGTTCCGACACCACCTCTTGTAGCATCACGGATGACATGCAGATTATGTGTGGTATCCATCACTGCCTTTACGGTTCCCCACAATGGTGCACAGTCACTTGTCACATCCGCATCGATACCAAAATCTTCTCTTTCTAATAGAATCGTACATCCGTGGCGTCCGATATCACCGGTTACAATAATTGCATCGCCCGGTTTTGCCAGCTCACCGCCAACCGTTACACCTTCCTGAATCTCGCCCATTCCTGTAGTGGTAATAAAAACACCATCTACCTGACCTTTTCCGGCTACTTTGGTATCACCGGACACAATATGTACGCCAGCCTCTTTTGCTGTTTTCTCCATTGCTGCTGCAATTTCTTCCAGTTTTTCCATCGGGAATCCTTCTTCAATGACAAATGCGCAAGTCAGATACAATGGTTTTGCACCCATGCAGGCAAGATCGTTGACGGTTCCGCAAATTGACAGTTTTCCGATATTTCCACCAGGGAAAAATGCCGGTGATACGATAAAACCATCGGTGGATACTGCCATTCTTCCTGCTGGCGGAACCAGTACAGCCGCATCATCTGCAGTCAGATCAGGATTTGCAAAATGCTCCTTAAATATCTGGTCGATCAATTCGGAGGTCTGTTTTCCTCCGGCGCCATGTGCCATTGTGACTGTTTTATTTTCCATTATGTTTTCCTTCTTTCTGTTACTGTATAACTTTATTTTTTTCAAGTCGAACGCACGTGAGACTTGGTGCGTGATTCTGGTCAGCGTAAGCTGACATATTCATCTCAGAATCACTGCACATCTACACTTTGTTTCGGTCGGCGCAAAACCATTGTCTCCCAGACAATGTGCGCCCTCGCGGAACTTTTTATGAATATTGATAATATGCGGAGCAGGCCCCTTCTCCGGATACCATGCATGCTCCGATCGGATGCTGCGGTGTGCAGCCTTTTCCAAACACTTTGCAGTCAGACGGCTTGCATTTTCCCTGCAATACATCTCCGCAGCGACAGGCCGGATTCGGTTTTCCTTCAATTTTTGGCATCTGATATTTGATGCGGGCATCAAAATTCTGCCATTTCGGTCTTAATCTCATACCAGAAGCAGGGATCACGCCCAGTCCACGCCATTCGGAATCGCAGGCTTCCATCATTTCATCCACCAAAACCTGTGCTTCTTTGCTTCCATCCTGTGTCACCACACGCGGATAACAGTTTACGAAAAACGGTTTTCCCTCCTGAAATTTTACCAGTGAAACTGCCAGCGCTGTCATCAGTTCTTTTGCGGTAAATCCTGCCACAACACCGCTGACACCTTCCTCGGTCAGTGCTTCGCACAGACGTGTTCCCGTGATGGCATTGACGTGTCCCGGATATAAAAATACATCCGCGCTGTCCTTTAAGGCCTCATACGCCTGTGGCATAGTCTTATTGGCAACTAACAGGGAATAGTTATCCAGGTTGTCTTCTTTTGCAGCTTTGACCGACAGACAGCCCGCCGGTGTCGTGGTCTCAAATCCGACGGATAAAAATGTCACCTGTTCTTCCGGATGCTCCTTTGCATATTTTTCAGCATCCGCCGGTGAATATACGATGCGGATTTTTGCGCCCTGTTCTCTGGCTCCCGCAAGGCTCATTTTTGTGCCCGGCACACGCACCAGATCACCAAACGTACAGATCGTCACACCTTTTTCCAATGCCAGATAAATTGCCTCATCAATAAAGCTGACCGGCGTTACGCAGACCGGACATCCCGGTCCGGAGATCAGTTCTACCTGTTCAGGAAGCAATTTTCGGATTCCCAGACGGAAAATTTCATGTGTATGCGTTCCGCACACTTCCATGATCCGCACTTTCGGACCATTGTAATTTTCAATGATCTCCCGAGCCGTTTTCTTTTTATTTTCGCTGTTTGTCTCTCCCATTACAGAAATTCCTCCATGAGCTGATCTGTCTCGCTCTCATCCTCATCGGTAATCTTTGCGATGGCCACACCTGCGTGAACCATAACGTAATCTCCCGGCTCCAGATCTTCTAAAAGCTTGGCGGAAACTTCTCTTTTTGCACCGCCAGCATCAATCACTGCTGTGCCATTGCTGATTTTTACTACCTTTGCTGATAAACCTACACACATATATTTTTCCTCCTAAAAATGCTAAATCTCTTTTTCCATTTTCTGTAACCAGTTCATTCCATAGGCCGCCTGTCCGATTGCAATTCCTCCATCGTTTGGTGGAATCATACGATGTCGTAACACTTCAAAACCTTCCAGCAGCAATTGTTCCTCTGTCAGGCGCAGTAACAATCTGTTTTGAAATACACCGCCACTCAAAGCGACCTTATTTCTGCTGGAACTTTTTCGGGCTTCTATGCAGGCTGCAACAATCAGTTCTGCCAGCATCTGATGAAACAGATAAGCCAGGGCGTCACTGTCCGCACCTTGTAATTTTGCTTCTACCATTTGCTGCACCAGAGTTTCCGTATCCAAAATACACAACGTATCTTTCCGATTCACCGACTGTTTATCTACCGTCTGGCAGATATTCTGTTTTTTGTTTGAACCCAGTATCTGTTTCTGTTCAAAAGCTTCTGCTGCAAACTGCAGCGCCGTGGATGCTTCACCCTCAAAACTCGACTGCCGTCGGATTCCAAGAATCGCGCTGACCGCATCAAAAAGCCGTCCTGCACTGGTCGACATCACCGCATTGATTTTCCGATCCGCCATGGTAAACTGCACTTTGCTTTCCTGTTCACTGCAAAGTCTCAGTTTTTCAATAATTTTCCATGCTTTTTCCCGGTCTTTTATATATCCGTAGATCATGGAAACAGCGATACGCCAGCCTTCTTTTGCAGAAGCATCTCCGCCGATCTGCAAAAACGGTGTAATACTGCCAAATCTGGTAAAATCCTGATAATCTGCCAGCAAAACTTCTCCGCCCCAGATGGTTCCATCCGTTCCATATCCGGTTCCGTCAAAAGAAACTCCGATGACCGGCTCCTGACAGTCATTTTCCGTCATGCAGGATAAAATATGTGCATAATGGTGCTGCACCTGAAGCATCGGATAACCAAGACTTTCTGCCACAACCGTGGAATTGTATTTTGGATGCAGATCACAGACAACCACCTGCGGCTCAACCTCCAACAACATCTGAAACCGGTGAATCGTTTCCTGCAAAGCCTTCACCGTTCGCAGATCCTCCAGATCTCCCACATACGGAGATGGATAAAAACGACTGTCCACACCAATACAGAATGTATTTTTCAACTCGCCGCCAACGGCAAGTACCTGCCCTTTCCAGTCCACTGATGTCATAAACGGCAATGGCGCATAGCCTCTGGAACGACGAATCATATACGGTTCATTTTTATAAAAATCCATAACCGTATCGTCGGCACGAATCCGAATTTTTCGATTATGTGACAAAATCGCATCGCATAAATGGGATAATTCCGCAACCGCTTCCTCATCATCGCGACAGATCGGTGCACCGGAAGTATTTCCACTTGTCATCACCAGTAAATCCGGCATTTCGATTCCATCATCATACTGAAAAATCAATAACTGCACCGGTGCATACGGAAGCATCACGCCAACTTTCGGATTTCCCGGAGCCACAGATGGAGCAAGTCGCGCTCCATTCGTATTTGCCTGTTTTGTCTCATTTTTCAACTTCAGTTGTTTTTCTTCTGATATTGCGAAATCATTACCACCCGCTGGTATTCTCTCATTTGATCGTCTATCCAGGAGCATGATTGGCTTTTGATGCCCGGTCAGAATCGCTTCCTGCTCCGGTGTCACAATGCATTCCCGTTTTACCACATTCTCATCTTTTGCCATAATTGCAAATGGTTTCGCCGGACGGCATTTTAACATGCGCAATCGACTGACAGCTTCCTCATTTGTCGCATCACAGCACAGATGAAAACCGCCGATTCCTTTGATTGCCACGATTCCGCCATCATGAATCACCTGTCGTGTATACGTGATGGCATCTCTGCCCCGCTCGGCTCTGCCAATCAGATACACCTCAGGTCCACACTCATTGCAGCACACCGGCTGTGCATCGTAGCGCCGTGTCTCCGGATCATAATATTCTTTCGCACAATCCGGGCACATCGGAAACTCTTTCATGCTGGTGCGTTCCCGGTCATACGGCAGCGAATCCAAAATCGTCAGTCGCGGTCCGCAACAGGTACAGTTGATAAAAGGATGCAGATAACGCCGATCCTTCGGATTGTACATTTCCTCTTTACACTCGTCACAGATTGCAATATCCGGCGAAACAAAAATCTCACCTTTTGTCTTTTCACTCTCAATAATATCGAAGGTATCAAACTGTGGTGCATCCTCTGCCAGAACATCTTCTGTATTTATCTTTAAAATCGCCGCACGCTTCGGCGGACATTCCTCAAGATCTTTGAGAAATCCATCTACCTGCTCTGCCGAACCCTGCGCATAAATTTCCACATACGGTCCTTTATTACAAACACTTCCACGAATCCCGTTTGACGTCGCATGGCGGCTCACCGTTGGACGAAAACCTACCCCCTGAACAATACCATACACGCGAATCCGTTTCGTAACTTCGTTCATATCCCTATTCTTCTCCTAATTCAATCGTCCGGACACCGCAAAATGTACAGTATCTACGAATGTTCCGGCAAAATTCGGTGTCATCCGCTCCATGCAATGATCCGCATAGATCACATCAAAACCACCGGTTTTCACCAGTTCAATATAATCATCCTCATCCCGCAGATGCAGATCTCCATCCTGTCGAAGTTCCGGCTTCATCATAAACCAGCTTGCCACCGTCACCTGAGCATCCGGCGCTTTTTTCAAAATATCTTCCCGAATTGCATTACCAATCACCTGCTGCTGTACAACCATCACTTTTTTGCCGCTGTAATCTATATCTGTGACCAGTTCATCCACCAGAGGATAACCGATTTCATACGGTGTTCCATAAGTACGCTCCAAATATTTTGCCGCTTCCAGCGCCGCCGGTGCCACAACGATATGTTTTTCCACGTTGGATACGGTTCTGACATCCTCCAACCCATTTCCCATACCGTAACAGATAGCATTTTTTCCTTCTGCCGCAAAACGTTCCCGGATACGGTCTGCCGCACGCAGATCACTGATATCCTGCGGTGTCATGCCAAGGATTCCGATATTTCCCGGAATCACATCCTCTTTTTCACCGGCAAACACCCGAAACAGTTCCAACCAGGCTTTTTCCTCACCTCTGTCATACAGCTCCATGCCATCGGTGTCCACCGTCAGAATCGGCAGATCCACCTTTTTCTCCGTCATACGTTTTAAAGCATGATAGTCTGTTCCGATAACAGCAGGAACCGGTGTTCCGATGATCGCTGCAAATTTTGCATCCAGTTTTGTCACCGCATCTGCAAGTTTTGCCACCAGACGGTCATCCCGTCCGAGAATTGCATCCATATCGCGAAGTCCTGCGCTGAACAGTGCGCTTTTGCTCTCAAACCAGCGCGGCTCATCAAATCCGCAAATATTTCCGGTACAGCCGCCGGCATCGCAGATTACGATGATCCCACCAAATTCATATAACACAGACACCGCGCCGGACTGATCCGGTGCAAAAGGTGTCAGATATTTTCTCAGTCCTCTCATTGCTCTATACCTCCGCCAGTGCCTCAAACAGTCTGCGGACGCCGGCATAACCAAATGGCTGCCGCTCTCCGTTCCAGAGCACGTTTGGACAGTTTTTATGATAATAACCGGCATCTTTTCCGATAGTGAAATTAACACCAGAATCCGTTCCGTCATAATACAGCATCGTCGGTTCCAGATTGGAAAATACTTTCGTCTCCGGACTCAATGCCGCCAGCTGTTTCACATAGACAAAATTTTCACCGGACAACGTTCCGTAAATCTCCGGCACACGGAAACCATATCGCACCAGTGCCAACGCCAGTTCAAAGGGATCTCCGTTCATCCACTCACCAACTGCAAAAGATGCATCCGGATAAAGTTCTTTAAATTTTGCCACCGCAGCTTCTGCCGCTTTCCGTGGTTCTTCATCATCAAATGTTACACCAAGAGCCGCGCCAAAGGCACGATACTGACTGGCAATTTTGTCAATCTGATATAATCTGCGCAGCTCGATATACGGGATTTTCAACCGATCATGAAAATCCTCTGCCGCAAATCTTGCTTCCGGGTGAAGCACCAGATTAAAATTCGCTTCAGACATAGTCTGATACTCCTCATAATCTTTGCATCTGGAAATCTCATGGATTGTCTTTACCCCGGCACCATGAAGCAGATCATACAATTCACAGTCATCCACCAGCGGTGAAAAATATCCCAATAAATTCACCACATTTCCTTTTTTCTTCTTTGGCTCAAGCAGGGAATAAATCGACTGACGCACATGCACCATCGGCGGTTTGCGTCCTTCTCGCGTCAATGCATACATATAACACGGTTTTACCGGAAGTCCCGCAACTTCCTCCGCCCTGCGGCAGACACGCTCCATATCCGTTCCAAGCAGCGCATCCACACAGGTAATACAGATCATCACAACGGAGGGCTTTTTCTCCAGCCCCTCACAAATCTCTGCCACCGCTTTCGGAATCTTTTTCAAATGACGACCTGTTACGATATCCGTCTCATCCATCAGCAGATAATAAAAACGGTCGTGATAAGCACGCATAGAACTCAAAACCGATGTATTTCGTCCGCAGCATCCCGGTGCCACAATCAGCATGATAGAATCCGGAACCGCAAGTCCCGCACGTTTGACACCGAACCCCTCCGCTCCCGGAGAGTTAAAAGCCAACGTCGCCGGAGAACTGTAGATCAGATGCGTATGGGAAATGAGCTGCTGCGGAATATTCTCTTTTCCAAGGCTGTTCAATTCTTCCACCGTACAAAAATATGCTTCCTGTCTCATATATTTTCCTCTTCCTTCCATAAGTCAGTCCACTCTGTCTTTCAAAACACCTGCTGCCTTATGCATTCTCCTCCTCTTTTAGTAATAATTCCGCCAGATCAAAGAAACATTTGCTGATCTCAGAATCCGGATCACCCTCGATTACTGTTTTTCCCTGATCTTCCCAGCGGATAATTTCATCGCTTCGCGGTACTTCACCTACGATCGGCACATCGATTTTTTCGGAAAATGCCTGCACTTTTTCTGTCTCGTTTTCCACATTTCGATGGTTCAATACGATACCAAATACCCGGGCGTAACTGCGATCCTCAAAATTTCGTACCGCACTGGAAATATTGTTTGCCGCATACAACGCCATTTTTTCTCCGGAAGTAACGATCAGAACTTTCTCTGCGTATCCTTCACGGATCGGTGCTGCAAAACCGCCACAGACTACATCACCCAAGACATCATACAAAACCACATCCGGCTTATAGTGTTCAAACAGTTCCATATCTTCTAAAAGCTGAAATGTCGCAATGATCCCACGACCTGCACAACCAAGTCCCGGTGTCGGTCCACCAGTCTCGATACAAAGGATTCCACCGTATCCTTCCTTTGAGATCTGCGCCAGCTCATCCGGCTCCTCGTCCTCTTCTCTCATGTAATTCATCACCGGACGAAGTGGCTCTCCACCAAGTAAATTAATCGTAGAATCCGCTTTCGGATCACAACCGATCTGAATCACACGTTTTCCCATATTTGCAAAAGCGGCTGCCAGATTGGAAGTCACTGTGGACTTTCCGATGCCGCCCTTTCCGTAAATTGCTACCTTTAACATACTTTCCTCCTGAAAATCAAAAAGAACCATCTCCGGCTGCTCGTCGGAAAATGGTTCTGTAAATCCAATTACATCAGGTCTCACTTCTATCTAATCACTAATCAGAACAATTAACCTGAATAAAAATATACGTTCCACTGAAATATATGCCAAATCTCACTGCCACTGTTAAAAATTATATGCCAAACTTCATGTACATTCAGCACAGGTTGAATTTCAGTCAAAATGTTATACTTTATAATTTTACGATATGGAACAACTATTCCCGCTCGGATCTTCCTTGCCGTCAGAGTCTTCTTATTTTATTTTGCATCCAGATCATATACAACGTTTTTCCATCAGCTGTCTTTTTCTCATAGCCCGCTCGTTGCCCTGTCTGCACATTATAAAGAGAATATATTGTGTCTTTTTCATCATGTACTACAGATCCGTAGCAGATGCATGAAGCAGAGACAATATTTTTCATCAATAGATTTATTGTACACATTTTTATACAAATTAGTCAATTATAACATCTGGGTTTGATATTCGCAATCTGCTTATACGTTACAATTCACTCATCATATGTAGTAAAGCGGACATTCGCAATCCGATTTCGCTACTTGCTCATAACCAAATAACTACTATGCAGCTTATCCGAAGGAACTTGCATCCCTCCTGATATAAAAAAGTCACGCTGATTATTGCTTGGCTCAGTTGAAACAGGGAACTTCCTTAATTTGATCAAACTGCAATTCCACCGGATATTCCTGAAAATAAACCGGCGAGGTAATGCAATCCGACTCTACGATTGTAAACTGTGCATGGGTTATAAAATACTCCGGATACAATTCAGCAGCTCTCATAATACTTTTTGGCGGACAGCGCAGACATTCATACATTCCCGCTGGCATACATTTATATTCCGGCAGTTCCTCACATTTTTCAAACACTTCCACATACACAAAATACGTCACTTTTCCATGGTCTATATCCGCCATCATCCCGGAAGGATAGTTTGCCGACAACTGATGTTTCTGTGCCAGATCAAACAATTCGCTCAGCTTTTTGTGGAACTCCACCGAAGACAAGCCTTCCTGTATTTCCTTTCTCAAAATATTCCGCTCTGGGATTTCTCTCTTATAAAATCCATCACAGTTCCGATATTTTTCCGTATCCTGAATGCCCCGTTCTGCCAGCTGCAGCCGTTTCAGACAACTCTGTAATTCACCGATTTTTTCATACGCCCGAATCTGTCCATCCCGCAGTAATCCCTTCAGATCAAACTCTCCTGTCGGTTCCACATACTGATTCCAGTTTTTCAGCGGGATATCCAAAATCTGCAAAAATTTGATCATGTCGATGGCCAGCATCTGCTCATTTTTATAATAACGATATCCCGTATTCGGATCACAATATGCCGGTTTCAGAATTCCAATTTTTTCATAATAGCGCAGGGCTTTGATGGAAACCTGCTTCACTTTTGCCACTTCCCCGATCGTCATATACCCGTCCATGTGCACCTCCATACTTTTTATTTATGTGCTCTCAAAATTCTTCCTTACATACATCTCATACAAACTTTTGATTGCACCTATCCATTTTTTCTTGTATATATTTTCTTTTTCCTTGACTCTACCCTTGGGGCAAGGTTTACAATCATTTTATCAAACACGAACTATTTTCGCAAGAAATTAACTTTCATACCAGTTCATGCACATTAGATTTCATATCATATCATGTGCAAATTCAGCACATGATCAATATTTGCCGTTCCTCATAATTGTGCAAGCACATTCTGACTCACTTGCACTCATTATATCATGTAGCATCACTTTCACATTGTATGACTAAAATTTCTGCGAATTGTAACAAACAACACATTTTATATTTTTATGGAGGTATTCACAATGGCAGTAATGAACAAAACACTGATCATCCATCACATCAACGACATTGACAACATTCCGGCAATGGAGCGCTGGTTCGTACACCATCATTGCCCGGAAGTAATGGCTCAGGAGCCGTGGCTTACACGCTACGTTATGTACCGTGTAATGCCACCTGCAAAAGGTATGGAAACTATGGGATTTTTCAACTATCGTGTACATGAGAACCTCGGGCTTGACGTAGAAGGCAGAAGAAGCCTGCGCGGACTTCTTGGCATGACACCGGAACCGGTAGAAAATGCCATGACAGTTGCCATCGCAAACATCCCGGCTGAACCGACAGAAGATTTCTTCGGTCAGACAATGAGCCATGCAGACAAAACATTTATCCGTTTTGTATATATGATGTCCTATCCGAAAGGAGTTTCCCGTGAAGAAGGCGAAGACTGGTTCTTAAATCACTTTGCACCGGAAGCATGCAAACTGCCGGGACTGCTTCGTTTCTTCTCACACAAAGCATATGACAAACAGTATTCTCCTATTCCGCTTCCAGAAGGCGACGGAACACCGGAATTTGTAGATGTAAGCGAAGACAACATTTTCTTCCATCGCTGGGATCGTGTATGCGAACTCTGGTTTGAGAACAATTCCGCATGGACAAATGCATTTATCAACAATCCGCCGGCATGGACCGTTCCCTCCTGGGCTACACGCGATACCTTCCCATTCGTAGAGCCGATGAAAGACTTCGTGTGCACAAGCCTGTTAGAGCGTCCAGATCAGAATATGCTAAAACACTACGATGGCTGCATTTTCTAATTCTTGTTTGTCGTTTAGGGAACAAACAAAAAATAACTCCAACGAGGATATGAAAAATTTTCTGTGACCACTGCATCGCTTATTTCCGTCCGCTTCCGCGAACTCACCCGCAAAAACAGCGGGTTCAGACACACTCTCGCGGACGGGCTGGATGCAGCAGTCACAACGAAAATTTTACAATTATCCTCTTTTGGAGTTAGTTTTTATTTTGTTCCCTTTACACGACGGCACCGCGTGCCACGCATGCAT
>QWCK01001499.1_pt1 | contig 33786 bp, 19 predicted proteins | sample 1972571 | NCBI WGS metagenome assembly QWCK01 (sample SAMN09866710, study PRJNA288562) | Human gut metagenome isolate term2_stool, whole genome shotgun sequencing... | isolation source: gut | host: Homo sapiens | place: USA: California | reverse complement strand
TCATCATCCACTGCGCCAGCGGATACAACAATGTGGTGATCACCGGCATCGAGGGCTTTACATCCATTGGCAGGCCGGTATACTTTTCGGACTAAAATCGGGAAGGGCCTCTGCGGGGATACATCCCCCGCAGAGGTTCTCCTGCCTCATAAAGGTGAGAGGGATCTGCCCGGCCTTCCCTGGACAGATCCCTCTTGTTTTTATGTATGCAGCCATGCGGCCATGTCCCGCATCTTCTCCAGTACCTCCGCAGGCTCCTCGATGCGGATAGCGCCGCCGAAGGTGAACACCCAGGAAAAGAACGGCGGGGTGGGCGCCACATCCACGGTGGCCCGGAAGTGTTTGGCGTCCACCACCTCTGTGGCCACATCCTCCCCAAAGTGGTCTATGACGCTCCGCATGGTGCGGTTTTCACACAGCAGCGTCACCCGCCGGGGCGCGTCATGGTACATGCCAAAGACCTCCCGGAGATAGGATGCCGGATCGAAGGACGGGTCTGCTATGTAGGGGGCGTCCGACTCCTGAATGGCTGTCATGCGGTCCACACGGAACTGGGCCAGTTTCCTGTGCTTTTCCGACCAGCCCACGGCGTAGTAGAAATCCCGGTTCCAGATGAGGGCGTAGGGGCTGAAGCCATAGCGGTACCCCTTGTGTTTCAGGACCTTTTCTTTTTTCGGCGTATACTCGAAATACTGGAAGGAGATGGCCCGCTGTTCGTGGATCGCCGTCTGGATGGCGTCGATGGCGTAGTACACAGCCTCGTTGTCCGGCTTGGCTGTGCCCTCCATGTAGACAGGGCGGTTCAGGAGCGCGGCGTTGTACCGGCTGGTGAGATGGCCCAACTTCTCGATGAGGGCGGCACTCTTCTTCTCCGTGATGAGATGGGAGGACTCCACGGCGTCCACCAGCAGTTTCAGTTCCGGCAGCTCCAACAGCCGGGAGCCGATGAAGTAGCGGTTCTGCGTGCTTTTGATGCAGATGATGTCCACACCGGAATCCACGAGCAGTTGGATATCGCTGTAGACGTTTTTCCGGCTGGCATGGATGTCGTGGGCCTCCCAAAAGCGAAGGATGTCCGCACCGGTCACATAATGGCGTTCGTCCGTTTGCTCCAGAAGAAGGTGCAGCAAAGTAATTATTCTCCGTTGGCTTTCATTTTGCATCGTATCGTTCCTCTCTATCCACCCCTACTCCACCAGCCCGTACTTGACCTTGATGCGGTCCAGCTTCTCCAGCATGGGCTCGGCGGCAAACCACAAAAACAACCATGTGGCGGCGGCCTGGATGCAGTCAAAGGGGAAGCCGGTGACGTAGTAGGTAAGAATCACCTTCCAGTTGAGCTCGGGCGCCCACATCAGCGCCGACGCCGGGTTCATAATCCCACCGTAGATGAGGATGGCGGACAGCGCCCCAAAGACGCACAGCGCCCCCCGGCTGCGCCGCAGCCACCCCTTTCGGAACAGGACGCCGGCAAAAAATCCGATGATGCCCACAGCGAACATCTGCCAGGGCGTCCATGGTCCCTGGGAGAACATCACATTGGAGGCCAGCATGGTCATGGCACCCACCAAAAAGCCTGTCTCCCCGCCGAATGCCACGCCGGATATTATCGTCATGGCAATAACTGGCTTGAACTGTGGCAGCATAAAGAGTGCGGCCCGTCCGGCAATGGCGATGGCGCAGAGCACGGCGATGATCACAAGCTCCCTGGCCTTGGGCTTGCGCCCCTCGAAAATCAGGAAGAAGGGGGCCATACACTCCAAAAGCACCATCAGAGAGATAAAATAGTACTTTTTGTTATCCAGATAGAACACGCCCACATACAGGGTCAGGGGGATCAGCAGCAGAATCAGGGCCGTGGCAAAAAGGGTGCGGCGGGACAGCTTCCGCTTTTCACGCGGGGTCTGCACAAGATAATCCGGCCGGTGGGACCTGCGGGTGATGCAGGCGGCAAAGAGGAACAGCGCGGCGATAAAGAACGCGTACAGCGCCAGCTGGTCCGACGCCAGCTCGGTCATGCCCTCCATGCCCACCAGCGCCGTCAGGTCGGTGACGTTCATGAACTGCAAAAACAAGAGCAGAGCGACGCCGCCGGTGAGGACGGCCCCCAGCTTGCGCCACCAGGGCAGCGGTTTGGGCTTGTAGTCTGCGCTGGCTTCCTCCGGTTCCGGCAGCAGCGGAATATCTTCCGGCAAGGCCGGGGCGGGAGGCACCTGTCCGCCGCAGGCGGCGATCACATCCTCCACCGTCACCGCCCGGGGCAGCAGCTGTCGGGCCATGCGGTTTGCGGCGGTGGTGTAGAAGCTGTTGCCGGAGAAGAAGTTCCGCGGCGTCCCCTCGGTGACGATGCCACCGTCGAAGAAAAGGGCGCAGCGGTGGGCATACCGGGCGCAGAACTCAATGTCGTGGCTGACCATCAGCACTGCTGTGCCGCGGCGGAGCAGGATCTGCAGGATCTCCGCGAACACCTGCTTGAATTCCGCATCCAGCCCTTTGGTGGGCTCGTCCAGGAGCAAAATTTCCGGATTCAGCAACAGCACCTTGGCCAGGGCGGCCCGCTGCTGCTCCCCACCGGAGAGGTCGTAGGGGTGCCGGTCCAGCAGCTCCTCCAGCCGGCACAGGGCCGTCACATGGGCTACGCGCTGGTCCTGCCGCTCTTTGGAGAGTTTCCTGCCCTTGAGGATCTCATACAGGTCCTCCCGCACCGTCTTTTTGACGAACAGGGTCTGGGGGTTCTGGGGCAGCATCCCCACGGAGCCGGAGATTTCCAGCTCCCCCCGATAGGGCTTCCGCAGGCCGGAGAGCAGCTTGAGGCTGGTGGTCTTCCCGGTGCCGTTGCCCCCCAGCAAAGCGAGGAATTCCCCCTTCCGCAGGGACAGGGAGAGGCCCTTGACCACATCCGGCAGGTCCTTGTCATACTTGAACCACAGCTCGCGCCCCCGCAGCACCACATCGCCGCCCTTTGGAAGCTGTGGTTCCGGGCGCAGCGGTTCGATTTCCTTCCGGCCTGCGAAACTGGCCAGCCACTCCCGGCCCTCCCGGACGGTGACCGGGCAGGGGGCGCTGTCGTTCACGGCTGCCCAGATCCGCATGGGGGTGGGCATGGCCAGGAACATGGTATGTCCGCTCTGCCGTAGCTGCTCGCCCACCTCTTGGGGCGTCCCGGTACAGAGGAGCGCCCCCCGGTCCATCACCGCTACTGTGGTCGCCAGCGGGAACGCCTCCTCCAGCCGGTGCTCGGTGAGGAGGATGGTGGTGCCCAGCTCCCGGTTGATCTTCCCCAGCGTGGCCAGAAAGTCACTTGCGGCAATGGGGTCCAGCTGGCTGGTGGGTTCGTCCAGGATGAGGACGGAGGGCTGCATGGCCATAATGGAGGCCAGATTCAAAAGCTGCTTCTGTCCGCCGGAGAGCTCCGTGACGTTTTTATAAAACCAGGTCTGGATGCCGAAGAAGGAGGCCATCTCCGCCACCCGGCGGCGGATGGTGGGCGTGTCGTACCCCAAGCTCTCCAGCCCAAAGGCCAGCTCGTGCCACACCTTGTCGGTGACCACCTGGTTTTCCGGGCTCTGCTGGACAAAGCCGATGCGCTGGCTCTCCGTCCGCTGGTCCAGTTCCCCCAGCAGCTTGCCCTCAAAGAGGATGGTCCCGCCGCGCTTCCCGTGGGGCGCCAGGGCCCGCTTCAGCTGCCGCAGGAGGGTGCTCTTCCCGCAGCCCGATGGGCCGCAGAGCACCACAAATTCACCCTGCCGGATGGTCAGAGAGAAATCACGGAGGGCGGGGGATGGCTGTTCCGGGTAGGTAAAGGTCAGATGGTCCATGCACAGGCAGGGCGCTTTCCGGTTATTCAAGACGCTCGCCTCCTCTCTCAATCGTATCAAGCTGCTGACGGATCGCCCGCAGCTTTGCCTGCCGGTCCGGCGCCGCCAGCTCGTGGGTGAGATACGCCGGCTGGACCCGGTCAACAATCTCCCGCACCGCCGGATCCGTCCACGGCTCGTGCCGGTCTATGTTCTGGATATGGGCATAGCAGGCGCGGTACTGCCCCGGCAGATCCTTCGGGAAGTCTATCGGCAGCGCGCCGCAGTGCCGGCGGACATATGCGCCGCTGATGCTCTGGTGGAGGTGCATCCCCTGAATATACCGGCACAGCGGCCCGTGGCGGTCCAGCATTTCCAGGATAAACCGTACCCCGTCCCGCTGCGTGGCAATGGAGCGCTCCGCGTTCATCAGGTGGCCGGTATCCAGCAGAATGCCCTTGCGGGGATACCGGATGCCCTCCAGCAGGCAGGAGGTGTTCTCCGGCTCCGTCAGCGTAAATCCCGGCCACCACTGGTTTTCCACCAGAAAAGCAAAGGGCCACTCGGCGTCTCCCAGCAGGAGATTGATGAGCTCTGCCGCGGCGTCGATGATCTCCTCGTTGGTGTGGAGCCAGCGGTAGGTGTAATTCTCCTCCACGGATACATCGGTGACATGGAACACCACATAGGCGGCGTCCAGTGCGGCGGCCCGCCGGAGGTCCGCCCGGTACAGGTCCACAAGCGTTTCCGGCGTCCGCCCGCCGTAGTACCACGCCACGGCGTCCATGCTGCCGAACTTATATAGCAGCCGTTTTCGGTCCTCCCGGTAGAAGTCCAGCCAGTCCGGGAAGAAAGTCAGGTGATAGCCCGCCAGCAGGTCCTTCGGGAAATCCGCCGGGATGTCCCCGCCGCTCCAGATGCCTTCCACGCCGTCCAGCCCCAGAGCGGCGCAGGCCCGCCGCAGGCCGTCCCAGCCGCCGTACTCTTCTCTTGTCCGCTCGCACAGCGGCAGGTTCATGCTCTGGCGCACGTCTGTCCCTCCGCTTTCTCCAGCTTCCGCCAGGACCAGTCCGCCCAGCGGTCCACGAGGACCGGCGTCAGGCACAGGGCCAGATAGACCAGCTGGAAACTGATGGTCATGGGCGTGAGCGCCGCGCCCTTCATGGTGGGGTAATACCGATAGGAGAGTCCGCCGGCCATCCAGCCGCAGAGGATAAAGAAGCCGCAGAAAAGGAGCCAGGCCAGGGCCGCTTTGTCCCGGCTGTCGAAGCGGTAGATGGAGAAGGCGGTGCGGCCCGGCAGCCCGTAGCCCCGGCTCTTCATGCTGTCCGCCGTTTCAATGGCGTTCTCCAAGGCCCAGGTCACCATGATGGAGAGGATGGTGATGCCGTTTCGCAGCCGCTGGAGCACGCTGCCGTTGGACACGTCCCGCCCCACGCAGCGCTGGGCCTCGCTGACCACCTGGATCTGCGCCTTAAACTTGGGCACGAACCGCAGCGTCATGCTCAGCACCAGGCTGAGGGCCGGGATGACCCGGCCAAAGAGATAGACAAACTTGTCTGAGGTCATCACCGCCGTATAGCAGGAGAACCACAGGACCACGGCAGCCAGCATGGCGGCCGCTGCAAATCCGTAGGCGATGCTCTCCAGGGTCAGGGGGTTGCCGGAGGGCAGGTAGGCCAGCAGCGTCGCCCCCTCGTGGTTGAAGGCCGGGTTGATGAGGGCGGCCATCAGGGCCATGGGCAGCAGGAACAGCAGCTGGAACCGCAGGGCCTTCCGACCGTTCAGGTAGAGATGGTAGGCGATGGCGCCGGCGAGGGAGATGAGCAGGCTGACAGGGTGCATGAAGAACATACTGAACACCAGCACCAGCGCGAAATACATAAAATTGATGACAGGGTGATAGCTGGAAAAGGCGTCTCTGTTCGGCATAGGATACGGTTCCCTTCTTTCTTGACGGTGCTCCGCTCTCTTTCGATGGCCTCCGTCGGCAGACAGGGGCCATTGAAAAAGGGCGGGAACGCGGGGACGGCAGCAGCCGCCCCCGGCTATGGAATCTCTGGTTTTAACTTCCCGTGGAGTAGTAGCCGCCCACATCCACGCCCAGATCGCAGGTGTACTCCCACTCAATGACGTCCCCGGCCTGCAGCTGGTAGCGGGAGCAGCCGTAGTTGGGGAACCAGCCGTTCACCTGGTACATCCAGCCGGAGAGCTCCCCGCAGTCGAACTCATAGAGGTTGTGGATGCCCTCGATGTAGGCGCTGTTGTACATGGGGGTGTTCTCAAACTCCATGTGGATGCCCTGCTGCTTGCCGGTCCGCTGGAGCACGTTAAAAACACTCTCACCCTCGTAGAAGGTGACCTCCGTGGGCTCCAGGATCCAGCCGTCCTCCGGCACCAGCTCCACCTTCTCCGGGTCCAGCCAGTCCATGTGGTCCAGGATGGTGGCGCAGGAGATGGAAATGGTGCAGGTGTAGGCCGTGTCGGAGATCTCCACATCCTGGGGCTCCACCGGCAGGGGTTTCCCCTCCGGCACCGGGTCAGTGAGATACTGATCCTTGCCGGTATCCGGGTCAATGACCATGCCCTGGGACTCGGAGTACGCCTTGTCGCCGGCCTGCACGCCGGGGGAGGACCCGCCGGCGAGTTCCGCGGCGGCGTCCAGCTTTTCCTGCGCGGTCATGCCGCCCTCTGTCCCACCAGGGCGGCTCTCAATGCCCTCTGCCGGGGTTTCATCATCCGGGGAAATCAGATCCGTCTGCGTTTCCTGCGGGGGATCTTCCGTTTCAACGCCCTGTTCTGACAGGTCCGGCTGTTCCGTTTCCGGCGCTTCCTGCGTCCCGTCCTCCGCGCTGCCCGTTTCTTCGGGAACAGTTTCTCCGGAATGCCCGGTATCAGTTCCTGAGTCCTCCGGCGCAGCGTCCGGTTGGCCGGACAGCGTGGTATTATTGTCCGCCACATTCCAGCCCTGCAGGCCCGGCGCGCCGCCGCCGTACCAAAAGGCGGCGGCCAGCACGGCCACGATCAGGACCGGGACGATCACTTTCCACTTGTTCTTTTTCCACCACATAGGCGCTCTCCTTTACAGGAGCTTGGCGCTGCTGAGCAGGTTGTAAAGCATCTGGGCAATCTCGCAGCGCAGGATTTCTGTCTTCCCCTGAATCTCCATGGCGGAGTCGTCCAGAATCCCCTCCTGATAGCAGAAGGCCAGGCCCTCCCGGGCCCACTCCGGCGTGGTCACATAGTCGGTGAACTGGGCCAGCACATCCCGCACGGCGGCGGTGTCCAGCGCCGTGTCCATACCGCAGAGTTTTGCGGCCCGGGCCACCATGACGGCGGCCTCCTGTTTGGTAATGGTGCCGTCCGGGTTGAAGCGGCCTTCGCCCACGCCGTTGATGAGGCCGTAGGTGCTGGCGGTCCCCACATAGGGGGCATACCATGCGGTGGAGGGCACGTCTGTAAAGGCCTCGCTGGCGGCGGGCGTCAGGCCCAGGGCCCGCACCACGATGGCGGCGAACTGGGCGCGGGTCATGCTCGCCTCGGGATGGAACAGGCCGTCCCCCATGCCATCGATGATCCCCCGGGCGGCCAGCGCCTCGATGGCCGGCTGATTTTCATGGGCGTTGGCTCCGGTGATGTCGTCAAAGGTCTTGCCCATCTGGGTAATCGGCACGGCCTTTACGTCGGCGTGCTTGCCCTCCAGCCCGGCGCCGGACGGGGTTTCTTCACCCTCCGCCACGGTGATGGCGTCCCCCATGCGGTAGAGGCTGTTTTTGTTCTGCCGCGCCCGCTGCGCGGCAACCATGCCGTAGAACGCCTGCTCCGTCGCCATCTGGTTGGAGCCGGATCCGTTTTGGGTATGCAGGAACCCGTTTCCGGGTTGATAGAAGGTCATGAGGTTGTCCAGCATGGTGTTCCCGCCCTTCACAAACCGGGGATCGTCCAGGGAGATGCCCAGCTCGCACAGGGCCACGATCATCTGCACAACGCTCTCAGAGTTGGCGGTACCCCAGGAGGCGAAGCCGCCGTCCGTGCTCTGCTTTTTCGACATACAGGCCAGCGCCTCTTCTGTGGCTTCGGCCACGGCCGGCTGGTCCTGATACTTTGCCAGGGCTTGCAGCGCCATGCCGGTGATGTCCGGATCGGATACGCCGTCCCCGGAGCCGGCGGCCTCTGTTCCGCCGAACAGGCTCCAGCCGCCGTCCGGGAGCTGGCACTCCAGAATGCGGTCGATATACATCTGCCGGGTGGCCTGCGTCTTAGCCTCCGGATTTACCGGCATGGGATAATCCCGGGAATCCAGGGCAATGAGCGCCCAGATGGGGCCGTTGAGCCCCTGCCAGATGGTCTTGTCGTAGTCCCCCAGGGCCTTGGTCAGGTCATAGCCGGCCACGCTGCGGGCGTCTTTTCCAATAGCGCTGAGGGCCACAATGACGCGGCTGTATTCGGTGTATTTCTTGTCGTGGAGTTCGCCCTTGCAGGCTCTGACATACGATTCCACGGTGGCGTAGTAGTCCTGATAGTATTCCTCCGGTACGGTATAGCCGCTCCGGACCAGGCCCAGCACGGCCCATTCCCCGCCGATGGAGCCCACCTGCGGGCTTTTCACCGTCTCATAAATGTACTGCGCCGTGTCCTCGATGGCCGCCGTTAAGGTGTCATCCGACACCGCCGCAAAGGCGTTTCCCGACAGCCCCAGCACCATAATCAATGCCAGGAGCGCGGCCGCGCCGCGTTTTAAGCGTTCCTTCATCATGCTTCTCCTTCCGTTTTTGTTGTCAGGCCGGCCTCTTTTGCTGCCGCCTGCCCAGACAATTCCTGTGCCTTCCTGCGCCGGAGCGCTTCCTCATTCCTTCTTCGGTTGTCCGCTCGCCGCTGCTCGCGGGGCCTCTTCAATCCGGCGGCGGTCAGCGCCCGGGGCCAGTTGCCGAACCGCTGGATCAGGAAGACGCGGTAGACGCAGAACACCTCTTTCTTGCTGGGATTCCGCCCCAGCCGCGCCGCCGTTTCCCGCAGGACGGCCAGCAGCTCCTCGTCGGGAAACGCGCCGTACAGCGCCTTGCGCGTTTCTTTTCCCATATAGTTCTTCCACTGCTCCGGCTCCAGCCATGCGGTGCTTTCCCGGTCTCCGGCGGCGTTCGCCGCGTCCAAAGCAAGCGCCTGCTTCAGCCGGAGGACTTCGCTGGGCTCCACGTTCCTGCCTCCACCTCCTCGCTGTACGAAAAGATGCGGGACCCATCCAACGGATGGGTCCCGCATGATCTCTCGTTGGCCGCGCCCATCCCGCGCGGTCCGGTGTGTTGTCCCGGCTGTTACGGGAGGGGTAAGCCTGCGGCGGGTTTCACGCTCTTTATCTGGTATTCATTTTTGTCCGGGCGCCCGCAGTCACAATGGCAGGCTGCGGGCGCCCTTTTTAGGGGGATGCGCTTATTTCACCATGAGCGCGGTCATCCGCTGCAGGATCGTCGCGACCTCCGCGCGGGTGGCGTTGCCCTTGGGATCCAAAATTGTGGGGCTCTTCCCGGAGATGAGGCCGTTCCTGACCGCCCACTTCATGGCGTCGGATGCCCACGGGGACACCTGGCTGCCGTCGTGGAAGCGGCTCAGGCTGCCGGATGCGGCGGTATCCATGCCCAGGAAGTCCGCGTAGCGGTACATCATGGCCGCCAGCTGCTCCCGGGTAATGTTGGCGTCGGGATCGAAGTGTCCCTCCGCCACGCCGTTGACGATCCCGTTCTCGCTGGCCCAGATCACCGCATCGGTGTACCAGGTATCGTCCGGGATGTTCGCAAAGGCGTTCTCCGCCGCGGTTTCCGCTTCGTCCTCCATCCGGCGGAGCACCGTGACCAGCATGGCGCGGGTCATCTCCTCGTTGGGGGAGAAGGCCGTGGCGCTGGTGCCGTTGAACAGCTCGCGGCTGGAGGCGAAGTCGATGGCGTCCGCCGCCCAGTGCCCGCTGGTGTCCGTGAACGTCTTGGCGTTGTCCACCACCTTCACGGTGCAGGGGCCGTCCACCAGGCCGGCGACCTCTCCGTCCGCGGTGACGGATTTCCGGATGATGGTTTCCGTGCCGTCTTCCGCCACCAGCACCAGCACGCTGCCGGCGTCTGCGGCGGGGACGGTCACAGTCAGACCGCCGGGCACGGTATCCACGCTCTTGCCGTTCACCGCCACATCCAGCCGGATGGCGTCCGACTTGCTGCCGCCGGCGCCGGTCACAGTGACCGATTCCGCGGTGAACGACACGGTGCTGCCGCTCTGCTTCGCCAGCTCAGACAGGCCCTCGCTGGGGATGGTCATGCCGGCGATGGGAGTGGACACCGTCAGATCCAGGCTGTCGCCGGCGATGTCGCTGACCGATGACTTCGGCAGCTCCACCGTAACCTTGGAGGCGTCCCCGTCGATCTCGGGGGCCACCACGATGGTGGAGATGCTGCCGTCCTCAGCGGCCTGCTCCAGCACCTGTTCCACCGTTTCGGCGTCCACCTTGGCGGTGGCCTCGCCCTTGCTGTTCACAGAGGCTTCCGGTGTGATGGTGATGGAGCCGCCGCCGGTTTCCCCGACTTCCTCCGGCATCTCTTCGACGCCGGCGATGGTCCCGCCGCTGATGCTGCTGCCGTGTTCCTCCATCCACTCCACCGCGGCGTTGAATTTCTCCACATCGGCGATGGTGATATAGAGCTTCTGATCCTCATCCAGCGCATCGTAGGCATTCCGGGCGGCCTGCACCATCCCCCTGTCCGCAGTGGTCAGTTTGTTTACAGAGGGGATCTTGGACAGCAGATCCTTGACGTCGTCAATCTCGGTGTAGAATTGGATTGCTTCTTCCGCCGATGTCAGTTTGTTCAAATTGGTAACCTTGGTCTTGGCTTCCGCGTTGAGGGCATCATAGGCGTCCCGAGCCAGTTTCACCGCTTCTGCCTGCGTCTTATAGCCGGCGTAGGTGATGGTGGGGATGGCGTCGATAAGCTCAACGACGCTTTCCGCGCTGTTGCTGTCCATGACCTTGATGGTGTACCAGGTGCCGGTATACTTGATGGCTTCCGTTTCCTGGTTGTTCATGGACAACCATGTCGGCTCACCTACGCCGATGTAGATGATATCGCCGGCCTTGACCGGGATCGACTCGCCCCGGCGGTAGAAATCTACATTTCGTTCAACAACTTTTTCATTCAGGAAAGTTTTGACCTGATAGTTTTTGTTCGCAGCAGTGGGTGTTACAGATACGCGGCTGCCGTTGGCGACCAGGACGTATTCCAGGACATCTCCGTCAAAACTCGGGGACAATGTTCCGCCATCTACCTCAAGATCCGCCAGGCTGGTATCACTGCTCGACCAGGAGCCGCCCAAATCCGCGCCATAGCCCTCCAGCGTGAACATGACGCGGATTTCATCGCCGTCTACAATTCGGTAATCCCGTTGTTGGGCCGAAGCGCTGAAAGAGGCGAAGCCTTCATTGGTAAACCAGTCGTTGAGGACTCCCATCCAGCCGGATGTGTTCTTCCCGTCAAACTCTTCCAGCTTGTCGTCACCATAGGTAATTGCGGAGATGTAGGTGATGCCGGGATCATTCACGCCGCCCTGGCTTCCGCCCGTGCCTTCCCATCCGTAACCCTCGCGAGTTAGCGCGGCGGTAATGCAGCTCATCATGGTGCTGTCATGATTAAGCGCCACATAGGCATCTACAAATGTACCGCGCAGCGAGTCAGGCGCACCGGAATAGGTGGTGTTCTCAATGATTACATGGACGCTGCCCAGCTCTCCGACGGTTTCATCTACCAGGAACCCTTCTTCCACCGTCTTCATAGCGGCAATGGCTGCGTTCTTTGCCGATGCAATGCTTTCCTCGTCCTCAGCAGCATCAATAGCCGCCAGTCCATCGTTGTAAAATGCTGTCAGCTTGCTCCAGTTTTCAGCCGTGTAGGCTGTCTTGGAGTAGGCGTTGTAGGCTTCCGTCAGCTCGTTTTTCGCCGTCAGCTTACTGTAGGAGAGATCCCCCTCTGTGATGGTGTTTATCGTAATCGTGAAATCACAGCGTGGGTTAAGAAAAGAGTAAGTGTATGCCTCCCCTCCCGAAGAATCCCAAGGTCTTTCCCGGACTGAGTATGGCTGCGGACCACTGCTCTCCACACTCACCAGCTGCATATTGGCGCCGTCGGGAATGGCAAATTGGAATTCAATGATATTATCCTGGTTCTTTCCGCTGCCAAATGTGAATTCTGCCTGGTCGTCAGTTCCTACTGTTTCCAGCAGATCACGCCCTTCTGTAACGGTGATAAATTCAGTTCCGTTGTTTTCTTTGTCCCGGGCGTAAGCATTAACCTCACAAGCGGCGAACTTGCCGCCATGATCTGCCTCGATGGTAAGGGTAAAACCAGGGCCTTCCGGGAGGCCGCTCCCATCTGCCCCATAGGCGCTCAGGAGGGCGTTCCACTGTGCCATCTGCAAACCAGTAAGCTGCCCTTTCTGATACTCCGTCATGCCGTTATACAGCGACTTAGCCCATTCCATGCGCGCAGCATCTGATTGATAGAATTTTCCCTCCAGAACCTGCTCCGCAGACGGAAGATACTGCAGGTATCCAGTCATCAGGGCGTTGACCCGCTCATTTTCCTCCAGATTTGCGTCTTGCACCGCCTGGATGGCAGTGATGGCAGCCTGTTGGCTTTCATAGGCATCTGCCAGCAGATCCGAGCTAGCAATCGCTGCGGAAGCGGTTTCATAGGTCTTGGTAATTTCTTCCCACTGCGCCTCGGAGTAAAATGCCTGCTCATAGGCGTTGTAAACTGCATCCAGTTCTTTTTGCAGTGTTGCCACGGCGGAGGCTGGGTCGCTGGGCGTGACAATATGCAGCAGCACAGAATCGCCTGCAGCCAGGCCGGGGAATTCGCCTCCGGTATAGCTTGTCTGGTCTGTGGTTTCCGCCGGCGTCTGATCGCGGACATCTGCCACGAACAGCTTGTACCAGCCTTCCTTATACAGGCTGAGTGTGGCCGTACCATCAGAGCTGGTCACAACACCGGTGTTTTCATAGGCGGCAGCCGCCTTTGCTTCATCGGCAGTTTCTTTCGCCTCGCTGAGGAAGATGGTGGCATTGCCCGCCGACAGGGGGTTCCCCCAATTACCGCTCTCCGGCACAGCGCTGGTCTTGGTGACTTGCACAGAAAATTCCGCGCCGCCTTCCGCCTCCATGGTATCCCCGCCGCTGATTTCCAGCTGGGAAACGTAAGAGCGATATGTTTCGTAGGGCGCTGCTGGAATGGTACTGGTGTAATACTTATAATTTGGCGCCGGTACTCTTGCGAGGACAACCTCATCGCCGTCATGCAGTTCCACAGCAGCAACACCGGTTTCAATCCCATTCCCATTTATCAGCAATCCTGTCCAGCGTGAGAAAGAAGCATCCCGGTCTACAACCAACGTGCCGTTGACATAGGCCATAAGGCAGGGGGAAACAGTGGAGTTACCCGTTGATTCAGCCGGTGTGAAGTCAAATTTTATAGCATCCAGCAGGCTGCCGATGGTCTTGTCATCCGTCAGCGTGACCGTCCCATCAAAAGCGGCGGAGTCGGGGTCTTTCAGTGCATATTGCGGATATCTGGCGGCAAAACTATCCGCCACACGGACATGGACGGCGACAGATCCCCCTGCGTCCTCCAGCTGATAGTAGGCCGTGGAGGCCGCGGCCACAGCCTGGGTGTAGGCTGTATACGCAGATTGGGTGCTAATCGATGATGGATCAAGGGCGGAAAGCACCTGATAGGCTCCGTCGCCAATGCCGTTCTCGTCCTTGTCCTCCACATTGTACCATGCGCTCCAGCTGTCAGGGGTATAATCTGCCGCAGTGAGTTTTGCCTGCTGCTCCAGCAGCCAGTCTGCCGCGCTCTGCCATAAGGGCAGGATTTCCACATAATCCGTGAGAAAGAGGTCGCTCCTTGCAGCGTTTAACACTGCGGCAGCGTTTTCCAAATCACGTTGCCGCCCTGTTGTGTTTGCAGGTGTCGCATCGCCGGCTTCTTTCCCCTCCGGAATGGCATCACCTTCTTGGTAAAACAGGGAATCCAGCAGTTCCTTTGCATTCTCATAGTTCGTTGTGAAGTTCTCCCAGCTTGCATCAGTATAGGAACTGCCGGAAGGATTTGGATTGCCGCCCGTGTAAGCATCCTCATGCCGTTCAAGCGTTTCGTACAGCCCGGTGGCGTTGACCTGGGTGGTGGGGATACACTTGGCAAGAGCCTGCGACAGCGCGCTGCCCGGGTCGTTTTGGTTCAATTTGTCAGTTTGTTCATCAACTGCATTTTGATTTGCTTTGCCATTCAGGGCACTTGTATAAACTCTATTGGCTTCGTCCGCGATACTCTGAACTTCCGCCCAAAAGCTGCCTTGGCTGTTTGTAATAGTATCGGCATCCTTGCCATTGTAGCGGTCGTCTGAAGTATAGTAGCCGCTCACAGGGATGCTGTCAATTGCAGATTTCAAGGCGTCCGCATTAACCGGCTCTTCACTGGCAGATGCTTTATATATCAGAAAATTCGCCGTGAATATCTCCTGATCTTGTGTATATACATATACGATATAGAAATCAATGCCAGAAAAAACAAAATCGCTCTTTCCTGACAAATATCCTGCAACTGCTGCCGGGGTGGCCGTCTGGAGCCCATTCAATGAAAAAGCAACCGTGTTGCTTCCAGAAAAAGAATACTTTTTCACTTCAATTGTTTCATAGTCTTCATTTATTTGGCAAAGAGGGGCACTTGAAGTATCCAGAAAATTCTCATCTGTAAACTCTACTGATATTTCATCATCAGTAGCCTCAATGATGTACGTGTAACCGAGGGAATTTCCAGTATCATCAATGGAATTCATTAGGTTTCCGCCAGTAACTGTCACCCCGTCCGCCGCTGCCCAGGCCGCTGGCATAAGGCCAACCACAAAAGAAATTGTCAGCAATAGTGCGAGGGCGCGGTGGGCAATTTTGCCCACCATTTTCCTCCGGGACGGTTCTCTTGTCCCGGCCCTTCCCGTATCTGTCCCATCGGCGTGATATTCTTGCATCATAATAACTGAACCAACTCCTATCTTCTCTTCAAATTCAAGGTAGCGTTATGTCAGGACGTGCGAGGTGGGATCCGCCCGCGCCCTGTTCCAAAGAACGGCCGCCTTCCAACGCGCGCCGTCCACATTGTTTTTGAATACTTCCCGCCACATCCCCGGTACCGGTTCCTGCGCTCCCGCCCGCCGCGACGTAGACCGCGTGCTTCCGCCCTTGGCACGCTCCTGTCGTCGCGTGCTTCCCCGGAAACGGATATGCTCTCCCGATGTGGCTATTCAGTTGTCGGCCGCGGATCGGCCATACGGAAACGGGCAAAGGCCCTGCCGCAGCGCCGCATTGACGGCCGCGCGCAGGGGGTTATCCGGCCGGCAAGGGTTATCGGCGTCAGAGGGGACCCCTCTGACGCCGAAGGGGCGCGCCCCTTCGGCGATGCCTCCCTGGAACGCAAAAAAGCGAACGCATCGTTTGGATGCATCCGCTCCTGTCCCTCTGGGGAGGCTGCCGGCGCGCTCTTCCCGCGCCGCGTCCTGGCATTCTTGTCAGAGCAGCCCCGAACCGTCGGGGGTGAGCTCTCAGTAGGTCTTCTGACTGATGTGTTCAGGCGGGGCCATCCCCGCCAGCGCATACCCGCAGCCTTCCCGGCTAAGCCATTACAGCCGCCAGTGACCTGCTTTCGCAGAAAACGGATATACTTCACAATCACAGCTATTGAATTGCACGTCGCCGCCGCTTTCGCTACGGTTCCTGCTGCAAAACATATACAGGAATTTCACCTGATTCCCTTGTTCAGCCGAACAAGGATGCGTGTCCGCCCCGGGGTGCCGGAACGGGTCGCGCATTTGCCACAAAAGCCGGATATTCCCTATGCAGTTGTCTGGGTTTCCTATGACAGAGGGAAATCATGCGTGGGTGTAACCCACGCATGAAGGGCCATGGCTGTTTTCGGTAAAATGAAAATGTAGCAAATGGTACTCAAAAAGTGAGCACCCCAATGGCAAATAAAAAGAGCCATTGTCAGCACCTGAAATAAACGCTACCCTTTAGGTGGGATAACCATAAGGGGGTAGCAGAAAGGTGTTACGAATGGCTCAAATCAAGTATATCAAAGACCTCTACGAAAATGAAGAGGCAAGTTTGCGGGAAATATGCCGCATAACCGGCCACAGCTTTGAGACTGTCCGCAAGTACGCCTACCAGGAAAACTGGAGCGAGGACAATCTGCCGGATATTGAGCCACAGAGCTATCCGGTGCTGCAAGACTTCATCCCCATCATTGATAAATGGCTGGAGGAGGACCGAAAGGCCCCCAGGAAACAGCGCCATACAGTAATGCGGATTTACCACCGCCTGTGTGATGAGCATGGGTTTACTGGCTGCTATTCCACCGTGAAGAAGTATGTCCGCAAGAAAAAATATGTCATGAAAACTCTGAGTGCCGGTTATCTCCCTCTGGAGCACCCCAAAGGCTGGGGACAGGTGGACTTTGGCCTTGCGGAAGGCGAATGGGCCGCTACCGGAGAACGCTTTCCGTTCTATGCGCTGACGATCTCATTCCCCGGCTCTAACAACGGAGTAACGCAAGCGTTCCCGTCTCAAAACCAAGAGTGCCTGCTGGAAGGCATGAAGCGGATTTTTGAGCACATTGGCGGCGTCCCTCCCAGGCTGCGGTTTGACAACATGACCACGGCGGTTGCTCAGGTACTAAAAGATGGTGAGCGTGTCCTTACGGACGGCTTTACCCGCTTTATGCTCCACTACCGTTTCCAAGCTGATTTTTGCAATCCGGCTTCCGGCAACGAAAAAGGCAATGTAGAGAACAAGGTTGGTTACAGCCGCCGCAATGCGTTTGTCCCGGTCCCAGTCATTACCTCGTTTGAGGAATTTAATGAACAGCTCTTGGAGTGGTGCGAAAAGGACGCTGACCGGCTCCACTACAAGCACAAGGTTCCCATCCGGGAACTTTGGGAAGAGGACAAGGCGGCACTTTTAGAGCTGCCGCAGTATCCCTTCTCTGTGTTCCGCTACACGACGCTTACCGTGAGTAAAACAGGCTTCGCAACGATTGAGACGAATAAATACGGGCTATCTCCCATGCTGGCCGGCGAAAAAGTACAGGCCAAAATCTTCTATGACCATGTAGAGTTTTACCACGACCACAGACCGGTTGGACGCTTTCCCAGAAGCTACAAGACCAATGATGAGGTCTACGACTGGACGCAGTATATGTCCACCCTCTGCAAAAAGCCAGGAGCGATTGAGCATACCCGTTTCTTCCACCAAATGCCGCAACGGTGGCAGGATTATCTTGCTTCCACCAAGGGAAAAGAGCGGAAGAGCGCCCTGCAACTTCTCAGCGAAATCGTTGCTGACGGAAACTCTGAGTTCTGTGATGATGCTCTGGAAATGGCAGCCGCCAATGGCCGGGCCGATGTGGACAGCCTGCGGCAGTGTTATTACATGATTGCCAAGAAGGAGTACCGCCCAGATCCGCTTAAACTCTCCGGAGCCCCATTGCTGAACTACAATCCAAACCTCTCAGCCTATGATGGCCTGATGGGAGGTGAGGCTCATGGCTGAACAGATTGAACAGCTCATGCGGCAAGTGAAGCTGGGCGGCATGGCGAAAGGCTGGCGGAGCGTCCCCTACGAAAATACCGAGCAATATGTGACCGACCTCTTGACGCTGGAATTACAGGAACGAGAGGCCAACCGGATTAACCGCATGGTAAAGACGGCTGGTTTCCGGGTGATGAAGACACTGGATGATTTTGTGTGGAACTCCGCCATTGAACTTCCTGGCGGCTTGACATAGGAATACATGACCGACCTCCAGTTCCTTGCCCCAAAAGAAAACCTGATTTTTATGGGGAGCGTTGGGACGGGAAAGACCCATCTGGCTACGGCTATTGCTTTGAAAGCCTGCCAGGAGGGGCGGCGTGTCCGCTTCTTTACTGCGGCGGAGTTGGCAAACATCCTGCTGGAGAAGAACACCAAGGGGACCTTGAACAACTACCTGGGTACGCTGAAAAAGGTAGAGCTTGTTGTGATTGACGAGATTGGTTTCGTCCCTCTGCACAAGGATGCCGCTGAACTGCTGTTCCAAGTGATTTCCGATTGCTACGAGCGCAAGAGCCTGATTATTACTTCAAACCTGGAGTTCTCTCAGTGGAACACTGTCTTTGGGGACAACCGCCTGACTGCGGCGCTCGTTGACCGGCTTATCCACCACAGCCATATTGTGATTTTCTCTGGGGAAAGCTACCGGCTTACCCAGTCCCTAAACCGCCAGAGAGCATACACTTAGGGTACTCAAAATTAGTGCAAAAGGGCTTTGGGCACCGATGTGAGCACTTGGCCCCTATTGGCACCGATGCGAGCGTTTGGCCTCCGGGGGACCGATGTGAGCATTAGGCCCCCAGGGCACTCACTCTTGCAAAAGGCCCTCATCTTTCCGGGTACTCAAAAGGTGAGCATTTGGTACTTGGGAAAAACATTGCTCACGACATGAAATCTGGTGCTGAAGGTGCTCACTTTTTTGGGGCCCTTTTGCTCACATTTTCGTTTGACAAACACAGCCATGGCCCTTCATGATTCCTTTTTGTATGCGGCTCCTGCGTCAACACGCATGGGCTTGCTGCCCCATCCATGCCCCGCAGGACTGACTACATCTTTATTTTATCTCAAATTTTGCTAAAAACAAGTGTCCGTTCTTGCGAATTCAGCGATGTCAAGCCTCATCGGAAGCGTTATCGGTCTGCACCCATCCCATGAATAGCTTTTCGCATTTTCTGTCCGCCCTGCGTCACGGAGAGGAAAGGGCGGCCCATCCCTTGCGGGGATGGAACCGCCCGGTTCGCCCACCTGTCTGCTCTTTTGATAGATGCTTGCCGGCTATACGGCGGGGACAGGCCCGTGCTGAATTTCACAGACTTCGCATCGGTTATTTATTTGTTTGCCGCCGCGCTCTCCAGGAAGCGCATAAGGATGGTAGCGGCTTCCGCGCGGGTGGCTGTGCCGCTGGGGACGATGGTCGAAGCGGTGCGGCCGGTAATGAGGCCCTCCGCGTTGGCCCAAGCCATCGCCTCAAGCGCCCACTCCGAAATCGCTTCGTAGTCCGCGTATTCTTTCACTGACATACCCGCCACTGTTGTGTCGTACTTCTTATACTCCGCATACCGGTACAGCATCACAGCCATCTGTTCCCGGGTAATGTTGTCGGTGGGCCCGAACTTGCCTTCTCCGTAGCCGGTTACAATCCCGTTTTCGCTTGCCCAGATGACGGCGTCGGTGTACCAGGTATCAGCTGCCACATCGGCGTAGGTATTCCTACCCTTAACGGCAGGCTCACCCTCCAGGCGATAGAGGATCGTAGCCAGCATGGCGCGGTTGAGCGTGCTGTCGGGGCTGAACGCGGTATCGCTGACTCCATTCATCAGATCGTTGGTATAAGCATACTTGATTGCTTCCAGCGCCCAATGCTTCTGCACATCCATGAAAGGCAGGCTTCCAGTTAGTTTTGCAAACTCTTTCTCAGCCGCGGTCAGCTTGGAGTAATTGCCGACAAGTTTCTTTTGTGTCCCGGTCAACGCATCATAAGCCTTGCGGGCCGCCTCAATTTTCTTGCCGCTGTCCTTGGTGACGGTACCGATGGCGTCGATCAGCGCTGCGACTTTATCCGCCGCTTTCTTGTCATCTTCGCCGGTCGCACCGTCCGGCGCGCCGCTGCCGCCGCTTACAACAACCTCACAACGGGACGGAACAACAGTTGCGTCCGTGTAAGATGTCCCGGAAGATCCGCCATACGCTTCGCAGGTATAATCACAGGTTCCGCTGATTTCAACTGTGTAGGTGCCAGCAGAAGCGAACGTTAACACAAATTGACCGTTCTCGTCCGTCGTTGTAGCCATGGCCGAAACAACGCGGCCGTCTTCGTCATATACGGTAACAGCAGCATTGACCGGAGTTGCCGCGCTGTCCCGATTCTCGCTGCTGTTCATGACATTGATGCCATGAACCGTAAAGACTTTCTCAGTACCAACGGATGCATTATAACTGTCTTCTTCAAACCAAGTATAAAGATCGGAATACTGAACAAGATCCTTATATGCATAAACTGCAAGCTTATCGTTACCTTCAATTTCCGTCTTAGGTCCGTTAACCCAACTGTGATTCAGGACATAAGAAATGTTACCTGAACGATTACCCCAGAATTTATTGACCCAACCGCCGCCGTCAGTGTCTATTTCTTCATAACCTGATGCACCGCCAGAGTAATACATCTCATGCAGTGCGGCAAAAGCGTCTCCCATGGTATAGCGTCCGTCCTGATCTTTATCATAGACGGTAACAGGTGCATTGCATAGCACGGTACCATCCACGCCGGTGACAAATTCGCCTTTATCACTATAGGAGATGGTGACGGTAATGGAGTCGTAATCAGGATCCACCTCTCCGCCGGAGGATTCCGTAACAGTAATCCTCTGCGTCACAGGCTGCAAAGTGCTGTCTGCATCGCTGCCCGTGTATGTGATTGTTACAGCGGAGTCACCCACAGCCAATTTCCCGGAGGGCGTATAGTTGTAGTCGGTGGTAACGACTGTACTTCCATCGCTATAAGTTGCGGTAACCACCATGCCGTCCGGACTGAATCCTTCTCCAGCCTTATACGTAGTTTTGGCAGGCGGTGTAGTAATGGCAATTTGGGTCACCAAGCCGAGCTGCACATCCACAACCGCAGTCTTTCCGCCATAGGTGATGGTGACCGTTTTGTCGCCTGCGCTGAAGGTTTCAGGGCTGTAAGTGTACCCGGTGATTGCTTTGGTACTGCCGTCACTATAGGTGGCAGTAACTACCATGCCGGTAGGATCAAAAGCCGCTCCTACACTGTATGCAGTTTTATTAGGCGGAGTGGTAACCTCTATTTTCTCCAATGTGGCATTTTTAACTGTAACCTGGATGGAAGTCGTCTTTGTCACGCCTCCATGGGTGTAGCTGATGGTGATTGTTTTCGTGCCAGCCTCTGTAAACGCGACGGTATCGTAGGTGTAGCCATCGATTTCTTTGGTAAAGCTCCCTTCGCTTCCCTGATAGGTGGCCGTCACTTTCATACCGGCAGGGTCAAACACATCACCGATACAATACTCCGTCATCTCAGGCTGCGTTGTCACATTGATGCTGTCCAACTTTCCTCCAACCGGGATAGAGATGTCCGGCAGCTGCCCGAAATAAGAGAGCATATTGGCGGACATTCCACTGGTGCTTTGCCCCATTTTTGTGCGGTGTTCACCGAACTTATAGTGAGAAAAGCCGCCCACATTGAACGCGCCGTTGGAGAGCGTGAAGACATCCCCATCAAAATCTGCCGGAACAGTCAGTTCATCGCCCACATTGACCATGGAGTTGCCGTATCCCGAATCATCTTTCCCGGCCGAGACAAGATGCTCCACGACCTGATTGTATGGATTGGATGCAAAGAAGTAGTAACCATAGCCGCCGCGGCCATTGCCGGCACTTTTTCCCTCATAGCCGCTGACATTAAAATATACCGCTGCCGCACTGGTGTTATAGGCATACATCCGGTTGACCGGGTTATAGAGCGTGTCGAACTGAATGCTGACCTTCTCACCGGGGACAAGGACAGCATCTTCCAGCGGCTTTCCGTTGACGGTCACATCGACCTGCTTGGCTGTAATGACCTGATACTCCGATCCCTTGGCGCTGTCCACCTTCACAATATTGCGCCCTTCCGTCAACGGAACCGTATACCGGCCGTCCTGACCGGCGGTGAGAGCGGTAAATCCGGTAAAGCTCATCTTTCCATCACTGATTGTCGGATTGGCCACAGACACGGCGGTAACCCCTGCGCCCGGGGTAAAGGTATACTCGCCTTGCTCATCCATGAAGTAGATGACATCGTAGTCGGCGTCCAAAGCCACTCCGTCCAGCTTATCCGAAACCGTCTTATCTGTGTTGATTACCAAACCGGTGTCAATGCCGCTGGCGGCGGCATCCACAGAGACGACCAGCACACCGGTGTTCTCCGGCCAGATAGCGCCGAAGAAACCGTTGGGGTCATAGTTATCATAGGACACCTTGGCGCCGTCGTGGTAATTCACCGTCATAGCATCGTAGGTAATGAGAACAATGGCTGTGCCAGCGCCCACGGCGGAGATTTTCCCGTTTTCGTCTACGGTGATCACGCTGCTGTTCGGCTGACCATCCAATCCCACAACTGTATAGTGGAAATCGGGCTCCAGAATGTAATAATTTCCGCCCATTTCCCATGTAGCATTGCTGCCCCACCACTGACGCATGGGAGAGAGCTGGTAGGTCGCATTGGCATTCAGCTTCAGATATCCCTGAGTATTGTTATTCATCAGAATATCGCCCACATTGGCTCCGCCATTGGACTTAGTATCCCGGTCCAAAGTGGCTGCCGTTTTTCCTGCGGGCTTCAGCTGTGCTTCGGTGACCTCTATGGCCACCGTGTCGCTGTCTACCGGGGTAGTGCCAATATACGTGACATAATCTGTTCCGCTGACGCGATATTCATAGACGCCCTTTCCAATGAGGAAGCTATAGGTATCCTTCCCAGCCTCTGTCTTGGGCTGGCCAACAGCGGCAACAGGCACATGGGCTACACCCTGGTAACGAGAGGCAATGGCCAATTCAGCCTTCGCTCCGGAAGGCACGGTGAGCGTCAAAGCCGTCGCAGCAGGCAACGTCATGGATACGCTCTGGGTATCTGTGCCTTGCTCTATGCTCTGTGTAAGCGCCAAAACGCCCACATGATTGGACTGCATATAATCCTCGTTCGGCGTGGCCGTCACAGAGTACAACATTGTGCCGCCCTTGGCATACATCAAAGTAGAGAAGTTCAGCTGTCCAGGCGCATTGGCACCGGCCGCTCCCAGCGTGACCGTTCCCAGCGTGTTTTTCACCGTCAGGGTAAGGTCGTCCGCCGTGATTTCGCTGTTGGTAACGGAGAACTCCACCTGACGCAGGTAGATGCTCACATCCCGCGTTCCGGCAGCGGTATCTGCCTCCGGAATGGCAAAGCAGCCGCCGCCCATGCTCTGGCCGCCGGAACTCGTGCCCCGGAAGGAGTAGGTCCCCGGTTCAAGAGACATGGTATAAACGGTGTAGTCTCCTTCAACAGCGGAAGCAGCGGCGATGGCGGACTCTTCCGCAAAAGTATCTCTGCCAGCGGTGTCAAAGCCGGTAGTGGGATAGAACGCGGCAGTCCCTGCCGCAGTTGGTACATAAACTTTCACAGTATAGGCAGCATCCGTCACGGTGACAACACAGGTGTCAGTGACGGTCTTTCCGCTGCCGTCGGTAGCTGTCGCAGTAATAACGGCCTCGCCTGCGCCGATTGCAGTGACCACGCCGGTATTAGCGTTTACCCGGGCCACATCCTCCTTCGAGCTGGAGTAGGTCACGGTAACAGCGGCAGTGGCCGGTGCGGTAACGGCAGAGAGCACCGTTGTGCAGCCCACATTGAGTTCTGCGGTTTTGGGAGTTACAGTAATACCCTCAACGGCGATGTCGCTGCTGGTGACGGTGACAGGGCACGTCCAAACGCCGCCGTTCGTCAGCGCGATGCTCAGTTCGGCCGTTCCTGCCTTCACGCCGGTAATGGTAACTTTATCAAGGACTACCTCCGGGGAAAACATCCCCGGCACTTCTTTTGTCGTAACCGCAGCAGTAAAAATGCTTTCGTCGGAAGATGTCACCTTAACCTGTGCTTCCTTGAGCTTGGGCAATGTGCTCTTGTAAGCGTATTCGTTTGTCTCGCCTGCAAGAACAGTTAGAGCCGTTTCACCCAATTTCACGACATCCTTGCCTCTTATAAAAGAAACAACAATCTTGCCAACACGTCCGTCCCCAGCATCGGCATAAAATGTCTTTGAATTATTGCTGTAAAACCGGGTAAAGGTCACCTTACCTGTATCTGCCTCAATCACGGCGGTGCCCGCCTGACCGGGTTGCCCCAGTTCGTCATTACCGCCCGACCATGTGATGACCGCATTGGGTTCACAAGTGGCGGAAAACTGCAAATACCCGTAGTCGGAGTCCTTCATGAACGTCTCCGCGACGCAGTCCACCTCAAGGCTTGTCTGCTCCATATCCAACGTGCCGCAGAGAGTCCTGCTCGCACCTACCGGTTCCCCGCCCAGCAACGTGGCAGTCACATAGATGGGAGTCGTATCCGAGCTGGGCCGCTTGGTCAAATCCACCTCAATCGTGCGCTTTGCGGAACCCCGATATACATCTACCTGCACAGTTTCCAACAGAGTTCCAGTGCTGTTGCTGCCCTCATAGACATTGACCGTAAACGGGGTGGTTTCCTGTAAGTTCGCGCTCATTTCCACATCCAGACGAACTGTCCAGTTGTCTCCCGAAGAGGGAAGGTAATAGCTGGCGAAGCTCATCTCCTCAATGGAAATGGGAACAAAGACCGCCCGATAGGAGGTATCGGCAGCCAGCGTAACCTGCATTTTTGCGGTGCTACTTTCAACGGGCGTCCATGTGCTGCCGTTGTCGGCAGACTGCTCCCAGCGGGCAAACAAGTAGTTTTTATCGGCTGCGGCAGTCAGCGTGTAAGTCTCGCTTTCCCCCTCGCGAATATAGGAAGCTGTACCGTGCTTCGCCCGTTCCAGCGTCAAGGTATGCTGAGGCGCTGCCTTCTCCGTGAACACTGGTGTGATGGAGAAGTCCTTGAGAATCTCGACCGATGTATTAAAACGCAGTGCATACGTATTTGGTGTACCTGTATAGATATAGCTCTGCACAACCAGATCAGAGGCACTCACATACGCTGCCCACGCCGTTTCGTCGGCAACCTTCAGCACCTCCAAATATTCTGTGCTGTCATGCATGGAAAGCAGTTTCTGCAGGCCGTCCTGCCCCTGCATCAGCCAGCCCGTGAAGTCATATTTGACCGTATCCCAGCTGTTGATCGATACATTGCTCACATTGCCGGTGCTGATGTTGGTTACTTCGTCGCCGCCCCAATAATTTTTCACTTCCGCATTGATATCCCCGGTAGCTTCGGTGGTATAATTCCCCTCCTCTCCAGCCAGCTTTGCTGCAGGTTGGAAGGTAAGCTTCGCCGGAATTGGCGCCGCTTCCTCTAAAACCACAATCTTTGTCACTGCGGAATATACCGTTGTGGGCGTCATGCCTTCTCCAAGGCCGTTATTGGTTACCTTTGCCCGGTAATACTTGGTCTCGCCCGGCTGGATATCCGGTTTGTAGCTGCTCGAGAGCAAGAAGTTGAACACACCATCTTTGGCATCCGAAAAGCTCCCTTCTTCTCCGCTACTAGAGCTCTGCCATTTTATCTCCAATGTGTCTTTCGTATAACTTGCTTCATCTTTTGTTATCTGAATTGATAGAGCGCGAATGGAACTGTCGCTGTAATACGTTACTTCCGGCTCTTTCAAATTCGTTTGAAAGACCGGCGCTGGCGCCGGTTCCCCTTCTGCTGCCATGGCGCTGACGGGCAGCATGCCGACCGCCATAACTAGCACAAGCAGCAGAGATAGGACTCTTTTTTTCATGTGTGATAATCCTCCTTTTTAGCTCATGTGTTTCAATTTATATAAACCGCACATGGTATGATATAGGTGCGGATTGCTTTTGTACCAAAGATGCAAAAACAACTGCCGGGAGTCCGGCAGTTGTCGCGCATGTCCCGGTGCAGGCAGGTACAAAGATACTGTCCGGCGTATCTGACTTATCCTCTCTCCGGAGGCATCACAGTGACCCGCTCGCGGGGCTTTTCACCCCATTCCGCCCTTCGGGAGTTTCCCGGCAGGATAGTACCATGATATTCTTTTTTTGATGATCGTCTTATTTATGGTTTCAGCTGCTGCGGCAGCCCGCAGAAAATACGAGTAACCGTGTTCGCTTTGGAAGCTAAAACAGTGAGAGTACGACCGGCTAAATCGCGCCATTTGCGTTCCAAATCTTCCATCGGGACGATGCCGCAAAAAATATCCTCACAGATCAACACCGTTTCCGCCGGATATTCCGTCTGCGGCAGGATGCTGCTTTGCGCACAAGCCCGCAGGTATTGTTCAAAGCCGTAAATACATCGCTTCGTCAAGTCGAGCACAGGACATTCGCTGCAGAAAAACACATCAGAATCAGTCAAGCTGAATTGCGCTTTTGCATAATCCAGCTTTCCCTGATAGACGCCGCCAATGATGATATCCATTATGTTTTTCCCTCCAACGCTGGCAGGCGGCCTTTATGAGCGACCGGACGCCCAAGACAGATTTCCACAACGCAGTCACAACGCTCTGCCAGGAACCGATCCAGGTATGCCAAGCCTCGCCTATATCGTTCGGTCACAGGATCGTAAGCAATTCCATCTCCGTACAGATAATCGCTGACCACGACGGCATGTTCCACGGCGCCGAGAAAAGTCCCCAGATCAGCCGCTATACGCTCTGTCGCGGTCTCATCAGGCTGTGCATTGGTGGGGAACATCTCATTGGCCAGCAGCGCCGTGACGCTGTCCAGCAAAAAAACACCGCTATGATCCGCCTGTTCCAAGCAAACAGGCAAGTTTCGTCCCTGTTCCAGGGTTACAAATCCCTTGCCCGCCCGTGCCGCTCTGTGGATGCGTATCCGCTCCAATTCATCGGCGTCACATGGGGGCTCCATGGTTGCTACATAATAACGCGGGCGTCTTTCTGACAGGCTCAGCGCACATTGCAAAGCGAAAGTGGATTTCCCATTTTTGCACCCACCTGTGATAAAGACTGTCATGCATCCACTCCTCACCGATAGATTCCGTATTTCAGCTTGATTCGCTCCAATTTCCTGATGATTTTATCCCCAAAGATAAAGTTGAAAATCGCCGCGGAACCGGCATGCGCTGCATCATAGGGCACGCCGGAGATGTAAAGCAGCTTCATCGTGTCCCAGCTGATCTCATTTCCTCCCGGGATACTGGCCGCGGTAACCATGGCGCAGATATTCATCAGCCCGCCGTAAATGATAAACGTTGTAAAAAACGTAAAAACAGTCAAGGTGATGTCGTCTACCGGAAGGCGTTTCCGCTGTACCAATACGCCCAGCAGTAAACCAATGGCGCCGAAAACATATAAGCGCCAGCCTAGAAAAGAGCCGTTGTCTACCGGTGGGAAAAGCAAGTAAAGAAGGTAGGCAGTCAGGACCGCAAATACCACACACAGCAGCGGTCCCATCACCACCTTAAAATCCCTGGACTTGAGTTTTTCCACCGTGGCCCGGTTAAAGGCCAGACCGGCCAGGAAGCCCAACAGTCCCCAGCAAAACATCTGCCAGGGCGTCCACGGTCCCTGCCCTTCATAAAAATTCAGTACAAACCTGGACAGGGCGCCGATCAGAAAACCCGCCTCCGGCCCCAGCGCAATTCCGCTGGCAATTATAATTGCTGTTCCTGCGCGGATTGCAATGGTCATACGGCACAGGAGCTGCACGCAGAGCGTTAGGGCACACATCATGGCAATCAGAACGATTTCACGCGCCTTTGGTTTCCGTTTTTCAAATACCATAAAAAACGGTGCAACAGTCATAGCCAAAATCATCCAGCTGACCAGGATATATTTTCGGTCGTTGAATAATGTGAACCCCAGAATAATCACCGCTGGAATCGCTATAAAAATAAGCAGCGATGAAACGGCAGTGCGCTTGCGGTGGGCGGTCTCTACCTGACTTATTTGATATCCCCGCCGCATCGAGCCGCTACCTCCTCCCATGTGATGGCATCTGGAAACCACTGTCCCGCCACTCGGTTGGCCGTGGTGGTGTAAAAACTATTTCCCGAAAAGAACTCTTTCGGAGTCCCACAGGAAACAATTTCACCGTCAAAGAACAGGGCGCACCGGTCTGCATACTCGGCACAGAACTCAATATCGTGCGTTACCATCAGTATTGTCATACCGCTCTGGCATAACCGCTTGAAGATATCGGCCAGCGTTCGCTTAAAAAAGGGATCCAATCCCTTGGTGGGCTCGTCCAGCAGCAGAATCGCAGGCTGGCGCAGCAGAATTTTTCCCAAAGCCAGCCGCTGCTGCTCGCCGCCGGAGAGGTCATAAGGATGCGTCTCCAACAGGGAGTCAAGTTCCATTTCTCTCGAAATCTCAGCCACGCGGGCTGCCTGCTCATCCTCCGGAAGTTTTTCATCGGACAATGCTTCGAGTAATTCCTCACGGACGGTGATCTCCGTGAACAGTGCCTGCGGGTTTTGCGGCAGCATTGCAAGTCCATGGTGGAACAGTTCCATATCCGAGAGTTTTTCCAGCCGCTTACCCCGGATCTCAATCGTGCCGCGGTATGGCTTGACCAGCCGGGTAAGCGCTTTCAAAGTCGTTGTTTTTCCCACACCGTTTCCACCCAAAATGGCAAACAGCTCACCCTCGCGTACTGCTAATTCGACGCCGCGCAGCGTGTCCAAAGAAGTCTTTCCGTAACGGAACCATACATCATGCATCGACACCACGCTTGGCATACTCGTACTCTGCGCTGATTTTACGGTATGAGGCCGCAGTCGCGGTCTCTTGTTTTTCTCCGGCGTCTCATGGCCCGGCTGTCCAAGGCATTCCTCCAGCCACAAGCGCCCCTCCCGCACGGTTAGGGGAAATCTGCCTTCTGGTTTTACCGCGGACGCAATCTTTACTACCGCCGGAAGTCCATAAAACATTTCCCTGCACACACCCGATGCAACCAGAGCCGCCGCCTCCCGGGGCCCGTCGTCAATGGCAAGCTGTCCGTGCTCCATAACCAATACACGATCCGCCATCGGAAGCAGCTCTTCCAATCGGTGCTCGGAAATCAGGATCGTTGTTCCTAACTCCGTATTGATTTTTTTCAGCGTAGCCAGGAAATCCGAAGCCGCAATGGGATCTAACTGCGAGGTGGGTTCATCCAATATCAGGAGTTTGGGCTGCATAACCATAATGGATGCCAAATTCAAAAGCTGTTTCTGCCCACCGGAAAGCTCGCTGACATTTTTGCGGAACCATGTCTGAATTCCAAAGAAGCTGGCCATTTCAGCGACGCGCTGCTTCATAATGCGGCTCTCCAGCCCCAGGCTTTCCAACCCGAACGCCAGCTCATGCCACACTTTGTCGGTAACAATCTGGTTGTCCGGATTTTGTTGAACAAAACCGATCTGAGAAGTGCTGACGCGGTCGTCCAGATTCTCCACTTCCTCACCGCAGTACAGAATGTGCCCCTCCAGTTTTCCGTATGGCATTAGATTCTTTTTCAGATGCCGCAGCAAGGTGCTCTTGCCGCACCCGGATTTGCCGCAAAGCACCACGAATTCTGAACGCCGGATGGAGAAACTCACATCCTTCAATACATCTTCTTCGCATCCTGGATAAGCGAAGTTCACATGGCTGCATGAGATAATTTCCATTCGTGTATTCCTCTCATATCCAGCACCATGGGAATGGACATCAATCCCAGATACGCTGCCAGACTGATCCACTGTAAAACCGTAAAGCGCGGCAGAAGAATGGCTGGATAATAGTAGATTGACATACTTCCTGCTGCACAGGCTGCCACAACCGCCCCGCCCAAAAGCAGGATGGCTGCCAGCAATACTTTCTCACCGCCGGCAAAGCGAAACAGATGAAAACTGCTGCGGCCACGGAGGCCGTATCCACGCGCCTCCATCGAATCAGCACTTTCAATGGATGCCTCCAGTGACCACGCAATCAAAATGGATACTTCTTTCCCAAACTGCCGGATGCGTTTAATCCAAGAGGAACCCTTGAGTCCCCTTCCCATGCATCGCTGCGCTGCGGCCACCTCTCGAAATCGGTGCTGCAGCAGCGGAATATAACGCATAATCATGGAGAGCGTCAACGCCAAAACCGGTGCAGCGCGGCCAAATAAATAAATAAATTTGTCTGCCGTGACTATGACACTGAAGCAGCTGAACCAAATTATGACACTGGTAAGCATGATTGCAGAAGCAAGACCATATATAATCGCTTCCAGCGTAATGCGGTTGTCATTGAGGTAAAACAGCACCGTCACACCGTTGTGAACGTTTAGCGTATTAAACAACGTCATCAGCAAGATTGCAGGAATTAAAACTAAGCAGTTAAATCGAATTGCCTTTATGCCCCTTAACAGGATAGAATAGCACCATGCCATAAAAAAAGACGACAATAGAAAAACCGGGTGCATGGCAAACATGGTAACGCCAATAACAATGGCAAAATAGGAGAAATTCAGCAGAGGATGGCTGCGGTAAAATGCCGCAGCCTCTCCCAGTCCCTCCCGTACAGAATACGCATCTGTCACCATGTGGAATTATCTCCCACATCGCGTCCAAGATCACAGGTGTACATCCAGACGATCTCATCGCCATCCTCTACAAAGTACTGGCTGCAACCATAGTTGGGAAACTGACCATTGACTTTGTACATCCAGCCGCTCAATGTTCCACCATCGAATTCATAGAGATAATTGATTCCCTCAATATACGCGCCGCTATAGAGCGGATCATCGCGGAACTCCATCTGAATACCCTGGTCGCGAGTCACACGTTTGAGAACCTCAAACACATTCTCGCCCGGTGTATACTCCACCTCTGTTGTGGCGAGAATTACCCCGTTTGCCGGTACATAGGGGATCACCGCCTCGTTCTCTAGCTTGGATGTATCCACCACTGTATCGCACCGAATCTCCAGTGTACAGGTATGAATCACTGATTCCTCCGGGGGTTCAGGAGGCAGCGCCGGAGATTCGGTCTCTGCTGGTTGTTCCGGCTGCTTCGGCTCCTCAACAACAGGTGCCTGTTCCGGCTGCTTTGGTTCTTCAATTACAGGCGGCTGTTCTATTTGTTCTGGCTGTTCAACCGGATCTGGTTCTTCAATCACAGCGGGCTGCTCCGCTTGTTCCGGCTGCTTAACCCCGGCAGACTGCTCAACCTTATCTGAGCTTTCAGCTTCAGCAGGCTGGTCTACGTCATCCGGCTGCTGCGCATCATCGAAGAGTTCCGGCTGCTTATCATCAGGTTTATCAGAAAGCGTTCCCGGCGATGTGGAAGGCACACTATTCTCGGCCGGTTCGATCTTTAGTTGTGCAATCCCAAGTCCCAAAAACACCAAAGCAATTGCGGCAATCGCAATGGCTCTGATTTGCTTTTTCTTCATAAAAATAATCAATCCTGTCCGTAAAGCACATGATATAGCCCCGCAATCATGGAAGCAGCCTGGGCGCGGGTGGCCTGAGCCTCAGGCGCAAAACGATAACTGCCGCCGTCGGAAATGCCATTGATGATGCCGGCCGTCTGCATTGCTGCCACCGCATCTTTCGCATAGACTGCGATGGACGATGCATCTGTAAACTCCAGTATCGCATTTTCCTGCGGCAGCTCTTCCTTGGCTACTTTCTCCACATACCGCTGGAGCATAACCGCCATATCCTGCCGTGTGATTGGTGCATTGGGCGAGAAAAGTCCGTTTCCGCTGCCTGTGGTAATCCCATGCTCAACAGCCCAAGCAACCGCCGGAGCATACCAGTCACCGGAACCGACATCAGCAAACTCATCAGTTGTATATGCAGAACAATCTTCGCCTGAGAATTTGGAAAGCATCTGCACAAACTGGGAACGGGTCACCTTCGTCTCCGGGGAGAAATAGCCGTCTCCCGTTCCATTGAGGATATCCTCGCCTGCCAGCAACGCAATCTGGTCCTTTGCCCAGTGGTTCTTTGTATCGCGAAATATGCCGGGCTCCATGTTTGCCGCGTTCTCATAGCAGTAAATCCGTCCTGCGTCGTTATACCAAATCAGGGAGCCGTCTTTCGCAACGATCACGCTCTGGGAGCAGTATTGCCTGCGGCCGATCCCATCCACAATTTCATATTCCGGTTTTGTCTGTCCCTGGCGGTCCGTCAAAATCCACATCTGAGATACTGTTTCATCCTTAGGCGCATAGGGGACCAGATACAGATAAATCATTTGGCCGTTCTCGTCTGTGGCATATGCCGTAGAAATGCCTGCGGATCCCTTAGTCAGAATGGGAACAGAATAGATCTCCTTCATGGTTTCCGCATCAATCACATGAAATGGCTCTGCGGAGCCCATGGTATACCCGCCGCCGCCGATGTAAAGCCGGCCATTATGCACGACCGGCGTGGACTGTGTGCCGCCGCCCTTTGTATGTGATACCCACTCCAACGCCGTCGTTGGATCGGGCATTCCAGCAGCAGTCAGCGCATAGGAGAATATGGATGCACCATCTGTGGGATGATTGGAAGCCACATACAATCTCTCGGTCTCAGCACTATATGTAATGGTGGATTTTATCGCATAACCTTCGCCGATATCAAAGGTACGTGTATCGCCGGTCTTATAGTCGACCACATAAAGCGTACTGCCACAGCCAAAATAGCAGTGCTTTCCCACAAACGCCGCGCCGTTGAAGCTGAAGCCGTATTTGCTGTCAGATTCCACAATCCATTCTGCTTTTTTCACCTCATCGCCGCGTGCGGTATCCTCATCTTTTGCTGTGAAGCAGGCGTAAACGCCGTTACGGCCATAGGTGCCAGTCACAAAATAACCATTATGGTACATAACTGGCGACTGCATCTGTCCGGTGGCTATGGACTCTGTAACATAAAGTTGTTCCAGCGTGTCGGCGTCAAACACACGGAAAAAGCAGCCGTTCACGCCGGTACCGTCGTCCAGATTGTTGACCTGACAGGGCACAAAAATCATACCGTCGCCGAAAGCGATATCAATAAAAAACTGGTTTACCGGCTCGCCATAAATCCTGGCAGTTTTCACTTCTTCCCCCGTGGCCAGATCCAGTTTTCTCAGATATTGAGAGCTGTAATAATAGACAAAATCTCCCATTACAATGGGAGTCCCTGGTACATCATCCCAGGTGTTTCCGGTATTCTTCTCCCATCGCAGCATCAGATCTGCGCCGCTGACCGCGCTGTGGCCGTCGGATACTCCCTGCGCCCCCGGATCTCCCAAAAACTGCGGCCAGTCGGCCGCAAGAGCTGGTATAAGCAGCACCGTCAGCGACAATACGAGCAACAGAACACTGCGAATGATTTTTTTCATAGCACTCGACCCTCTTTCCTTTAATCGCTACATTATTTAAAGCATATTGGTATGCTTTGATTGCATCAAAACACACCTGGCCACAGCCAGATCAATTCTCAAAAAAGTACTGGGCTACACAGCACAAAGCTGTTTCACCCGGTAATCCACAAAACATGCTCACAAAAAGTAGGATAAGTTTTGAACTTTCCCACAACCCGCTCTCTTTGTCTGCTTGTCCTTGTTATTCTGACTTGCGCATGCCCTCCGCCCCCTTAGGCTTCCTCAGTGGCCCGTTTTCACAGAAAACGGATATACTTCACAATCACAGCTATGGAATTGCACGTCGCCGCCGCTTTCGCTGCGGTTCCTGCTGCAAAACATGTACAGGAATTTCACCTGATTCCCTTGTTCAGCCGAACAAGGATGCGTGTCCGCTCCGGCACTCCGGAACGGGTCGCGCATTTGCCACAAAAGCCGGATCTTCTCTATGCAGTTGTCTGGGTTTCCTATGACAGAGGGAAATCATGCGTGGGTGTAACCCACGCATGAAGGGCCATGGCCCTTCATGATTCCTTTTTGTATGCGGCTCCTGCGTCAACACGCATGGGCTTGCTGCTCCGTATATGCCCCGCAGGACTGACTGCATCTTTATTTTATCTCAAATTTTGCTAAAAACAAGTGTCCGTTCTTGCGAATTCAGTGGTGCGCCGGGTGTCCGCATTTCGCCATCACCGGCGAATTGATACCGGCAGGCATTGCCGCAGGCTCACGAAAAACGCATGAGTAAATAAATTGTGAACATGCCCCTTTTCTGGTAAAATTAAAAGAAAAGGGGCGTTGGTATATGCAGGAATTATTAGATT